>Ga0307479_10001782_pt1 | contig 19656 bp, 19 predicted proteins | sample atmos_gasesECM4C_FD_203743 | JGI IMG/M metagenome (GOLD analysis project Ga0307479, IMG submission 203743) | Hardwood forest soil microbial communities from Morgan-Monroe State Forest, Indiana, United States - atmos_gasesECM4C_515 | ecosystem: Environmental > Terrestrial > Soil > Temperate...
CCTGGAAAATTTTCACCGCCTCCGGACTGCGAAATCCGGCGCGCAACATGAGCCGGACGGTGCGGGAGAGCTTCTTTCCGGAGGACGGAAGGAGCTGACCCAGCCCTACGAGCGCCTGTTCGAGGCGCTGAAGCTGTTTTTCAGCGAACGTAGTGGCCCCGCCCACGGGCGAAGCCGGACTCCACAACTGTGAAAGGCGTGCGTCGAGAACGTCGCCGGAGGGTGCAAAACCGAGGTACACAACGGCCCCCATTGCCAGCACGGCGAAAAAGATGACCGCTGTTGTCACCCAAATCATTCCATGGGCTCCCGTGTAATCTCAGACCTCGATATGAACAATCTTCCACAACAAAGCCGAACCGATGGCCTGCAACGAAAGCGCAATGGCCAGGATCTTGTGCCCCAGCGGGTCGGTGAGGAGCAGTTGCGCGTATCCGGGATTCATCAAATTAAGAGTGACAAACAGCAAAGGAGGAAGCGCAATCAGGATTCCCGCCGTCAGGCGTCCCTGGGCGGTGCGTGTCCGTACCTCGCCTAGAATCTTGAACCGCTCCCGAATGATCCGCGACAAGCTCTCGAGAAGCTCCGCCAAATTTCCCCCCGATTCCTTTTGAATCAGCATCGCCGTGGCAAAAAATCGCACGTCGGCGATAGGCATGCGCTCCGTGAGATGAACCAGCGCCTCGCGCAGCGGCAGGCCGAAATTGTATTCGTCAAACGTTTCGCGGAACTCACCCGCTACCGGCTCGGGAAGTTCCTTGGAAATCATCTCCAGGCCGCTCGTGAAGGCATGGCCGGCCTTCACCGACCGGGTTAGCAAATCAATGGCCTCCGGGAAACTTCTCTGAAAGCGCGCCAAACGCCGCGCGCGGCGGAACCACACGGCCAAAGAAGGGATGAGCCCGGCGGCCAAGCCGGCCAAAATCGCCCCCGGAAGAAAGCCGAGCAGGATCGAGAACAAGAGGAACGAACCAAACGCAAAAATTCCGCTCACGAGAAGAAACTTGCCGGGTTTGATTTTCCATCCGGCCTGCGCCAGGAATGTTTGCAAACCCTTGGACCAGGACCAACGCAGCAGCAGCCGGTGCAGCAGAGGCATGGCGCTCAATCCCTCGTCGCGTACAAGCTGCGCAGCGAGCGGTTGCATGGGGTCCTCGTTTCTTTTTGAGATTTTTTCGAGCCGCCCGGCCACATCGGCGGGCTTATCGGCTGCCACGGCCATCGCGATGCCCCAGACCAGGAGCAGCGAGGCGAGGAATGTGACGACTGTAACCATGAGCACGGTCGTGTCCTTAGGCGTCCGGTGGACGGTTGAACATATCCGGCGGAAGTTTTAAACCCGCGGCCTCGAGACGGTCCGCGAACTTGGGACGAATGCCGACGGGAAGGAATTCACCCAACACCTCGCCCTTCGGCCCGATTCCCCTCTTTCGAAACTGAAAAATATCCTGGAGCGAAATGGTTTCGCCCTCCATTCCCGTGATTTCAGAGATGTAAATCACTTTGCGGGTCCCATCGCTCAGACGGCTCACCTGCACGACCACATCCACCGCCGAAGCGATTTGCCTGCGGACAGCCTTGTCCGGCAGATTCAGTCCCGCCATGGCTATCATGGTTTCGAGCCGGCTCACGGCGTCGCGCGGAGTATTCGCATGGATGGTCGTGAGCGAACCGTCGTGGCCCGTATTCATGGCCTGCAGCATGTCCAGGGCTTCTTCTCCGCGCACTTCGCCCATGACGATGCGGTCGGGGCGCATCCGCAGCGAGTTGATCAGAAGCTGACGCTGCATAACGGCGCCTTTGCCTTCGATATTGGCTGGCCGCGTCTCGAGGCGCACCACGTGCTCCTGCTGCAATTGCAATTCGGCGGCGTCTTCGATTGTCACCACGCGTTCGCGGTCCGAAATATAGGAGGAAAGAAGATTGAGGAGCGTCGTCTTCCCCGCGCCAGTGCCGCCCGAAATCACGATGTTGAGCCGCGCCTTCACGCAGGCTTTCAGCAAATCGAGCATTTGCACCGTCAGCGTGAGATTGGCCACCAATTCGGCGCCGGAAAGTTTGACGTTCGCAAAACGGCGAATGGATAGGCACGCTCCATCGAGCGCCAGCGGAGGAATAATCGCATTCACGCGCGAACCATCGGCCAGCCGCGCGTCCACCATCGGTGAGGACTCGTCCACCCGCCGACCAACGGCCGAAACGATGCGGTCGATAATCAGTCTCAAATGCGCTTCGTCGCGAAACTGAATATCGGTTTTCTCCAGCTTTCCGCGCCGCTCCACATACACATTCCGGCAGCCGTTCACAAGAATGTCCGCCACGGTCGGGTCTCTCATCAGCGGTTCAAGGGGCCCCAATCCGAAAACCTCGTCGAGCACTTCGCGCGCCAGCCGCTCGCGCTCGAGTCCCGTCATGGGCGTACCGTCGTTATCTACCAGCGTTTCGATGATCTGCGTCAGTTCGATGAGGACCGCTCCGCGGTCCATATGCGCCAGGCGCTCCAGATTGAGGTTCTGGATCAGCTTGCGATGGATCGCAGCTTTCACCGTCGTGTAATCCGCTCGTGCGGGAGCCTGGGTGAGTGTTCTCATCGCGCGTTTCTATCGCACCGGAGCGAACCTGCTCGCGCTCGGCTGGCGTCGCTCATCGGACTCCTGCGGCTCCTTGATCAGTTCGGAGGCAAGCTGGCGGTAGCAAACCACCAAGGGATTGCTGTTGCTTCCCGTCAGAGGCATTCCCTGCGTTACCGATTCGCTCACCTGGCGGTAGTCATTCGGCAGGCGCGCGGCGATGGGCCGGTGCAGGCGCTCCTCGACGTTCCGCAGGGCGTTGTCATCATTCCGCCGCCAGCGGTTAATTACAATATGGGTTGACGAAGGGCTTAGGCCTACGCTCTCCATGGTCGAAAGGTGCCTTTCGAGGGTCCAGAGCGAAAGCAAAGTCGGTTCCGCGACCATCAGAATCGAACGCGCCGTGCGCAGAATGGGCGACCACTCCGAGGGATCCACCACGCCCGCATCCACCAGCACATAATCGAACCCGCCTTGCGCGATGTTGACCACTCCTCCCAGCGCGGCAAGGCTGATCTTTTGCCACTCCTCCGGATGGGACGTCCCGGCGAGGATTTCAAGTCCCGTGTGGTGGCGCGTCACGAGTCCGCTCAAGAAATGCTGGTCGAGCCGCTCCAGATTTTCCACGGCGTCCCGCAGCGTGAACCGCGGCTGCAAATCCAGCAAGAGAGAGACGTGCCCGAGCGGCCTGCCAAAATCCACCAGCAGAACGCGCTTTTTCGTTATTTGCGTCAGTTGCACTCCCAGATTCACCGCCACGGTGCTCGTTCCCACTCCCCCCTTCGATCCCATCACCACGATCAGTTTGTCCGGCTCTTTTCCCCCGTCTCCTTTTATTTCCGTGAATCGCTCGAGCGCGTCGCGAATTATCTCCGCGCTGATGGGCTTGGGAATGAATTCCTGCACCCCGTTGCGCATCGCTTGCATCAATAGGCTCGGCTCCGGCGAATCGGAGCAGGCCACAATGTGAATTCCCGGGCGCAGCTGGCGCAAACGGGCCGCAAAAGCAAAGAAGATTCCCGGATCGCGAGGCAAATCGAGCCAGACGACGTCCGGGATGGCTTCCCCCGGCAACGGATGGCTTTCCGTCAGCAAGTCCCATTCGCGCACCGAATAGACCAGCCCGGTTTCCTGCAAAGCCGCGCGCAAGGCGCTGGTGCTGCTTCGATCGGATCCAACCACCACAGCGGTCAGCATGATTTCATCCTTCCTCCGGCATTTTCTTCCGCACGTACGTGATTCCGTATCCAACCGCCGGCTTCATTTTTGCGTTGGAGTCGGCTCCGCACGGGAAGCTTGCGGGGCCACGAACGGAACCGGAAATTGCAGGCTTGGCAACGGCGCGCCCTTGGGAATGGCGCTGATGATGTGCGGCGTCACGAGCACGAGCAGTTCGGTCTTCGACTTGTTTTTGGAATAGCTCTTAAAGAGTTCCCCGAAGAGCGGAATGCTGCCGAGCACCGGCACTTTGCCATTGATGCTCGTCACACGGTCGTCCTCTAGTCCCGCGATGGCAAAGCTTTGCCCGTCCTGAAGCGCCACCTGCACATCCGCCCGGCGCGTGGAAATGGCGGGAATCAGGAATCCGGAAATCGTCACGGCATCGGTGAAATCGAGCGCGCTCACTTCGGGCCGGACCTTGAGATGAATCATGCCGTCGTCGGTCAGCTGCGGCGTGAATTTCAGGCTCACGCCGAACTGCTTGAACATAACGGTGACCGTCGGCGCCGAGCCCACAGCGCCCCCCTGCACGATGGGCACGGGGAATTCCCCGCCGGATAGGAACTCCGCTTCCTTTCCATTTTCCGTCAGCAGGTTCGGCTCGGCCAGAATTTGCAACACATTCTTCTGCTCGAGCGCTGCGATCGTGGCTCCCAAATTGATGTCGGGGCGATAAATGAAAATATTCAACAGATCGCTCAGTGAGAGACTCGACTGCAAAGTGGATCCCGTGGATCCCCCCTGCCCCAATTGGATGGGCCCGAATTGCTGCGTGCCGGTTGTTCCCAGAGTTTTCGTCACTCCCGGCAGGCTGAAGAGATTGAATCCAAAATTGCTCAGTGCCCCGCGGTCCACTTCCGCGAACTTCACTTCCAGCAGGATTTGGCTTTGGGCCGCCGCCGAAATCTTCAGCAGGTTCACCGTCCTTGGAATCACGGCTGAAACCAGCTGATAAATTTTGTCCGCTTCGTCGCTTGAGGACACCGACCCGGTTAGCATCACCATTCCGTTCGAGGCATCGAGATGCAGCTGATCGTTCGGAAACGCCTGCTCCACGGTTTGGTTCAGGCTTGAAACATCCACATCCACGCTGAACTCATACGTCTTGCTCTCGCCCGACCCCAGCCAAAGCACCAGCGAAACTCCTCCCGGCGCTTTCCCGTTGATCAGAAGTTGCGTGGAGCTGAGGACCACCACGTCCAGAATTTCCGGGTTGGCTATCGAAACACGGTGAATGGGCGCGGGCGAATTGATCACCACGGACCTGCCGACGAGCAGGTGCACTGTTTCGGGCGCCGGCGAGGAATTTGTCTGGCCGCGGACACCAGCGGCGCAAGCGAAAAACAGGATCGCCGCCGACATCCAGAGGGCCGCACCGGCCTTCCGTTTTCGCGCCTTCGGCCGGATTGGAGGAGCAGCATGCATCGAGCGTTTCATCACTTTTGGGGAGCCTCGGAGATTTCTTCCTTCGTTCCTCGAAACACTTCCACGCCGGACGAATCCGGCTCAACTCGTCTTGCAGGTCCCCTCGCGGGAACAATTTCCGCCGGAACCGCCCCGCGGAGCGCGGTTCCAAATACGGCGGCCTCATCGGCAGCGGGAGGATTCACCACTACCGTGTCGCTCACATTGCGGAGGGCCAGTTGTATCCGTCCCTGCACGCTCGCGAGCGACAGCACGGCGGCCTGTTCCGGGCGGACCAGGAGCGTGACCACGGAGACCGATTGCGGCGCTCCTTGCGCGTCGGGTTCGACCTTCTGCCCCGCGGCCAGCACACGAACATCTTCCAGCACCGTCCGCGCGACGGTTGTGCTTCCGCCCGCAGGTGTTCCCGTTGCGATCACGTCCACCGCCGTTCCCGGCTGAACAAAACCTGCCACGCCGATTACATCGTTCACGGCCACGGATACCGCCCGCATGCCCTGCGGGATGATCGCCGGGAGGCCCGCGCCGGAATCCTTCGGCGCCAGATTGGCCTCGAGAATTGGTTCATTCTCGACTACGGCATTCAAAACCGCGCGCCCCTGGCAATCCTCCATGCGCGCACACATTCCATCCATGGACTGCGCGGCGGGCCAGTCCACCTGGCGAAGGTCCTCCGCGCCCAGCAGCGTCCCCGGAGCCAAATTCTGGGCGGCAATTACAGCCCGTATGGAGGGAATCGCCCGGCGCGCCGTCACTTTCGAGAGCTCGTGATGCACGAGGAACGAGGCCAATAAGGCCAGCGGCAGCGCCACTCCGAATGCCATCAGAATCCTTCGCCGGTCCATCGCCGCTCCCCGTTCCGATTTATTGCGCGTGCCCGCCAAACCAGAAACACACCAGCGTAGCCAGCGCCGCCGCCGCGCCAAACGGAAGCGTCAACGCAGCTGGATTGTCTAGATTGATTTCAGGATGAGGCTGGAGTCCGAAGACGAAAAATCCCCGCAAGAGCTCCCAAACGTTTCGGACCGTCGCGAGGAACCGCTTCGCCCGTATGATTTGCACGAGTGCCAGCAGCCCGCTCAGGAAGATAGTCACCAGCAAAATGATCAGCACCTGGCCCGGTCCCAGCCATGCTCCCAGCGCCCCCATCAGTTTCCAATCGCCCCCGCCAAGGCCACGCAGGAACACCACTGGCAACAGCACCGCCAGAGCCGCCACGGCGCCTTCCAAGGATTGAAGTCCGCCGGCAATACCGGCCGTCGCGAAATTCAGGGTCAGCCCCATGAGCAGCGCGGGTATCGTTAGCCAGTTGGGAATTCTCCGGCTGCGCCAGTCGAGTATCCCCGCGCTTCCCGCGATCCACGCGGCACACAACCACATCGCTTCTTCTCTCACCGATCCACTCCCTCACCGTTCCATGTCCCGGAACAACACCGCTGCTCATCCACACACGTACCCGTCGCCACGCTGCGGCATCCCGAAGGCTTCCGCGACCGCAGCGATTCTCTCCATGGGCACCTGACCGCCGAGTGCTCGGATGATTTGCCCCTCAGTGGTCCAAGCGCCAGGATTTCGCTATCCCTATGTGGCGTTTGTCAGATTCGACGCGGCGCTTGAATACACCGTGCTGATCGCCGTCGCCAGTGCCTTCATGGAAGCAACGGCAGCCAGTGCAATCAATACGACGAGCAACGCGTATTCGGTCAAGTCCTGTCCCGATTGGTCCTGCCACAGCCTGGTCAGTAACGCTTGCATGTATCCTCCTCAGTTATGTGAGCGAACACTTTCGTCTCGCTGAACATTGAAATTGCATGTGGGATGCCAGGAGTCGCTTGGGAAGTGTTGAAGGTTGTGGTAGTTACAAAACCGCTGGAGTTCGGTTGTGCATCATTCTGAAACGCCTGAACCAGGCCGGCACGTTCCGATAAATCAGCGCCTCGCGAGATCCGGGACTTCCGTCCCAGACGGAATCACCCGCCGCACGTACACCACACTCACGGAATCGCTGTACGCCTTCTCCCACCCCGGCGACTCGGCAAGCGCCGTCGAAAGGGGTGCATCGGGCTGTAGCAAACACGCTCGTATGCCGTACTTTTCGAGCAGCCCAAATGCCCCCGGCTTAAGACCAGTGATGCTCAAATAGTCTTCGAGCACGCCCGCGCGTTCGTAGATGTCCGCGCGGCCATCAATGAAGACGCCGCGCGCGGGAATATGCGCCCATGCGAGATATCCGCCCCAGCCGTACTCATTGAGCAAGGGTCCGTCTTCAGGGTGCGCCTGCAAATATTGAGTGGCGGCGATAGGAAAGCTGGCCGCGAATGCCTTTTGCAACTGCCATTGCGCGGGCACGGAACATCCCATGGCCAATGCAAGCGCGGCCATCAATCCGGCGTTCAGAGCGTGGCGGTCCCGACCCTTGTCATAGCGCGGCAGCCAGCGCGCCATGGGGATGGAAAGCAGCGGGACGGAAATTATCAGAAATAGCGGCACGAACCGAATATGGAGAATCGCCAGGATCGCGGCGATGGCGAGGAGAATCAGGTCGTCCGGTCGGCAACGGAACGGCTGCAAGATTTGAAAAATAAGAATCGCCAGGAGCGAGCCGAAAACAACCAGGCCTAGGAAACGCTCCGTGGGTATGGGCATCCATTCCTGGATGCTGGCGATATTCAAGGGCTGAAGAAACCCAATATCCAATGGATAAGCGGCGAGCCGCGTGGAATAGGGAGTCAAGCAAAGCCCCACCACGCTAGCAAGCGCCGCGATTTCCAGCCGTCGGCGCTGGCCGTCTGTCCACACGGTATTTTCGATCTCGCCTCGATGAAAGGGCCGGAGCCCGCAGGCCCAGGCCACGCCGATAGCCAGCAGGCCAAAAACAAATGTGCCGTGCGTATTCACCCACGCCACAAAAAGCGGCGGCAGAAACCATAGCGCGCCGCTTTCCCTCCTCCGAAACCGCTCCAAAATCAGGAGAAGCACAAGGAAGAAACCGTAGCCGATCAGCTGGGGTCGAACCGAGCAAAATACCGCCCACACCGGCACCGCGAGGGCGCATATCACGAATGCCGCTTTCGCGTTTCCGCAGCGCATTGCCGCGTATGCATAGAGCAGGACGAGCATTCCGCCCGTGAGAAAAAGTTGCAGCAGCTTCAAACCTCGAAGCCATCCCGCGCGATAGACGGCTGCCATGGCTACTTCGCCCAGCCATTCATAGGCGATCCATTCTGTTCCCGCCGCGGTCCATGAATAGGAATCGTGATGAGGCAGTCGGTGCGTGTCCAGGATTTCTTCGCCGGCGCGGATGTGCCACCAGGTGTCTCCCTCGCCGAACAGCGTGCCTCCTTTCTTCCCTTCCGCGAGCGTTCCGAAAAATGCGCCGGCGAAGAGCAGAACACCGAGGAACACGGGGAAGGAGAAAAACCGTCCAAGAAGACGGCCCAGCACGCCTGCGGACCGGGCGCCATCGCGGGCCCGTGCGCCGTGACGAGCGCCGACAACTTCACTCGGCGCGTTCACGCTTTCTTCGCTTTCAAATGCTCGAACTCGGGAACCACTGCAAACGGCTGCGTCACGCGCGCCAGGCTTTCGCCGATCTGTTCGATCTTTTCCTCCTTCAGGTTTCCCAGGAACAGCGATGCGCGCTCGAGGTATCCCACGCGCTCCGGGAGCAACCCCATTGCGCGCACACAGGTGGAGTCTACTGAGACTGGATCGTCTCCCATCACCAGGATTCCGCTCGCCTTCGGTTGTCCCTCGAGCGGCCCATCTCCCTCCATGCCGGTGATTCCATCCACAATCGCGAAATCCGGCCGCACCGTGCTGTTCAAATCGAGAATGGACCTCGAAATCCCGGCCCAGTGCAGAATGTTTTTTGGCCAGCCATAACAGCGTCCCGGAACGATTCCGAACATGTTCTTGAGCGACAGTGAGACGCCCGTCCAGTGATGCGTCTTCAGCTTTGGCATGGAGACGACGACATCGGCTCGCAAAACAGACGCCGGCAAATAGAGTTTCTTCAAGCGGGATGCGCGCGTCCGCAGAGAAACCAAGCGCACCTCATCCACATTCAAGTCCATAAATGTGTCTTCCAAGGGTCCCAGATATTCGCGCAAACCGATCGTCTCCAGGATCGCCTCCGTGTCGCGTTCGAGCGCCGAACCCTCCCCTACCAGCACGCTCGACGCTCCCAGGTGCAGAAAGCATTCGCGGGCCGCGGCCACCACCGCGGGATGTGTATTTACCGCGCCACTGGGATCGGCGCCTACAAAATTGGGCTTCAGCAGGACCCTTTTTCCTTTTACTCCGAGCTTGAATTCACCGAGCGTTTCGAGAATCACATCTCGCAGGTCCGCGCGGTACGAACTCGCCTGCCGTATGGCCACGCGCGACATCGGCCTCCGGAAGGAAGGCTGCATGGATGGAGTTGAAAAAGACATGTTTTAAAGGCTCTCGAAAATCTGCGGACGAAGCCAATCGGGCGAAGGTCGAAGCGCCAGTGTGATCCAGGCCAGCTCGGGAATCTGCCATCGGTGCCGGCCCTCTACATAGCGTGCGAAGAGTTGCGAATCGAGCGAACCCGTCGTCCGGCCAAACGCACGCAGGCAAAGATGCGTCAGCACGAGCGACCCTGGACCGCGAATTCCGTCCGAGGCTCGCTCTAGCCAATCGAGGCCTTGGCGCACGCACTGCTGCACGCTCGGCCGGTCCGCGAATTCGCCGAGCGCGAGTAGCGCCCAGGCCGTCGGCCCGATCAGCGGCTTTCCCGCCGCTCCGTAAACACCCGTATTGCCGCAATTCCATCCGCCGCCCGGGCACGTCCGGTCGCACAGCATTTTTTGCGCTAACTCACGCCGGTGCCTTGCGCGCCGCAAGCTGGCGGACGATAGGCTCGCCCCTCGAAGTGCCAGCAACGCATGCGACGTCGGTTCCACCCAGCTGCTTGTCCCTCGCGTCCAGCTCCATCCCCGCAGCCGGTCGCTTGGTTGTGCCCGCCGCATCTCGCTGGATAGCCGGCGCTGTATGCGCCACCACAGCCCTCCTTCGCCCGGCCATTCGCGGCAAATCCATGCGAGCGCCCGGCCGGTCTCCGGCGACGCGCCTACGGATGCGCGCAGCGCCATGCATGCAATCGAGGTCACCCATCCCCCTTCCTCCTGTCCGACTACCGCCGGCCATGAGCCTTCGGGAAGCTGCGCTCCTTTAAGAAAGCGAGCCGCCCAGCATTCCCGTCGGGCGCGCGAGTGATTGGCATGCGTTCCGGAAATTGCCAGCAGGCTCCAGCTCGTGGGCTCGACCGCGCTCTTGGATCCGGCGAAAAATCCCCACCCTCCATCGCTGTTTTGCGCGGCAAGTAAGGTCGGCAGAGCAACTTGGCGCAGAAAGGAGCTTTCCATCTGGGCAATGCCGCTCATAAGGCCTCATCTTCCCGCCAGACTCGTGCTCGTTCCCATATGCCTTGTGCGGATTGGCGTTTGTCCAACCTCATCGCCTCCCCGCAAACCACACACTTCACCGCACTGGTTAGAAACTGAAAATCGTGCAAGCGCTTTGCCAGAGATAGAGGGGTCTCAATTTGGTTCTTCGAATCGCCGATGGTCCTAAAAAGGCTCTTGGAATCAATTGATTGCACGTCGTCTGAACTTCTCTCGGGCCTCGTCGCAACTTTTCGATCCGGCCCTACAACGTCAGAATGGGATTCCTGTTCGATTTTGGAACAATCGGTGCGTGCCGGGACGCGGGGAACAACGCTAAATGCGCTGATTTGGAAGAACTAAGCGTAAAACGCCGTGGACTCCGATTTGCTCTACCCCACATCGGGCCACCGGTCCGCACAGCCAATGCTCGCCCAGCGACCGAGATCCTGCCCGAAATCGCAACTATGAAGCGCCAATTACATCCATGGGAGAAACTTCACGCAAGCCGCGAGCCAAGCGCTTCCTGGCCCAGAAATAAGTCTGAGAAAGGCCAGACTATCGTGGTCGTGGCCTTCGCTCTGGTGGGGCTCCTTGCTTTCATGGCGCTTGCCGCCGACGTCGGATATCTCCGCTACGAGAAGAGACAGCTTCAAACTGCCGCGGACGCAGCAGCCATTGCCGGCGCTGATGAACTCTCCTATGGCGACGTTACATCGGCTGCGGATGCCGATTCCGCCGCCAATGGCTTCACGAACGGCTCGAACGGCGTGTCCGTGACGGTGAACAATCCGCCGTTGTCCGGCCCGCACGTGAGTGACTCGAACTATGTCGAAGCGATTGTTTCCAGAACCGCGTCCACCTTCTTTGCCAAAGCCTTCGGCGTATCTTCCACCCAGATTACTGCCCGGGCCGTCGCTCATCTCGGCAGCTCAAGCAACTGCATCTATGCGCTGGCCCCCTCGGGTGGCAGCGCGCTCGAAGTGGTTACCAATGCCACCTTGAATTCCCAGTGCGGACTTATCGTCGAATCGAGCGCCGCCGGCGCTCTTGCCTGCAATGCCCCGGCCACGCTAACCGCTCCATCCGTCGGTGTTGTGGGAACTTTTGTGGGCGGTTGCACGCTTCCAGCCAATACCACCACGGGCATTGCGGTCCCAACGCCCAGCGATCCACTGGCCTATTTGCCCAAACCAACGGTGGGCGCCTGCACATTCTCAGGCCAGAAAGTCTACAACTCTGCGAACAGCCCCAAAGCCGCTCCATCCGTGCTCAACCCCGCGGTCTATTGCGGCGGGATCCAAATTAAGTCGGGCGCCTATGTCGTTTTTAATCCCGGCGTTTACATCCTCACTTCATCCAAGCCGCCCGGCGGTCTCAACATTGATATCGGAAGCTACGTCTCTACCAACACCTTGACCTCTCCCTATGGCATCACTTTCTATAATTACGGGCCCGGCGGCTCCATCACCTTTACGTTGACTAATTATGTCGCCGGCGAGTCCATTTCGCTGACCGCGCCAACCGCGGGCACATATCGGGGAGTCATCTTTTTCCAGGACCCGGGAGACACCGCTACCGCACTGATTGTCGGCTGGAATTCCGATGATACCGATGTCCAGGGAGCGTATTACTTTCCCACTGCGCTCGTCGAGATCGCCTCTGCCGGTGCCGTAAGCTACAACCCCATCGTGGCAAACACTATTCTCTTCTATGACGTCACCTTTGACGGGCAAAATTTCGCCACCACCAATATCTACTCTGATTACAGTTCTCTCTCGGATGGTTCGCCGCTGAAGGGCGGTGGAGTGTTGGCCGAATGAGGATAAGAATCCGATCGCGGATTGAACCGAAATCTTCATCCCTGAGCCGCCGCCCCGCGGCCCGGACTCTGCGGCCGCGTTTCCGGGCGGAAACCGGAGGCAGCCTTGTGGAATTGGGTTTCTTGTTGCCGGTGCTGTCGCTTCTGCTGCTCGGAACCATTGACCTGGGGCGCTTCGCTTACATGAGCATCGAAGTTTCCAGCGCCGCCCGGGCCGGCGTCCAGTATGGACAGCAGAGTGGAACCACTTCCACAAACATTGCGGCAATGCAAACGGCGGCCACAAATGACGCTCCCGATCTAGTCGGGGCCGCCAATGGCAATCTCGCAGCAACCGCGAGTCACTGGTGCCAGTGCTCGGACGGAACAGGTGTTTCCGCCAGTTGCGCTGCCCCTCCGAGCTGCGCCTCCACCCACCTCGTCCACTACGTCAAGGTGGTTACATCGGCCACCTACAAACCCTGGTTCGCCTATCCGGGCATTCCTTCGACGACCACTTTGAACGGACAAGCGGTCATGCGGTCGGGGCCTTGATGCACTCTTCCGCACTCTCGCTCTGCACGCCGCTCCCACAAAGAGCCACGCCACTCTCTCGAAGCCTCATGGGAGGGCGCGGGAGCACACTGGTCGAGTTTGCCGTCGTGCTCACCGTCCTCTTCATGTTTCTCTTTGGCATCATGGATTGTGCCCGCGCGCTCTACGCCTACCACTTCGTCAGCGATGCCGCCAGGGAAGGCGCGCGCTACGCCATTGTGCGAGGCTCTTCCTGTAACAGTTGGGGCACCGCCTGTCCGGCTGCGGCCAGCGACATCCAGACCTATTTGAGGAATGTGCCCCTGGGAATCAAATCCAGCGCCGTCACCGTCACCACCACATGGAACCCCAACAACGATCCCGGCAGCACGGTTCAAGTGAAGGTGCAGTACAGCTTCAATTTCATTCTGCCGTTTCTGCCCAAGTCCGCCTTGGTGATGTCGAGCTCGTCCAAAATGGTGATCTCGCAATGAGCGCTACGCCGGAAACGAAAAACTGTTTCGAGGCCGGCCCATTTTTTGCCGTGGAACTAAAATCGAGGAGGTAACAACGATGGAAGCAATCACTCCGTTCGTGCATATTTACGCTGGAGTCCTGATTGTGCTGCTGGGCTTCGTTCTCGTCGAGATTCGACGATTGCGCAAAAGCATGGAGCGCAAGTAGCCGCCGGTTGCAGCGGCGCTAGACTTTGACGGCGCTCGTCTTCTTCAACCGGTAGAGTGTTTCTCCCGCGCGCGGCACCATGAGCACGCCTTCGCTCTCGTGCCCGCGCCATTCCTCGATCCGAATTCCCGCCGGATCGAGATAACCGAGATTCACGCGCCGGCACCGCTCTTCCGGAATGCCCGTTGCCAGCGTCACCTGGATGCGCGGTGTCTCCACGCGCGTCGCCGCGTCGTACGTCCCCAGCCCCTTCACGTGCGTCGAGTGCGCCAGTATGGCCCCCGGATAGCGCTTGAAACGATCCCATTGCTTCGTGAAGTATTCGAGGACGTGGTATCCGACCTCGTCAATCAGCTTCCCGTGCGTATAGCTGATCTCCTTCACGTGCGGGCTGTAGACCACCACCTCGCCGCCATCGGCCACCGCGGGCTCCGTCTTGTACATACCCTTCGCGGCCGTCCACAGGTCGTCGTACATCTCGGGCATGATCGAAAGCACGCGTCGGAACGGCTTATCAACATAGATGATGTGCTTCTGCGCCGAAAGCTCCATGGCCGGCGTCCAGGCCTCTTCGGGAGCGCCGAAAAATATCCCCGCGAGGCCCTCGTGCGTGTCCACCAGCGCGAAGCAGCTCACTGGTCGCGGCACGAACGCGGCCGCGCGGTCAATCAGCGCGCGCACCGGCGTGTAACCCGAGCCGATGATTTTCGAGCTGGTCAGCAGCGCGCCCAGCCAATGCGTGAAATTGATGATCTCTGGTCCCGCGATGCCCGGAAAGAAATATTTGTTGGCGCCCGAAAACCCCACCACCTCGTGCGGAAACACCGGCCCACAAATCATCAAATGGTCGTAGTCCAGAATCAGCTTGTTCAACTTTACCGGCACATCATCGGATATCAGTCCGCCGGTGATCTTCGCCGTCTCGGCGGCGGGAACTGTCCCCATGAGCGCAAAACTCGAGGGGTCATCCCAGTGGTGATTGAAAATGCGCGTCTCGCCCACGCGTCCGTTTTCCACCGTCCGCCCCACCAGCTTCCCGAGGTGCTCGTCGCTCATCTCCGGATGCGTGCCCAGCGCCACCAGATAATCCATCTTCCGCACGCGCGGCTTCAGAATTTTCTCGAATAGCCGGAACATCATGGGCATGGGCATGGTGCGCGTGCCGTCGGGAATCAGGATCAGCACGCGCTTGCCTTCGATGGGAATCGACGCGGCCGCTTCGGCCACAATCTCGCCCGCCTGGGCCTCCGTCAAATACTGGCTCGCCGATCCTTTTCCAATCACCATTTGCCTTCGCCTTTGCTCTTGCCTCTTATCCCGCTCACTTGCTCTGCTGCCACGGCGGAACTTCCGGCAGCAGCTTTGCAAATTCGGCGAGCAGTTCAGCTTGGTACGCGCCCGCATACTTCCCGGTCAGGAACTTCGCGATGCCCTCGTCATGGAAGCGCTTCCACGATTCCTCTTCGTGCCCAGGATTAATGGGGAAAAATAGCGCGCTGTTTTCGCGCGCTGCTTCCAGGTCTCCGAAGGCGTCCCCGATCATCAGCACGTGACCCGGGGCGTATTTCCCCGCGGTGGCCATTTTCAGGTGTTGTTTTTTTGTACCCATTTCCTGTCCGGCGATGGCCCGCACATATTTTGCAATGTCGTGCTCTTCCCACTCGCGTTCGAGCGCCTCCGTGGGCGTCTGCGACACCACCATGCTGTCCGCTAGAGTCTCAAGCGCGATTAGGCTTTCTCGCACATAGGGAAAGGGCGGCAGCCCGCTCACCATCCAGGCGATGCTCTTGTTAACCGCCAAGCTCCACTCGAGCGCGAGGTCAAGCTCCGGCTCGGCATGCTCCGCTCTATATGCCTCCAGCCCCTCGTTACTTTGCGGCTGGCCCGACTTCAGAAATGCGCGCACGGCCGGCAGGCGCGGAACCTTCGCACGCCGCTCCGCCACCTCCGGACGCTTTTCCAGCAGATCGAACGTCATCACCAGAGCGGGCCACCGGTTCGTGCCGCGCCACTTCGAATAGAGGTTCACGAACTCCCACGTCTCGCGCGCGTATTTCGAAACCGCCTGCAATCTCCAATATTTAATGGTGTTGGGACAGAAGCATTCCTTCTGCTTGATCTCCATACTGTCAAACGCGCAGCCATCCGAATCAATGCCCACAAAAAATCCGTGCCGCGGCTTGAAATCGCTCAGTGCCGCTGCATCCCGTGTGTTCATGCCAGTTTCTCTCTCCTCCCGATCGTGATTAGTTTGTGTGCTTTCGTGCAGGATGCTCTTGGCTAGCCGCCTCCAAAATAGTATAACCAAATTCGCGCTTTTCCGCCGTGCGTCTGGCGTTTTGCGCCGCGCGGGCGAATCCTACCCCCGTTTCTCGAGCGGTGGGAATTCTTTGCGAGTTTTTGCGGCCAAATGGCCGGCGACACGCTTTTCCAGGAGCGATGATGCCATTCACGATCAAGCCCAAGCAGGATTGCCAGTGGGACCAACTCAGCCTCGGTGAAGTGATGATCCGCTTCGACCCCGGCGACCTCCGCATCTGGACCACGCGCTCCTTCGAAGTCTGCGAAGGCGGCGGCGAGTACAACGTCGCCCGTGGCCTCAAGCGCTGCTTCGGGCTCGACACCGCCATCGCCACGGCCTTCGCCGATAATCCCGTCGGCCGCCTGCTCCAGGACCTCATCTACCAGGGCGGCGTGGACCAATCGCTCGTCCGCTGGGCCGAATTCGATGGCGTCGGCCGCACCGTTCGCAACGGCCTTAATTTCACCGAGCGCGGATTCGGAGTGCGCCCGGCCCTCGGCTCTTCCGATCGCGGCCACACCGCCGTCTCGCAGCTCAAGCCCGGCGACTACGATTGGGACCACATCTTCGGCAAGCTCGGCGTCCGCTGGTTCCATACGGGCGGCATCTTCTGCGCCCTCTCACCCAGCACGCCCGAGGTTGCCATCGAGGCCGCCCAGGCTGCCCGCCGCCATGGCACCATCGTCTCCTATGATTTGAACTATCGCGAATCGCTCTGGAAATCCTTCGGCGGAAAAAAGAAAGCCCAGGAAGTGAATCGCCGCATGGCCCCGTTCGTGGACGTGATGATCGGCAACGAAGAGGATTTTTCCGCTGCGCTCGGCTACGAAGTCTCCGGCGTGGACGAAAATCTTTCCAATCTCCAGGTGGACGCCTTCAAGCGCATGATCGAAAAAGTGGTGAAGGATTATCCCTTTCAGGTCGTCGCCACCACTCTCCGCAAGGCCAAGACCGCCACCTTCAACGACTGGGGCGCCATCTGCTACACCGATGGGAAATTCTACGAAGCCACGAACCGCGCGAATCTCGAAATCCTCGACCGCGTCGGCGGCGGCGATTCCTTCGCTTCAGGCCTAATCTATGGCTTCCTTGCCGGCAAGGACCCACAATGGGCTGTCGAATGTGGCGCCGCGCATGGCGCGCTCGCCATGACGACCCCGGGCGACACCACCATGGTCACCCTCAAGGAAGTCCTCCAGGTGATGAAAGGCGCCGGCGCCCGCATCGCCCGCTAAGTCTGGGCGTTTACTTTACCTTCGCCGCGGCACCAATTCCTGTCCACCGAGCGCCCCTTTCGGCTATTCTTGTTCGCTTATGTTGGACCTGGCCTTCGTCCGTGACCACTTGGATGTTATCGAGCAGATGGCGCGCCACCGCGGCATCTCGCTCGACCTCGCCCCCTTCAGCGAACTCGACGCCGAGCGCCGCCAGCTCATCACTCATACAGAACGCCTGAAGGCCGAGCGCAACAAAGCCAGCGACGAAATCGCCTCGCTCAAAAAGGCCGGCAAGGACGCCTCCGCCATTCTCGCCAAAATGAAGGACGTATCCGACGAGATCAAGCGCGACGACGAGCGCATCGTCCTGCTCGACGAGCGCTTGAAGCAATTTTTGCTCGTCATCCCCAATATCCCCCACGCAAGCGTTCCCGTCGGCAAGAGCGCCGCGGACAACGTGGAAGTGCGTCGCTGGGGCGCGCCTCGCAAATTCGATTTCGCGCCGCGCCCGCACTGGGAACTGGGCGAAGCCGCCGGAATCCTCGATTTTTCTGCGGCCGCGAAAATCGCGGGCGCGCGCTTCGCCGTTTACAAGGGATGGGGTGCGCGGCTCGAACGCGCACTGGCCAACTTTTTTCTCGACGTGCACACGCGCGAGAGCGGCTACACCGAAATCCTTCCACCGTTTCTGGTCAACACCGCTTCGCTTACCGGCGTCGGCCAGCTCCCCAAATTCGCCGCGGACATGTTTCACATCGAAAACACCGACCTCTGGCTCACACCCACCGGCGAAGTTGAATTGACCAGTCTCTATCGCGATGAAACTCTCGACGCGCCCGCGCTACCCATCAAGCTCTGCGCCTGGACCGCCTGCTTCCGCTCCGAAGCAGGCGCCGCAGGAAAAGACACGCGCGGAATCAAACGCCAGCACCAGTTTCAGAAGGTTGAGCTTTTCAAATTCACGCGCCCGGACGAGAGCTACGCGGAACTCGAATCCCTCGTGCGAGACGCCGAAGCGCTGCTTCAGCGCCTCGGGCTGCACTATCGCGTGATCAAGCTTTGCACTGCGGACATGGGCTTCGCTTCCGCGAAAACCTACGATATAGAGGTTTGGCTGCCTTCGTCCGCTGAGTTCATGGAGATTTCTTCTTGTTCGAACTGCGAAACGTTTCAAGCGCGTCGCTCGGGAATTCGCGCAAAGCCCAAAGGCGGCAAAAGCGAATTTGTGCACACGCTCAATGGCTCGGGCCTCGCCGTCGGACGCGCCTGGATCGCCCTCGTCGAAAATTATCAGCAGGCGGATGGATCCATCGTAATTCCAGACGTTCTGCGTCCTTACATGGGGATTGACCGCATCCCTGCAGGGAAAAAAGATTAGGACGCGGGGCCGACGAGCACTTTCGGCCCGGTGGGATGAGGCATCCCACCGGCAGGCTCGATGGTGACGGCGAACGCCATCGGCGCAACACCTTTCGGCACGGTCGCCATCCAGGAGCTGTACTCCCCCGCAGTGGAGTCGAAAAAGCCGGCGCTGATCGGATCTCCCTGCTTCGGGACGAGCCACAACTGGTAGGTCATGTTTTTCGGGGCCGGTGCGATCGCTCCATCGCACATCAGCTTTCCCATCTGAGAATTGAAAAGTACGCGCGCCGTCCCTTGCGGCATGCCAGGCATGGGCGCGAGCGAAACCGTCATGGTGTCCTTGTCTTGCACAAGTGCAGAGACGTCGCGCAACCCGTCGAGTTCCTTCTGCATTCGCTCGATGGAGGCGCGTTCGGCGGCAAGCTGTTTTCCCAGCCGCGCATTTTCCTCCCAAAGGAAAATTGCCGCGAGCGCAAGGACCACGCCTGCCGGAACGAGCGCCGCAGTCCACCACCTCCCCATGAATCCGCTCGGGCGTTCGGACGCGCCACGCACGCGCTGTGCGGGATGATCCTCGGATGTGGAGCGGATCTGCTCGAGCAGCCGCTGCTTCACCCGCGGCGATGGTTCCACCACAGGCGCGGCGAACGCGAGCAGGGCGACGCGCCCCCGCGCCTCGGCGAGCTTCCCCGCGCAGGGGGAGCACCCAGCCACGTGCGATTCGATCGCCCGCTTCTCGTCGTCCTCAAGCGCGCCGAGAGCGTAGAGGTCGAAATCTTCGTCGCGAATTGGATGTCCGTTCATGGTTGCAAATCTCGCCGCAATGTTTCCACCGCCGAACGCAGACGCGTCTTCACCGTGCCCAGCGGGTCGCCCGTCCGGCGTGCGATTTCGCTGTGCGTCAACCCTTCGAAGTACGCCAGCTCGATTGTGGCGCGCTGCTCGACGGGAAGTTTTTCCATGGCGCTCTTCACCCGCCCGAGCAATTGCTCCCGCGCCAGTGCGCTTTCGATATTCACCGGCAGCACCACCGTAGTCTCGAATAGAGCTTCGCCCGCGGCGGGATTGTGCCGGCGCAGGCGCGAAATCGCGCGATTCCGGGCGATGATCAGAAGCCACCCGGGAAGCG
>Ga0307479_10001783_pt1 | contig 19650 bp, 15 predicted proteins | sample atmos_gasesECM4C_FD_203743 | JGI IMG/M metagenome (GOLD analysis project Ga0307479, IMG submission 203743) | Hardwood forest soil microbial communities from Morgan-Monroe State Forest, Indiana, United States - atmos_gasesECM4C_515 | ecosystem: Environmental > Terrestrial > Soil > Temperate...
ACGTCATCGGTCATGATGACGAGAATGTTGGGTTTCTTCTGTTGCGCGCTCGCGGTGGATAGCGTGAGCGCATAAACGAGCGCCGCGAGTGCAGCGACGATCAGCTTTCGTGCGGTTCTGCTTTTCATCATTCTTTCGTCTCCTCTTTTTCACTTCCTACAGGAACATGAGTGCCCTACTTGCCCGTGGACCGATTGCCTGCCGACGCACCCTTCACACAACGAAAGCCAAGATGGTTCGTGCCGGTGCTGACTTCGCCTTTGCCGCGCGTGCCGACGATGTAGCGCGAGCAGTATTGATCGGTGCAAAGGAACGACCCGCCGCGGTGCGTCTTTTTCTTCTCGGTTGGCTCGGCCGGATCAAATGGCGTGGCCGGGCCCTGCGGGTTGCGCGCGACGCCCCCCACGGCGGCGAGCCGCGCGTAATAGTCCGGGCGATACCAATCGCTCGTCCACTGCCAGACGTTGCCGGCCATGTCGTAGAGGCCGTAGCCGTTCGGCGGGTACTGCGCGACCGGAGCGATGCCGACGTAGCCGTCTTCTCCTTTGTCGGTGCCCTTGACGGGGAACTTCCCCTGGAACGTATTGGCCATCCACTTGCCGTTGGGCCGGAATTGATCGCCCCAGACAAACGGCTTTCCGGACAAGCCGCCGCGCGCGGCGAATTCCCACTCGGCCTCTGTGGGCAGGCGCATGCCCGCCCACTTGGCATAGGCAAGAGCGTCTTCGTAAGCGACATGAACGACCGGATATTTTTCCTTGCCCTTGATGTCGCTCCTGGGGCCAAGCGGGTGCCGCCAGTTCGCGCCTTTCACATACGACCACCATTGAAGGTGATTGTCGAGCGGGACGGCGTGGTCCGTTGGAGAAAATACGACGGAGCCAGCGACGAGGTTTTCGGGCGGAGCGCCTGGAAAATCCTCGGCGCGGGGTGTGCGTTCGGCGACAGTGACGTAGCCCGTGGCCTTCACGAACTTTGCGAACTGCTCGTTGGTGACGTCGGTCTTGTCCATCCAGAAGCCGTCCACGTAAACGCGGTGGATGGGCCGGGAGTCCTTGGTGGCTTGCATCCCGACTTCATCCATGTCCGGCGGATCCTGCGCCCCCATGGAGAACTCGCCACCCGGGATCCAGACCATGCTCTCCGGCGCGCTGTCCGGCGCAGGTGCCGTATTCGGTATGGTGGGAAGGAAATTCGCTCTCTCGGGCGGGGGGTCCGGCGCGGACGCCGCCAGGGTAGGACTCGCGTTCGGCGAATCCTTAGCAACCATCTTCCATATGGCAATCCCCGTGAGCAGTACAAGAATGCCGGCCGCGAGGCGCAAAAGGGTGCGCATTCGCGAAACAGCCTGCGAAGGTTTGAGGACTCTCTTCGTCTTGCCCATGATCTGCGCGTGTTGACTAGGCGAAAGCTCAATGCCGTGTCGGGACTGAATTCACAAATCTAAACGCTGGAATCGCGCTTCGGTCCGTCTGCACCTATCTGGGTTTGGAATTGGGCGGAAAACCCTTCAGGTTTCTCCAATGGCAGAAAACGATGCGTCCGATTCCAAACTGAATCGCGCGACACAACCTCAGAGACTTGCAGATGCTGCGCCCGGCGAGTACGGGATATAACTGTCAAAATTGACAGGCTCGCGCGCCGGCTCACAGTCCGGCATCCATAAGGCTTACCGGTGTGGACTTACTCTTTGCCCCTAACGCGTGTTTTGCTGGCACGAGAGGCGGAGATGAATACACGACCAGCAAGCGCCTCACTCATCGCCGGAATCAAGTCCGTGTACATCAGCACCTTCGCAACATAGCCCAGTGCTCCCGCGGAAAGGCAAGTCGCCAAAATGTCAGCATCCTCATGCACCGTGAGAAATACGACCTTGGCCTTATTGCCGCGTTTCTTGAGCTCCCTCGCGACCTCTATTCCACTCCTGCCTGGCATCGAGATGTCCAAGACAACCAGATCGGGTTTGAGTGCCTGGGCTGCCTCCAAAGCGCTTTCTCCATCGGAGACCATGCCAACGATTTCGAATGATTTCTCTAATAATTTAGATACTTCACTCAACACCGGAGTGAGATCATCCGCCACTAGCACGCGCCTGCCCGTCATGAGAACTCACCACTGAGCCATTCGCCAGTTCCAGTTGCTAGAATAGGGTTTCAGAGCAAGTCCGGCCTGCAGAGTAGTCCCCCCGGAGCTCATCTCATTCGCTACGGAGCCAGACCTGAGAACCCACACTGCTCGCGATTAAGGTGGCTTGCTATTGGTAAAAATTACAGTTAGGGGAGAATAATCGCTGAAACTAAATAGAGATGATCCTGTGCTTGATGGCATACTGCACCAGTTCGGCGTTGGACTTCAGTTGCAAAAGCTCCATTACGGCATATTTGTGCGCCGCAACAGTCCGGCTGGCGATATTCAACGCTGAGGCCACTTCCTTCATCGAGCGCCCTTCCGCTAATAGTTGAATGACTTCCCGCTGCCGAGGTGTGGGTTCAGGGGCATGTTCACGCGTTTTGGGATCACGCAACGAAATATTGGCCAAGCCTTCCGCGGCGTGAGGTGTCACATAGGAAACGCCTTTCAGCACTTGGTCAATCGCATCCATCAGCTCCAACGCTGCTGCCTGCTTCAGTAAGAATGCAGAAGCTCCTGCCCGGAAAGCTTCCCCCACCAGGTAAGGATCTTCATTCATCGTCAGGAAGATCAGCTTTACCCTGGGCAGCCTTTGTTTGAGTTGTCGGCCGGCGTCCAGCCCGTTCAGCCGCGGCATGGCAATATCCAGCACGACGATGTCGGGTTGCAATTTGGCCGCCGCTTCCAGAAGTGCACGTCCGTCGCTCACCGTACCCACAACCTCGCATCGGGGCTCCAGAACGCTCTTCAGCGCATCCACCAACATCTGATGGTCATCCGCCAGTAGTACACGTGGGCGTCTCAAGCTTCCATTCCTGTCGCTACCTGAGCTCTTAAATGAACCTCATTCGCCGGGCGGACAGCGGTACCTCAGCGAAAGTTTCCGTCCCTCGCATGAGTTCGGTCATCAAGGAGAATCTTCCCCCTACAAGCCGCAGCCTCTCGCGCATACCTACCAACCCGATTCCCGCATTTGGGTTGGCAAGGTCAGAGTCAAAACCCCTGCCCGCATCCGTGTGATTCGCCCTCAATCGGTCAGGCTGAATGTTCGAGAGCGCCAGTGGCTTCGCTAAATTGGCGTGCGGCTCGCAACCCATCAAACGTATTCTTTTTGAATGGCTATTAAATTTCGAATCTTGGGGCAAGGCCACTGTCAGATATGACAGTACCCCGCCGGCTAGGTCCGGAGAAGCTTCCGAGCCTTGTCACGATGGAATTCGGCCGTCAGGCCATAACCATTGCGAGGGCATTAATTTTCAGGCCACGGCTCCGGTCTTAGATCCACGAGTCGGCAAGCCAATTGCCGGGACTGTTAGTTTTGACAGTTCTCTTATGGCCTCAGCGCCGCGCATCCTTATGTAGACTACCGCAACAGCTGCGGTGTCGTTTTCAATGTCACGACTTCCGGCGTCGTATTTGGTTTGACCCGCACTATCAAATAACTGGACGACGTATGTATCTCCGCAGAGCTGGGTTTTTCACGGCGAGATCACGCCCTAGAAGAGTTGAATGAATATCGGGTCACCCCAGGTTGCAGTCATCTACTGTATTTTCGTTAGGGAACCAGAGAAAAGGAGGAAAGCGATGCCACAAGAAATACGGACTAAGCTGGCGAAAGTTGGAATGGGTCTCTTCTTGGCACTGCTGGCGTGCAGTGCCACGCCGGCACAGGATGTAACAACCAACTCCATGCCGGGAACTAATTTCGCGCAGTACCACTCCTACAAATGGGTACCGATCGAAGGCGCATCGCACCCCAACCAGATTGTGGACGCACAGATTAAGAATTCTATCGATTCTCAGTTGGCGGCCAAGGGATTGATGAAGACGGACGGCGAAAAGGCTGATCTCCTGATCGGCTATCAGGTCTCCGTCGATCAGCAAAAACAGTGGAACGCATACGGTATGGGTGGCGGGCTGCGCTGGGGTGGCGGGATGGCCAGCGCCACGAGTTCCACAATTAGCGTGGGAACTCTCGTCCTGGATATGTATGACCCGGCGACCAAGCAGCTCGTTTGGACCGGACGTGCGACGAAGACGCTCGACCCGAGCAATAACCAGGAAAAGAAACAGAAGAACCTGGACAAGGCCATGCAGAAGTTGTTGAAGAATTACCCGCCCAAATAGCGCTCGAGCGGGCGAGATCTGTAAAACGTTGCGAGAGGATACGCGTGAAAAATATAGCAATGAGCGGCTTTAGAACCATCCTGCTGGTCATGTCCATTCTCTTGGTCGGTCCAGCACTCAATCGTCCCGCCAACGCGCAGAATCCGGAACTGCAGCAGCGCGTCGCGGAGATGAAGCAAGTGGCTGCGAAGAACAAGCAGGCACTGGCACAGTATACGTGGGTAGAACAGGTCACGATCAGCTTGAAAGGCGAACAGAAAAAGCAGGAGCACTTTCAGGTGCGCCTCGGACCTGACGGAAAGCCGCAAAAAACATCTCTTGACCCGTCCGCCGACACATCTTCCCAGCAAAGTGGCCGGCAGCGCCGCCTGAAAGAGCATGTGGTCGAGAAAAAAAAGGAAGAGTACAAAGAGTACGCGGACCAGATGAAAGCTTTGGCGCAGCAGTATGTGCCGCCGGATAAAGATCTGCTTCAGCAGGCCTTTGAGAAGGGAAACATCGCCTTGGGTCCGGCAGCGGGCGCTCCCAATGAACTTCAACTGGTCGTTCACAATTACTTGAAGCCTCAGGATTCACTGACCCTGGTCTTCGACAAGACGCAGAAGGAACTTCTACGGGTACAGATTGCTTCCTACATGGACGATCTTAAGGATGCGATGAACTTGACCGTGCAGTTCAGCCCCCTGCCGGATGGGACAAACCACATCTCCAATCTTGTGATTGACGGCGTCAGCAAGCAGTTAAACGTTGCCGTTCAGAACTCCAATTACCAGCACCTCTGAGCTTGCCCTTATTACAATGCGCGAATTGCCACGGGACGGTTCACAGGCGCAGCCCGTGGCTTCCGACGGAGTATTTACAGAATTTTGCACGTGATGAGAACGGCTGGCAATCCGCCTCTATGTTGGTCCGGAGATGCGTCTAACTCATGTCATTTGAAGGAAACTAAGGCGTCCGCTGCGTGCGCTGCCAGATGTCTGTTGGCTTAGCAATCGGATGCGTGCCGGTGCTCCAACCTGCGGGAAAAAATCCCAGAAGCCGCTTAAATACAGGCGATTTCGCTAGGCTGCGTTTTGATGCATGGCACTGCGCGGCGCCCAGCACGGCTTGGAAGACCGGGAAGGTCACCGGCTCCTTTCTCCTGCACTGGCAGCATGGGGGTCAGGTGCGCGCAGATACGATCGCTGCGGCTTGCGTTCGAATGAGCGCGGCGACCAGATCATACAGCGCGGGACTCGTGCAGACTTCGTAGTAGCAGTGCGTCGAGGGCCCGCCGATCTTTCCATCCGCGAGCAGTTGCCGCGCCAGGCCCTTGCGCAATACCAGCAGCTCGACGGAATCGCCCATCGGGACTTCTCCATAATATAGCGTGACGTTTTCCTTGCCCCAGGGCAGCTCGAGCTTCGTCTCAATCGAATCGAGCGAAATTTCTTCAGAAAGCTTCTTAAATCCTTCTTCGTTCAATTCAATTCCATTCACGTTGTAACGCACCAGGATTTCGTCCAATTCCTCGGAAGTCGCGCCCTCCATGGACGTCAGAAACTGATAGAGCGAAAAAAGTGTCTTCTGCCCTGCAAGCAAACGCTTGCCAAGCTTCCCGCATCCGGATAGCCGGTCGGAAAGATTCAGCGCTTTCGAAATCATGATGCGCGAGTCGCCATCGGTCCAGTAGGTCGGTGCTGATCCTTGAAAGGCCACGCCCACGCCGAGTTCGAGCGGCGGCAAGTCGCTGGATGCCGCCTGATCGTTGTAGGAATTGCAAACTGCCAGAATCTGCCGTGAGAGGATACATGCCTTGGCCACTGCTCGCGCGTAGGTAAGATTTGACTCGGTTTCGAAAATGGCGAGGATGATGGCATCGCCTTCGATGAATACTTTTTTGGCGCCGAATCGGTCGAGCAATTTTTTTACAGGTTCGTGCAGATTCAAGCTGAAGTGGGATGCCGGGCTCAGCCCGCGTGAAAGAAGATCCTGCGTCATCTTCATAGAGCCGCGAACGTCTGCCTTGATGATAGCGTGTGAAACGACCTGGTCTTGCTCCGGCTTGGCTTCGTCTTGGAGAACGCATTCATACAGGCGGTTGTTCATCCGGGAAAGCTCCCGCGCTTGTTCCGTGGTGACGAGATGCACCCGCTCCATGCAGGTGCTCAAGTGTTCGGCGTCGCGGAGATCCCGGCGCAGCCGCAGAAAGTCAGTGGCGAACTTCAGCACGAGCCCTTGCATTTCCTCGCGCGAATATCGCCGGATCTTTTTGGACAATTCCTCGATGGGTTTCAATGACAATCGCCGCGCGGGAACCTGTTTCAGCACCTGCTCGACACGCTTCAGCTCATCTTTGGAGACCAATGCCTTGCGGAGCTGCTGTAGGTGGACCGGGGGGCTGTATTCCGAAGCGATCGGGCGAATTTCGTAGCTAGCCAAGACGTGGTACAGAATGTCGTGCTGCTCCAGACGCTCCAGAAGCAGTGAGAGCATTCGTGCGCGAATAGGCGCCACTTGCTGTTCGCCGGCCGATGGATCGAAGAGCCGTTTTGCGTTCTCGGGTTCATTCAGGTAATCGCCGACCCTGCCCTCATAGCCTTTGTTGAAAAAATCGAGTTTTTGCTTTGCCGCGTCGATCTGCGGACCAAGCTCTTCTAGCTTGAGCTGCTGGTGCTTGAGCCTCATCTCGATGTCGCTCAGGGCCGCTCTCAAGTCGGACGGGTCGGTCGAGTTCAGGAATTTGGTAAGGAATCCATCGCCACGATCGAGCCGCTTGCGGATATTTTCGCGTTGTTCGTCCAGGCTCACGATTTCGCTGCGCATGGCATTGGCAAGTTCGAGTAACGTATTGTGCGCTTCTGTAACTTCGTTTTGGGCAGGATCCTGGCCGACGGCAAGGCCCGCTTCGCTCAGAAATTCTTGAAACAACGTATCCATGGCCTCGAAGCGGTCCGGGTCTCGTGCGTAATTGCCCAAGAGGACATAATTCTCGAGGAAGAAAACATCATCCTTGCCGCCATCGAGAAAGATCAAGCGGTTCTTTAGCAGTTCATAAAAGGGCGCAAAGTCCTCACCGAAAAGCGCGCGACGCGCTTTTGCGATAACGGCATCTTCCACCTCGGAGACGACGTGCGCGACCTGCTGGCCGACACCACGAATCACCGCGCGTCGCGCAGACTGCAACTCTGACAAACGTGCCTTGATCACGTGCGCCTGTTGGCTTCGTTCGAAATGCTCGCCCCGCTGCCGGACCCACTCTTTCCCCTCCAGGATGAGATTGGCAAACTGGTTGCCGAGTTCAAGAGTGAGGTATTTGAGGATCGCGAGACGGAAGACCAGGTCGATCTCAATATTCTTATAATACTTGGCCTGCGTCAGCGCGCTCTGCAAGAGCTCGGTGAGAAGCTTGCGAAAAGAAGCGTTGTCGGGTCCCTTGGTCTTGCGGAGCTCAATGCCTGGAAAATAGGTGGCACCCGTGCTCTGGCGAATGAGCTCGAAAAGGTAATCGCGAGCTATCTGGACGAATTTCGGGCTAAGGAAGACATCGTGGTGGATGTTGTCCACACCGATGGCCAGCGATCCCATGGGGATCGTGACGTTGTAGCTTCTAAGTTCGATCCGGCCCGTTTCTGTCGTGCTGGGCGCTTCAATATCTATCGCCATGAACTCCGCCCGAAGGGGCATTCTTCAAGCTAGCAGCAGGAACCAAGGTGGGCAAGTAATCGCCCCAATTCGGTTGCTAGAAAGTAAGCGCAGGAGGATTGATTTGCGCGGTCAGAGGACGCGAATTCGCCGCGCGTCGCCCCCGAGATGCTCCAGGCGGATGCGCTTCTGCGGCCAGGGCGAATTCAGCGGAAAGCGTTCCGACCATTCCAGAATTACGACCCCAGGTTGGTCGAAAAGGTCCTCGAGACCCAGAGTTTCGAAGTCGTGGAAACTTTCAATGCGGTACAGGTCTGCGTGATAGACTTTTTTCGCGTTCCCATACACATGGACCAGCGTAAACGTCGGGCTGGTAACTTCCTCTTCATTGGCCGCTCCAAGGCCGGAAACGATGCCTTTCGTCAGGGTAGTTTTTCCGCTGCCAAGATCGCCGGAAAGTAGCACGAGCACTGGAGGTTTCAGCCGGGCGGCGAATTCCCTGCCCCATCGCGTCGTCTCTTCGGCGGAATTTGTGACGATCTCCTCACTCACTCTTGCGCAGCTCCTCAAGCAGTCTCAGCCGGGCGTGGGGCACGGCATCCGCCACTTCACCAGCAAGCAGGCCGGACAGGTCCGTGCCGCGCGAGGCGATTTCCGCTGCCACACCGTGGAGGTAGACGCCGAGACTTAGCACGCGCGCTCCATCGTCCGTCCCAAATTGGGCGATCAACGCCGCGAGGAGCCCTGTGAGGACGTCGCCCGTCCCTCCCTTACCCAAACCGGCATTGCCAGTCGTACTCACGAAGGTTCGCCCATCCGGCGAAGCCACGATCGAGTGATAGCCCTTTAGAACAACGTGCGCGTTCCATCGCCGCGCTGCCTCGAGCGCCATCGCCACACGATTCTCCTGTACCTTCGTGGAGGTAGTCCCAAGCAAACGAGCCATCTCCCCTGGATGCGGAGTGATTACCAGATACTTCGACTTCCGCTGTCCGAGAGATTCCGCGGCACCCGCGAAGGCGTTCAGGCCATCAGCGTCCAGGATAATGGGCAACGGCGTCAATTGGACGACAGCGCGGACGAATTCCTGTGTCTCTGGATGAGTCCCGAGGCCTGGTCCAATTGCGACGATGGTCTTCCCTTCGAGCACCTTCGAGAATTGTCCGTTTGCAAAATATGTCCGTCCAATAGTCCCCGTCGGAGTCGAAGCGAGCGGCTCCGTCATGTATTCCGGATGAGCTGCGGCCACGATGGGCAGCACAACGTCGGGTGTGGCGACTGTCACCAAGCCTGCCCCCGCCCGCAAGGCGGCCTGTCCCGACATGACTGCCGCTCCGCTCTTGCCAAGCGATCCCGCCACCAGTAGGACGTGACCGAATGTGCCCTTATGGGATTTTGCGGCGCGAACCAGCGGCAACCCTGCAAATTCGTCCGGTCCCGCCCAGCGAAGCGTTCCTTGCCCGATTTCTTCAATGAGTGCGGCAGGCGAGCCGATGGCACAAACTTCCAACGCTCCGACGGCATCCGCTTCAGGCGAAATAAGCTGGCTTACTTTGGGCGCGGTAAAAGTAACAGTCCGGTGTGCGCGGAGAACTGGCCCTTCGGCGCGCTGCCCGTCCGAAGGCAGCCCTGAAGGTGTGTCCACGGCCAAAATGAGGGCTGGCCGCGCCGCCGTCGCAGCGTCGGACAGACGATTGACATCCTCGATGGCCTGCGCGATTAGCCCAGTGGCTGCGCCACGCAAACCCGTGCCCAGGAGCGCATCCACAATAACTTGTGAATCCGCAATGGCAGGCCAAGCCTGCTCCCAGGCCGCCTCATTCTCGATGGCCTGGACTGCATTTCCCCCATCGAGCCAGCGCGTCAGGTTTGCGCCAGCATCGCCGCGCATCTCCCGCGGATTCCCTAAGAGGTATACCTGCGGTTCAAGCGCCGCGTTTTTCAAGTAACGAGCTGCAACAAGACCATCGCCGCCGTTATTGCCCTTTCCGCAAAGGACCGCAACGCTCTTTGGCCCTGCGGGACACCATTCGCGCAGGACCGCGTCCGCGACGTGTTTCCCCGCGGTTTCCATCAGTTGCGAGCTTGGAACACCGAATCGCTCCGTCGTCAGTCGGTCGACCTCGCGCATGTCGGCAGCGGTGAGGGCTTTCATGGTGATTTCACGCCGCGGTCAGAGCATCCAACCGCCGCTTACATTGACGACCTGGCCGGTAACGTACTCCGCCTCTTCCGAGGCAAAAAATGCCACCGTGGCGGCAACGTCCTCGACCGTCGGTGGCCGGCCGATCGGAAACCGCGCATCGCGCATTCGCCTCGCCTCATCGATGCTGAGCTCTTTTTCGTCGATGCTCGTCGGATTGACCACATTTACGGTGATGCCGTTCTTCGCTTCTTCCAGCGCCAGCGAGCGCGACAATGCCACGACCGCGGCCTTCGCTGCGGCGTAGGCCGAAATTTTCGCCTGACCAAAAGCCCGCTCCGCACCGACGGCGCCAAGATTGACAATGCGGCCCCAGCGGCCTTTGCGCATATGCGGCAAGGCCGCCCGGCTGACGTACAGCACGGTCGACAAATTCGATGTAAACACGCTTTCCCAGTCCTCCAAAGACGATTCCGCAAGCGTGCCCCAGCGAAAGTCACCCACGTTGTTCACCACGATATCGAGCCGGCCGAAACGGTCTACCACCGTTTTCAGGAGTTGGTCCGCACGCGTGGAATCCGTGATATCTGTTTGCACCGCCACGCAGTCCGCTCCATTCGATTGCAGTTTCAACAGAGTCTGCTGGGCGGCTGCTTTGTTCGAGCGATAAGCGATCGCGATGCGAGCGCCGTCCTGCGCCAGACGCACGGCAATGCCGCGGCCGATTCCCCGGCTGCCACCGGTAATCAACGCCACTCGGTTCCGTAGCGACATTCTTCTCCTCGGGTAAATCTACTAGAAAGCAGGTCAGTATAGCCCAGCCGCGAAACGCAAACTACCGCAAGCGGGCGACGACCACCGTCATATCATCGGCCTGCTCCGGCGTGCCCGCCCACTCTTCCGCCGCGGCCATCAGCGACTCTCCAACCATCAGCGGCGTCGCACCTTTCGCGCGGATCGCAGCATCCTCCAAGCGGCGAATGCCGAACTCTTCCCCATACACGTTTTCCGGCTCCACCAGGCCGTCACTGTAGGCGACAAACAGCGCGTCGGGAGGAACGATCAGCGAGCCTTCCTCATATGCATAATCCTCCACAACGCCCAGCACCATGCCGCCGACATCGAGATGTAGGGTCGTACCATTGCCGATAAGCAGCGAAGGCAGATGCCCTGCGTTCGTATAACGTAAGGTGCGCGTCGTATTGTCGTAAATGGCGATAAAGAACGTCGCAAAACGGTCATCGCCGGTGTTTCGCACAAGATGCCTATTAAGGCGTGAAACGAGTTCCGCGGAACTTAGCGTTTTGCTGCCCTCCACTAACAGCTGGCTTCGCAGCGCCGCTTGCAGGCTGGCCATCAACAGCGCGGCTGAAATCCCCTTCCCCGAAATATCGGCGATGGCGATTGCCAGATGCGTGGGGCTGAGCTGGATGAAGTCATAATAATCCCCGCTGACCGTGCGAGCGGCTTTGCAGATGGCTTCGATTTCGACGCCGGGGATGGACGGCAATTTTTGCGGGAACAGCTGGTTCTGCACTTCGCGAGCGATGGAAATCTCGTTTTCGAGCCGCTGTCGCTGCTTCTGTTCTTCAATCAATCCGCTGATTGAGCTGGTCATCAGGTTAAACGATTCGCCCAGCACGCCCAGCTGGTCGCGACGGTCAATGCGCACGCGATGTGTCAAATCGCCGGTCTGCACGTACTGCGTCGCGTGATACAGGTCGCTGACCGCTTTGGTAATCCGCCGGGTGAGCACAATGCCTGTCACCAGCGCGCTGATTTCGATGAGTAGAAAAATCACGGATATGATGGTGAAAACAAAAACGTAGACGCGGCCTAATTCACCGACTGAGGAAAACATCAGCGCATTTAAACGCGACGGCCGGGCGACAAAAAAAGCGAGCACAGGATGAGCTCTCGCCCCGCCTTCTTCCTCTTTTAAGAGCAGGGCCTCAAACTTGGAAATTCCGCTGACGGGCGTGTCCCACCAACCAGCCGCGGGGTGCAGGATCCTTCGCTTTCCGGGGATGCTGGTGAAGGTGCGATAACCCGTGTTCCCCAGCGTATAGACGACCGTGTTTGGCTGCGTCCCGGTGACGGGTTCCAGCAGCTCGAACTGGATCGGTCCGAGGTTGGCAGAAAGCGTGGCAATAAATTCGGGCGTGACCGGGACCCGCAACGTGACGACACGAAGACCCCATGTAGTCTTGACTCCGCGAAGCCCGACAAGAAAGAGCTTATCGCCTTGCTGAAGCAATCCCGCGAAATGTTCCTCGCCGGTCTTTGCCGTGGCGCGGAGCAATTTCAGATCGTTTCCGTACTCAATCGTCAAACCAGGAAGAGTGCGATCGTATACCGCCTTCTCCTGGGCAGCTACGACTCTTTCCGCGTTTTCCTCGGGTATACCCGGGCGGACATTTCCCAGCGCCGCGGCGATATGCTCCGCTCCGTTGCCGATCGTTTCCACGCGGTGCTGCAATTCCTCGTATAGCAAATAAGCGCCCAATTGGGTGTAGAGAATCATGCCGGAAATTATGGCCAGCGCGATCAGGAGAAGGACCGGCACAACCGCGATGAAAAGGTAAGCGACGATTAAACGATTCCGAAGGCTCCAAAGCAGCCGCGTGCGCCACCATCCGATCAGACGAATGAGAAGGTAGATTCCCGCTAGCACCGACAGGAATTTCGCAAAACTAAAAAGACCTCCGGCGCGCTCCAAGAGAAAGGAAGTGCTCCCCGCAGCCAGAATCACCAAAGCGATAAGGTCGAGGCGTGAGATGCGGCGCCAGTATTCCCGGAGGTTGGCACGAAGAGCAGTCATTTGGGCGCAAACAGAAGAACTACTCTACCTGAAGAAGTCCGGCGAGCCGAGAGGAACAGTGTGGCTTAAATATAATGGCGCCAGGCGAACACCCGGACATTCCTCGCAAAGCCCTAGGATTGCTGCGGGTTGTTGATGCGGCTGTGGTGCCGGCTATAAGTGAAATAGATCACTAATCCGATGATCAGCCAGAGGAGGAGCCTCGCCCAATTGATCCAGCCCAGTTTGTACATCATGTAGCCGTTGAAGAGGATGCCCAGAATCGGCACAACTGGCACCAAAGGTGTGCGGAATGGCCGCGCCTGATCTGGATTCGTACTGCGCAGTACCATGACCGCAATACAGACAATCACAAACGCCAGCAAGGTTCCGATATTGACCATTCTTCCGATATCCTCGATGGGGGTAATGCTGCCCACGATCGCTGCAAGCAAGCCGACGGCAATGGTGTTTTTATAGGGCGTCCGGAACTTGGGATGAATCGCGGCAAAGAATTTCTTCGGGAGCAATCCGTCGTTTGCCATCGAATAGAGCACGCGCGTCTGGCCGAGCAGCATGACCAGCATGACGCTGGTGAGTCCGGCGAGCGCGCCCAATGTAATGATATGGGAAGCCGTGGAGAGGCCGCGGTCCATAAAGGCGCGGGCGATGGGCGCTTCGATATTGACATCTTGCCAGTGCACCATGCCAGTCAAAACACCGGCCACCGAAATGTAAAGAATCGTACAGATCAGCAGCGACAAAATGATGCCTATCGGCAGATCGCGCTGCGGGTTTTTCGCTTCCTGCGCGGTGGTCGAAACCGCGTCGAATCCAATGTACGCAAAAAAAATGTAAGCGGCCCCAGCACCGATTCCTCCAAATCCCATCGGCGCGAAAGTGTGCCAATCGCTTCCCCAGTTCGCAAAGGAAATGTATCGGGAGCCCAGGGCAATAACGAAGAGCACCACGGAAACCTTGATTACGACGATCGTTGTATTAAACCGTGCGCTCTCCCGGATGCCAACCGCCAGGATGGCGGTTATGACCAGGGCAATCAGGAATGCGGGAAGGTTCATCCCAATCTCCACCCCCAATAACTTTGGGGCTCCCACCAGATCATGCGCGCGCTGGATGAGATCCGGGGATGGTGTTCCCATGATGGCGCTGACTTTGTCCAGGAAAGCTTGCGTGCCTGGCACGAGTGTCGCGTCGGACGTCTGCGCCATCTGACGCGCGACCATATTCTCTGCCGTGTGCAGCGCCGTCCAGTGGTCATAGGCCAGCCACAACGGCATCTTGATGTGGAAGATATTCAGCAGCTCGATGAAGTGGTTCGACCAGCCCGAAGACACGGTACTCGCACCCATGGCGTATTCGAGCGTCAAATCCCAGCCGATAATCCAGGCAAAAAGCTCCCCGAGCGTCGCATAGGCGTAGGTATATGCACTGCCGGCAAGAGGAATCATCGCCGCGAATTCCGCGTAGCAAAGCGCCGCGAACGCGCAACCCAATCCCGACAACACAAACGACAGCATCAATCCCGGACCGGCGTAGTGCGCGCCCAATCCCGACAACACGAAAATTCCGGCGCCAATCACCGCGCCCACACCCAGTGCCGTGAGCTGGAAAGGGCCGAGCGTGCGCTTCAGGCTGTGCTCGCCTCCTTCTTTCGCCTCAGTCATCAACGCGCTCAGCGGTTTTTTTGCAAACAAGGGGTTGCCCATGCAACTCCTCCTTCAGGAAACTTTCCCAATCTCCGAAATCCGGTCAGCTCGGACGCACAATCAACCCGCAAGGTTCCGGTCTCGGCTACGCGGGGATTCTGCATCCCTGCATGTAAATCTTTATGCCCTGCCGCCGGCTGTCCTCGATCGGCGTGACCACACCAGATAAACAGGAACTCCCAACAGCACGATCACCAATCCCGGCCACGTCGTCTGCGTTTTGTAGAGAAGCAGCACAAACATGATGGCCAGCGCCGCCACTATATACAGCAATGGCAGGAAGGGATAGCCAAATGCGCGATATGGACGTTCCGCCCCGGGGCGCTTCGTTCTTAAAACAAAAATACCTGCAATCGTCAACACATAAAAAATCAGCACGGAAAAAACAACATAATCGAGCAAATCGCTGTACAGATTGCCGTAGGTGACCCCACCGCCGGAATCAACGTGCCGTGTGCGAAGCAAAATCAACACAGTAATCCAAATGCCCTGATACAGCAGCGCAGTTCCGGGAACGCCTTTTTCATTCAGCTTGCCTGTGGCTCGGAAGAAAAGCCCGTCTTTGGACATGGCATACGCGACTCGCGACCCCGCCAGAATCAGGCCATTATTGCAGCCGAATCCGGAAATGGTGATGGCTACGGCCATGATCGCCGCGCCAGCCGTTCCAAAAATAGCATTCAGTGCCGCCGTCGCCACACGGTCATCTGGCGCGTTCTGGATCTGAGCCAGTGGCAATGCAAAAAGGTATGCGAGATTCACAAGACAATAGAGAGTGATAACGATGAGCGTGCCAAACGCCATCGAAAGCGCCACATCGCGTTTCGGATTCTTCACCTCCGCGGCAGTGAAACCAATATTGTTCCACGCATCCGCGGAAAAGAGCGACCCCACCTGTGCCACGCCAAAGGCCACGAATAGCCCGAAAGCGCCGCTCGCAGCTGTGACCGTTGGGACCAATCCACGCAGAAAATTTGCTCCCGGCTCGATCGGTTGCGCGCCTCGGATCGTCCACAAATGGCTAAAATTGTCGGAAATCGCCGCGGGGTTCCGGCCCACGAATACGCACAACACAACCAGTCCGAAGAGCGCCAGCGCCTTCGTGCTGGTGAAAATGTTTTGGATCAGCTTGCCGAGCCGTACTCCGCGCGTGTTTAGAAACGTCAGCAACATGATCATCAGCACCCCGGCCAGTTGCTGGACAGAAAGGCTGATCGCATACTTCGATCCGAGTGCTATCGGTTGCACTATCCACGCCTTCGCGGAGATCGCGGGGAAGATCACGCCCAGGTATCGCGCAAAAGCAACCGCCACCGCCGCGATTGTACCCGTCTGAATCACAAGGAACAGCGTCCAGCCGTACAAGAAACCCCATAGCGGCGAATACGCCTCGCGCAGATATACGTACTGGCCTCCTGCGTGGGGAAACATTGCTGCAAGCTCCCCGTAGGAAAGCGCCGCGGATATCGTGAGCAACCCCGTGAGGATCCATGCCAGGAGCAGACCACCGGAAGAACCCGTTTGCCGCGTGATGTCCGCCGCCACGATAAAAATTCCCGAGCCGATCATCGACCCGACGACAATCATGGTGCCGTCAAACAACCCGATGGCACGCACAAACCCCGGTTCGCTTTTGACCGTTGTTTGTGGAAGAGGGTGCGCTGTTTCTGCCATTCGCCGTTTACCTCAGACCGCCGCCGCGTGATTCGCTGCTTCAAACATAACGATGTACTGCCGCGCGCGTTTGCCCGGATCGGCCGCGCGCAATATATCGCTTCCGACCGCGACCGCGTCGGCCCCTGCTTCTATTACGCCAGCAGCGCGCTCGAGAGTGATACCCCCGATCGCAACGATTGCCTTATCGGTTAGCGTGCGCACCTGCCGGATCAGCTCGGTGCCCACCACGGGATCCGCATCCGCTTTTGTGGATGTCGGGAAAATGGGTCCAACCGCGACGTAGTCGGCTGAAGTCACTGCAGCGGCGCGAAATTGCGCGAGGTTGTGCGTGGAAACGCCCACCCATTTTCCGGGCCCAGCCACAGCACGCGCCTGCTCTACGTCGAGGTCCTCTTGCCCCACGTGGACTCCCCTCGCACCAGAAAGGAAAGCGACGTCTGGCCGGTCATTCACAAGGAAGGAAACTCCCAGAGGAACGAGCAGTCCCGCGAGTTCGCGTGAGACCCGCAAGAGTTCCCGCGCCGGCGCTTTCTTGTCGCGGTATTGAAGCAACCGGACCCCCGCATCGGCCAATTGTCGTGCGCAATGACTTTCGGAAGAGGTGAGCAATGCAGCGTCTAAGATCACATAGAGCTTGGGAAGAACAAGGCGCATCACTGCCTATTTTCCATCCGTTGCCAGCAATTTCTCGATGAAATGAGTGTCCACACTGCCCTCCGCGAAGTCGGCGTCGGCAAATATTCTGCGGTGCAGAGGAATGGACGTCTTGATGCCTTCAATCACAAACATCTCGAGCGCCCGCCTCATGCGCCCGATCGCTTCCGCGCGGTCGCGGCCTTTAACGATCAGCTTGGCAATCAACGAGTCGTAGTATGGCGGAATCACCGCGTCCGCATGGGCTGCGGAGTCGACACGTACGCCCGTCCCGCCTGGCGCCTGAAATGTCGTAATTCTCCCGGCAGACGGCACAAAGGTTTCCGGATCCTCGGCATTGATGCGGCACTCGATGGCGTGCCCCGAGAAATGGATTTCTCCGATGGCGTCTTCGAGTCTCTCCCCCGCCGCAATGCGGATCTGCGCCTTGATCAGATCGACTCCCGTAACCATTTCCGTCACGGGATGTTCCACCTGGATGCGCGTATTCATTTCTATGAAGTAGATCGCCCCGTCTTCATCCATCAGGAATTCCACTGTCCCGGCGTTGGTGTAGCCGATCTTTTCGAGCGTTTTGATAACTTTCGCTCCCAATTCCTTCCGCCGCTTCGCGTCCATCGCCGGAGACGGTGATTCTTCCACCAGCTTTTGGTGCCGCCGCTGGATGCTGCACTCGCGCTCGCCCAGGTGAATCACTTTGCCGTGCTGATCCCCCAGCACTTGAAACTCGATATGTCTCGGACGCTCGATGAATTTTTCCGCGTAAACGTCCGGCGTTCCGAAGGCCTGCTGCGCCTCGCTGCGCGCCGTCTCGTAGGCCGCCAGCAGCTCTTCTTGTTTGTGCACAACGCGCATCCCGCGTCCGCCCCCGCCCGCGGAAGCTTTCAGAATCAGCGGATAACCGATCCTCGCGGACTCTTTTGCGAGCTGCTCTTCGCCTTCGATCACGCCTTCGCTGCCAGGAACAGTGGGGAGTCCCGCTGCTCGCACTTCCCGGCGCGCCCGGTCCTTCTCCCCCATCATTTCGATCACTTCCGCGGTAGGCCCGATGAACGTGATCTCGGAGGCCTCGCACACCTTGGCGAAATTCGCGTTCTCGGACAAGAACCCGTAACCCGGGTGAATGGCGTCCACATTGGTGATCTCGGCCGCGCTGATGACCTGGGGGATGTTGAGATAGCTTTCGCTGCTGCGGGGAGGGCCAATGCACACGGCTTCGTCGGCAAACCGGACGTGGAGGGAATTGCGGTCGGCTTCAGAATAAACGGCCACAGTGGAAATGCCCAGCTCTTTGCAGGCGCAAATCACCCTCAGGGCAATCTCCCCGCGATTGGCGACTAGAATTTTTTGGAACATGGCCTCGGTCGCCGGCTACTTTTTCCGGCTCGGACGGATGCCAAAAAGAGGTTGGCCATACTCGACGGGCTGGCCGTTTTCGGCAAAGATGCGAACGACCTCGCCACTTTCGTCGGATTCGATTTCGTTCATAAGTTTCATCGCTTCCACGATGCACAGCGTCTGCCCAGCCTCGACAAACGCCCCCACCTTCACAAATGCCTCAGCGCCGGGGCTGGGAGACCCGTAATACGTCCCTACGATGGGAGACTTCACTAGGTGCAGATCCTCGCTCGATCGGCCTTCCGGGGCCGTCTGGATGGCTGGAGGGGCCGATGCGGCCCCCACCATGGGGTTGTTCGTAACGATGATTTCCGGCGCAGCCATCGCCCTGGGCGCCCCATAGACAGTCCCCGCCGAGGCTTTTCGCAACCGGATGTGCAAGTCGCCCCGGGAGTATTCGAACTCCTCGAGGTTATGCTCTCCCATAAAGCGCAAGAGTTGCTCGACTTCTTGGATTTCGGGGCTCTCGAATGACGGACTGGCGGACAATTTCGAAGGTTTTTTTCGTTTCATGCCGGTGTCAGAGCTCGATAAAATCCCGCGGAACGCGGGTAATTACTTCGGTTCTGTCTGCGTGGACGGCGACGTCGTCTTCGATCCGAATTCCCCCGACGCCCGCCACGTATACCCCGGGCTCAACCGTAATGACATTCCCCGGCTTCAGGTGTTGCTTTTGTCCTCGGGCAATCCGGGGATCTTCGTGCACTTCTAGTCCAAGTCCATGGCCTGTACTGTGCACGAAGTAGCGGTCCAGGCGGTAGCCCGCCAGGACCTTCCTCGCTGCCGCGTCCACACCCTCGCAGGTGGCGCCTTCTCTTACCGCCGCGATTGCTGCTCCCTGCGCTTCGACCACCGCTCCATACCACCGTCGGATACGAGCAGGTGCCCGCCCCACAAATACTGTCCGGGTGATGTCGCTGCAATAATGGCCGAGTATAGCACCCAGGTCTAGCACGACCAACTCATTTTTCCTCAATCGCTTGGCTGTCGGTCGCGCGTGAGGCAGCGCAGATCGCTCCCCGAATGCAACAATGGTTTCAAAGGCTGGCCCCGAGGCGCTCCTGTTTCGCATTTGGTAATCGATCTCCGCCCCGATCTCCATTTCCCGGACTCCAGGCTTCAGCAACGTCAAGACACTCTCGAGCACCTTCCCGGCTAAGATTCCTGCCCTGCGCATTTGGGCCAACTCTTCGGCTTCTTTTCGCATTCTCAGCCTTTCGGTCATGCCGGGAGCGGCGACCCATCTGCAGCGGGCTCCGGAGGCCTTTTCTAAGGCCGCCAGTTGCGCGACGGTGACATAATTCGGGTCGAATCCTGCTCTTCGGCTGCCAGGAGCGTGGAGGAGCCTACCCACGCTGGAAATCAAGGAG
>Ga0307479_10001784_pt1 | contig 19648 bp, 21 predicted proteins | sample atmos_gasesECM4C_FD_203743 | JGI IMG/M metagenome (GOLD analysis project Ga0307479, IMG submission 203743) | Hardwood forest soil microbial communities from Morgan-Monroe State Forest, Indiana, United States - atmos_gasesECM4C_515 | ecosystem: Environmental > Terrestrial > Soil > Temperate...
GAATCCACCTCCCATCGCGTCCCCGTTCATCGCAGCGATGATCACCTTGGGCAACGCCGTCATCTGCTCGAAGATCGCTTTGTAGCCGCGCACTAGTGATCCGGCGTATCTGGACAGGGCTGGGTCACTGGCTAGCCCGTTCAACTCCTCGACGCTGTATTGAGTGAAAAAGCCAGCATCCTCGACACGCGACTGGATCACGATGGCACGGATCGACGGATCTCGCCATTGAACGACTAGCTGTTCAAGTTCGTCGATCACCGGCTTGTTGAGATAGTTGTGCGGCGGATTCGAGAACGTCGCGATCTCCACAGCGCCACGCCGCTCAGTTGACCAGAACTGCATGGGCAAATCCCTTCTCCACCGAGATCGAAGGCCAATGTAGGCGCAGGTAGGCATCCGGTCATCACTCGACCGTGTGATTTGTTAGGTGACTGGCCTGTAGTCGATCGCTCGGAAGCACCCATGGATGTGATCGTTTACGACGCCGACGTTCTGCATGAAGGCGTAAACGCTGGTGGGGCCCACGAAGCGGTACCCCAGTGACTTCAGCTGCGCGGCCAACGCTTTCGCCTGCGGTGTGGTTGTAGGGACGTCCGAAACGGTTCGTGGAGCGTGCGTACGGTGGGTCGGGCGGTCCTTGATGAGCGCAGCGAGACTCGGGGACGCCGACCTCATCGCCCGCGCGTTGGCGATGGTGGCCTGGATCTTGGCACGGTTGCGGATGATTGACTGGTCCTGGTCCAGCCGATCGACGTCCCTCTCCTTCATCACCGATACTTTGCCGACATCGAAGTGGTGAAAAGCCCGGCGGAACGCGCCGCGCTTGGCGAACACGATCGACCAGCTGAGCCCGACCTCGAACACGCCCAGCGTCAGCGCTTCAAACAAAGCGGACTCGTCGTCGGTAGGGGTGCCCCAGACCTCATCATGGTATTGGGCGAGAGCGGCGGCCGCGGTAGCTCCAGCCCAAGGACACCGAGGCTTCCCGTCGTCGCCGACGATCGCGTCACTGACGGTACGACGCGTCACTCTGCCATCCCGCTGGCGATCCAGCGCTCGAACAGGTTGACGTCATCGGGACTCCACTGCCCATCGCATGGCATCGTCCCGGCCCGAAGCACCGCGAGGATGGTCTGCGAATAGTCCCGCACGTCATGGAAAGACCACAGGTCGAACCGGCCGAGCATCGAACTGCGGTCCTTCTCGCGGAAGAGCGGCTTGATGTTGTTCGCGAAGGTCGGATCGGCCATGTGGGTTCCTTCTTCGGACTGCTGCGTGAGTTTGTTCATCGCCGCTTCCGCCCCTTCGGGCGTTCCGGCCGTGTCGACACGCAGACGGATTGCTACCTAGATCGCACCCCAGGTGGTCCCGATGGCCTTGAGAATCAGGCTGGCTGCGATGTCGGGTTGGGCGATGAAGGCGGCGTGCGATCCTCCCGGCACCGACTCGACGTTGGCGTTCATTCGTTGGGCCATGAAGCGTTCGCAGTCGGGCGGAATGGCGTTGTCCTTCTCGGAGACCATGTACCACGTGGGAAGTTCTTTCCAGCCCGCGGTCGTGGCCTTTTCGGTCAGGGCCGCAGCACTGAGGGGTCGCTGGCTCACGGCCATGGGAGCGGCCACCTCGGCAGGCAAATCGGCGCAGAACGTCTCCTGGAAATTCGAGATCTTGATGAAGAGATCGGGACCACCCGGCGCACCAGGAGCGTCGTAGGGGCTGGGCACGTTGGTGGACGCCAACAGCGCCGGTGGAAAGGGTTCTTGGACGCTGGCGCAGCTCTCTCCTTCGTCAAGCGCGAACGCAGACAGAAACACCAGGGCGATGACAGCGTTGACCGAGGGGGCCGCTTGACTGATCACTGCACCGCCATACGAATGTCCCACCAAAACGATTGGCCCATCGATGGTGGTTGTGTAACGAACGATGGAATCAGCGTCGAAGGCGAGGCTCCGAAGAGGGTTCATCGGAGCCCTGACTTCCACCCCGTGGGACTGAAGGACACGGATCACGCCGGCGTACCCGGAGGCGTCCGCAAAGGCGCCGTGCACCAGGACCACGGTAGGACTCACTGCCACGGGTTCCTCCTTCACGGTCATCGTCGGCTTTCAGTGTCATCAGGAGGACCCCGGGAGGCATCACTCGAACAAGCCATATTTTCCCGGAGCAACACTGGTCGATCGGAAGGGACTTCGCGTCACGTTCCGCTCGACGCCTCGACCCGATGACGATCAGTCAGCTGACCCGAAATGGATTTGCGAATCAACCCTCAGCCGGGGACTGATGGTGGCGGGCCCCGGCCGCCCGGGTCAGGGCGGCGCGGGACCTGACCCCGAGCTTGTCGAAGATGTGTCGCAGGTGGGTGTTGACAGTGTGGGGAGATATGAAGAGCGCCTCGCCGATCTCGCGGTTGGTCTTGCCCTCGGAGGCAAGCTGAGCGACTTCCGCTTCAGCGCCTGTGAGAGCCTCCCAGCCGGTCTTGGGACGCTTCGAGGCCACGAGTCGCCGGCGCACACCCAGTTTTCTCAGCCGGCCGCGCACCCGCTTCGCGTCCCAGCTGGCGCCTACGCGCACCGTGATCTCAAGCGCTCGATCGAGTGCGGCGGTCGCTTCACCGGTTGCACCCTCTTGGGCCAGCACTCGACCGAGGTCTTCGTACGCAGACGCAGTTGCCAGTGGGCGGCGTCCCCCCTCGAACAGGGATGCCGCATTCTCCAGCGCAGTAGTCGATCCCTGCGCGAGTCCTCGGGCGTGGGCCACCGCTGCCCTGAACGAAACGACGTTGGGGTTGAGCTCGCACCGACGCTTGGCCTGCTCGATAACAGCCGAGGCCAGCTCGCGGTCCCCAACGGCAACTGCGATCCGCACGAGTTGGGGGTCGTCAGCGATCTCGAACGGGAAGAGGGGGAAGATCTTCAGACGCTGGTCGCGACCGCCGGCGCAAAGCCAGTCGTGCGCCTCCATGGGCTTGCCTTGTGACATTGCGCGCAGTGCCAGAAACCACGCGGCGTGGTTCTTGACGCCTGGTGCGCTGGCTCTCAGCATGATCCTTGCCATGTCGGCGACCTCATTGGCGCCTCTGTCGTCCCCGGTGTGGATTCGCAACTTCCCGAGCGCCACCACGTTGGGCGCCTCCAGCATCCCGACGACACGGTGTGCTTCCTCCACGCTGTATAGGCCCTCGAGTGCCGCTGCGGCCTCGGCCAAACGCCCCATTTGAAGCAGCTGTCGGCCCTTCAACGTCTCGAACATACGCGAGGCCCAGTTCTGGCGGTCTCGCTGCGCAGCGGCAAGTCCCTCGTCGGCGAGCTCGAGCGTCTCGTCAATGCGGTCGAGAGCGGCCAGCTCCGACGCTTTGAATTCGGCGGCGAGTCGTTGTCTCGCGTCGTCGTGGGTTCTCGCGGCCCGGCGCTCCGCCGCTGCAAGGATCTCTGGAGCTTCTTCGAAGTACGACAACTGGTACTGAAGGGCGGATCGCGCGACTTCGAGGGCGAACCATCCGAGACGTTCACTGCTGGCGTGGACGGCCTCGCGTGCCTTTGGTAACAGAGCGAGCGCCTCTTCCGCTCGCACGGCCGCCACCACGTTGTGGAAAAGGGATCCCCACAGTAGTGCGCGAGTGTCGGCTGATAGGTCCGGCAATGCCAGTGCCGCACGGGCATTGTCTGCCCGGACATCGGGCGACACGTCGAACATGCCCGCAACGGCGAGACGAACTCGTGCCTCTTCCTCTGCAGGCAACGTATGGCGCAGGGCCGTGTCGGCGAATCGCTTGGCTTCGTCAACCTGACCCGCCGCGAAAAGCGACACGGCACGTCGTGCCACAAGGGCGCCGCGAAGTGAGTGCCACGGGGGTGCGAGTTCGAGGGCCCGCCTTGCGAGCTCGGAGGAGCTGGTCGGGTCGGATGCGCCGAGCGCGTCGGCGGCTTGGAGCAGCGTGGTGATGGCGACCTCATCCCCTGGTTCGGCGCTGTCCCCAAGTTGTTGGGCGACCTCGACGGGAAGCGCGCCCCGAGAGAGAAGCACGTCCGCCGCTTGGCGGTCGAGAGCGCGACGGACCGGCGAGGGAGAGCTCGATCGGACGGCCTCGCGGATCAAGTCGTGTCCGAATGCGAGCCGGTTGTCGTGTTCGATCAAGATGTCGGCCTGGATCAGCTCCTTGACTGGTTCCAAGAGTTCGGCGATTGGCATCCGAGTCATATCGGCAAGGTCGTGGAGGGAGAATCGCCGGCCCAACGCGGAAGCAAGGGTCGCCACCCGGTCCGCCACCGGAGACATGCGCAAGAGCCGGCCACGCATGTTGTCGCTCACTCGACGTGGCAGGCGGTCTTCGAGAAGCTTTGCCTCGCCGGACTCGATCGTCACGATCCCTTCGTCCTGAAGACCACGAAAGAACTCCACCAAGAGGAAAGGATTGCCCTGGGCCCTTTCGACCTGGCTCAACAGATTGTCGTCGGGCGGAGCCCCGAGGACGTCCGTGGCGATCTCGGACACCGCTCCTCGCCCGAGTGGTCCCAGTCGGATCATCGTGGCCCCCGCACCTTCGAGCTGGTCTTTTGCGCCGCGGACCTGAGGAAGGCCTTGGTCTGGACGGAAGGCCATGACCCAAGCGACCGGCAGCGAAGCGAGTCGCTGCGGCAGCTGTCGCATCGCAACGGCGCAGCCGTCACCGGCCCACTGAAGGTCGTCGAGGCAGATGAGCAGCGGGTCCTTCAACGCTGCTTTTTCGATGACCGCCTGTATGTCCTGGAGCAACCAGAACCGCTGCTCTGGTGAGGAGTGACTGTCGCTGAGGGCGTCGCGAGGTGCAAGCGGGTTCTCTCCGTCGAAGAGCGCGTCCAGCACTGCCTCGAGCTCCACCACGGTACGAGCCGGTTCGGCCGCGCCGCGTCCGACTCGGAAGGAGTGCTCAGCAGCGGTGTCGGCACATGCGTCCAGTACGCGAGTCTTACCGAAGCCGGCTCTACCCTCGACGATGATCACGGAGCCGACCCCTGACCGGACCTCGTCGAGGCGAGATGCGATGGTGGCGAGCTCCACGTCGCGACCACGCAAGGGAGGTACTCCGGTGCCGCTTACCATCGGATCCTCACGTCGGAAGTGTACGCCGAGCTTGCTCTGTGATACCCGGGTCTCGACGCTCCTTTGCGAGCGTGTTTTCGGCCGATGCCCTGGAGCCGAGAAGAAATGGCTCGTTCGGGCGATGCCTTGAGGCGGGACGCCGACCGAGAATAAGGCGCAAGGCGCCCCGACGCCTTCTTGGTCGGGAGAATCGAGGCGCGGTCGAGAGTGAAATGCCGTGGGGGCCCGTACGCCGGTACTGGAGGGTGCCGCCCTGGAGTTCGTCGAGGCGACCGGCATCCCCCTGGATTGGAGAGACGCACATGCCGATGATCGACGTCTACGCGGCGGCCGCCACCTATCCCGAACTACACCGGCTCGCCACCGACCTGGTCCGGACCCTCATGACCATCGAGGGTGTCCCGGACCTTCCGATGCTCCGGCAGAATACCGCGGGCGTTGTCCACGAACTACGTGGCGGAGACCTCTCCAACCTGGACGGCGAATGCGGCTACGTGCGGGTTCAGGTCCTGGCCAACGCAGGCGCGCTTGATCGGGACAAGCAGCTAGCGGTCGTCCGCGAGCTCCCTGACCTTGTGGCCGCGGCGCCCGGAGACCCTCCGTATCGGAGCGGACCTGGGTTCAGCACACCGAAGCGGTCGAGGGGGTTGGGGTCACGCCCAAACCAACGAAGAACTGGTCGCAGCCGCGCGGACCGAGATCGCCAAGCGGACGCTTGAAGCCACCTCCGGAGGAGAACGAGATATGGGCACCAGTCCGCTTTCGATTGACGTCTACGTCGCCCCGATGCGGCCGTACACCAGTCCGGATCAGCTCGGGGAGGGCGAAGTCGCGACCTGGGCGCCGTCCAGCAGCACGCTGATCTCCGGGCCGACCGAAGGGATCCTCATCGACGCCCTACTCACCTTCGAGAACGCGGACCAGATCGCAGCCTGGGCGAAGAGCTTCGGCAAGAAGATCACGGGTGTCTACATCACCCATGGCCACTCGGACCACTGGCTCGGTCTCGCGCGGCTTCTCGAGCACTTCCCCGAGGCTCGCGGGTACGCGGCTTCTGAGGTTGTGGGTCGCGCCGCTTGGGAGGCGGAGTTCAACAAGGCGACCAAGTATTGGACGTCGCGCTTCCCGGGCGAACTCCCCGAGACGCCCGTGCTGCCTAAGGTGCTGAACAGTGACGAGATCCTGGTGGACGGTCAGGTCGTCAACCTGATCCACGTTGGCCAGGGTGACGTTGAGGGTTCGACGATCTTCCACGTGCCGTCTGCGGACGCAGTTGTCTGCGGCGACGTCGTCTACAACAACGTGCACATGATGATGTACGAGGCCGATGAGGCGAAGCGGGGGGCCTGGATCGCCAGCATCGACGTCGTCGCCGCGTTGAACGCGAAGATAGTCGTCGCTGGTCACAAGAGCGTGGGGGCAGCGGACCTGCCAGAGAACCTCGCGGCCAGCCAGCGGTACCTGCGTGACTTCACCACCCTTGCGAAGAAGGACGGCACGGTGAGGGACTTGGTCCACGGCATGCTCGAGTTACATGGCGAGCGCGACCAGCCGCACACCCTGTGGATCTCGGCCCGAGCCGAAGTCGCTCGTCGGGCATGAACCGCAGCGATCGGGCGGCTTCGCCGTATGGACTCACCACCCGACCACTCGCCCCGGTGGTCCGCGGCAACCACCATCGCAGAGAGTCAACGCCCTCTCAGCGCGGCGGCAGTTACCGATAGAACCATCGCCGCCGACACGTGTCATTAGATCCGGGCATGCGACGACTGTGTGGCCGGCCTGATGGATAACAACATCACCCCCGGGGCGTCTCGCCCCGGTCATTCGAACACCGACCGTTGGAGGACAGACCATGCCCATGATCGATGTTTACGCCATCGAAGGCACCTTTGCCCGGCCGCACGACCTCGCCCGGGACCTGGCGGCCGCAGTGATGGCGGTCGAAGGAGTCCCGAACATTCCGATGTTCCGCAAGAACACCGCGGCCTTCGTGCACGACCTACCGGCGACAGCGATCGCGAACGTGGACGGCGACAACATCTATGTCCGCGTGCAGGTCCTGACCAATGCCGGCGCTCTCGACCGCGAGAAGCAGATCGCCGTGGTCCGCAAGCTCACCGAGCTCATTGCCGCGGCCGCCGGCGACCCGTCCTTGACCGAGCGCACTTGGGTGCTGCTGACCGAGGCGCCTGAGGGCGGGTGGGGCCTGTGGGGTCATGCCCACACCAACGCCGAGCTGGTGCAGGCGGCTCGGGCCCAAACCGCCGGACTGTCATCCGACAAGCGAGGCGACGCTTGACTTGAAGACTGCCTCACGATGACCAAGACATGGAAGGTCTCAACATGGAAGGCCTCGACAAGGCTGTCAGCGGGACATCGAAGTGGCCCACATGGGCGAAGTCGAGGACGAGACTCGATCGCGAGATCGGCACACTTTTGGACGCTCTGGGAGCGCTGGTACCAGTGCAGCTGCGCTCCACTGAAGCATTGCTTGATCAGAAGGGACTATCCAATGACGACTCTTCCACGACCCCCAACGCCGGTGGCCTAGCGCGAATGCCGGACCGTCTGTCGATGAGTCCGGTGACTACCGTCGCGATTTCCGGCGTGCAACGCCGGACTTGGTTTCAAGGCGGCCGACAATTGGTGACCCCGGTTGCTGCGTGTATTTGTCTCGACCGTGATGTGAGTGCCGCTATAGGTCGCCCTGGCTCGCGCCGGGACGAACTGCTAATCCGATCTGTATTCGCGGCCGGAATATTTCCGGACGGACCGCAAGAGTCGCCCCGGCCCGCGAGCAGCGCACCGGTCACGGTTACATCCTCACGATCGCTTGGCGTGAGTCGACCATCCCAAATCAATATTGACGTACGTATAAAAACAACGTAACCTCTGCTCCATGGCTCAGCCCAGCCACCGCGAGCAGCTCGTCGAAGGGGCGATGGAGTGCCTCCAGGCCAAGGGGTACTCGCGCACCACGGCCCGGGACATCGCTGCGGCGTCTGAAGCCAACCTGGCCTCCATCGGCTACCACTTCGGCTCCAAGGAAGCCCTCCTCAACGAGGCCCTGATCCGCACCCTGGAGCAGCGCAACCGACACATGGGCCGGCTCACCCGGGCATCCGCCGACGCCTCGGCTCAGGGACCGCTCCATGGGCTCCTGGCCGTCTCCGACCGAGTCTTCAAGGCGCCGCGGCCGCTGTTCGTCGCCTTCGTGGAGGCCATCGTCGAAGCCGAGCGCTCCGGCGACCTCCATGACCAGATGACCGCGCTGTACCGCGACACCCGCCAAGGCCTCGAGGAGGTCATCCGGGCCAGCATCGGTGAAGTACCCGAGCACCTCTCCAGCGATCCCGGTGTCATGGCCTGGGTCCTGCTGGCGGCCCTTGACGGGCTGGTCCTGCAGTGGCTTCTGGAGAGCGACGCCCCCACCGGTGAGGAGGTGATCGGGGCACTCATCGATCTCGCGGCACTCCTCAAGCCGACAACGGCCCATGGCCAAAAGACGGACAGCGCTCGGGCTCGGCCTCGACAGACCACACGTCGGCCAACCAGGCGCCCGGACACGCGGGCTGCCAAGGCGCCGTCATCGCGAGCCAGCCGTGCCTAGCTCCGGGAGCGAGTCGCTCGCCGCGAGCGGATCGAAGCGCGAGGCGGGCCGCGCCGGAGGCGATCCATCCGTGCCTCGTTCGAGGCGAGACCTCCCGGTTGCCACGTGGCTGATCCTGTTGTCGGGCGCCTTCATGGTGTGGGCCGGCTACGTGGTGGTCACCGGCGGCCTGGCCACGGCACTGTGGATCACACTGCCCGCCTGGGGGACCATCGAGGCTGCTTTCGCGCTGATCCGTCGGGCTGATCGGTCGGCGGGTTGGCCCGGGCTGTCCTGGCCGGCCCGAGTACGGGAGGAGGGGGTCGTTCTCTTCGCCGGAGCGGTCATGATGGCGGCCGGCTACGCCGGAGGTGCGTGGAGCTGGCTCCTGGCCGTGCCGCTGGTTGTCATCGGCGGGCTGGTCGTCGCTGGTGGCCTGGCGGGCCACGACCCCCGACACCGGCGCCGCCTGGTTCGCACCGTCGAGCGCTACCTCGTCAACCCGCCGACCAAGGCGGCCTTGCACCTCGGCCTGCCCATGCCTCTCGTTCTGCTCGAGACCACCGGGCGTCGCACCAGCAAGCCGAGACGGACCCCACTCATGAACGGCGTTGTCGGAGACGAGCTGTGGATCGTCGCCGAGCACGGCCAGGGCGCGGGGTACGTGCGCAACCTGGTCGCCAACCCCGCGGTTCGGGTCAAGATCGGGCGGTCATGGCGGCAAGGAACTGCCGAGGTCCTCGCCGAGGACGAAACTCTGGCCCGCACCGCGTGGATTGCCGAGCAGCTGGGGCGTTCGAAGAAGATGGAGGCCCTGGTGACCCGACTCTTCTGCGTCGACCCAGTGACCATCCGGGTCGAGCTCTCGCCTTCCACTTCGGCAACCGCCACGCCAGCCTCTGGGTCCAGCCGTCAGGTACGAACGTCCAGTTTTTCGGAGCGGGGCGAGGGCTGAACCGTGAGCACGAGCGTCAGGAACCGGTACCTGGAGGGCAACTACGGCCCGGTGCGACAGGAGCTCACCGTCACCGACCTGCCGGTGACCGGTTCGATCCCTGACCACCTCGACGGGCGCTACGTGCGCAACGGGCCCAACCCCGTGGTCGACCCCGACCCGGCCACCTACCACTGGTTCGCGGGCTCGGCCATGGTCCACGGCGTCAGGATCCGCGAGGGTCGGGCCGAGTGGTACCGCAACCGCTGGGTCCGCACCGCCGAGGTCGCCAAGGCCCTCGGTGAGCAACCCCGGCCCGGTCGGCTGCACGCCGGGATGGACCTGGCCCCCAACCCCCACGTCATCAGCCACGCCGGGCGCACTCTGGCCCTCATGGAGGGCGGCGTGCGCCCGTACGAACTCACCGACGAGCTCGACACGGTCGGGCCCTGTGACTTCGACGGAACCCTTCTCGGGGGCTACGCCGCCCATCCCAAGCGTGACCCGGTCACCGGCGAGCTCCACGCCGTGTCGTGGTTCTTCGGCTGGGGCAACCGGGTGCAGTACGCAGTGCTGGGCACCGACGGTCACATCCGACGCAGCGTCGATGTCGAGGTCACCGGCAGTCCGCTGATGCACGACTTCTCACTGACCTGCCGCCACGTCGTGCTCTACGACCTCCCGGTCACCTTCGACCTCGATGCCGCATCCACCGCGGTGCCCAGGCTCTTCGCCCGGCCGGTCCGATCTTTGATGGCAGCTTTCGTCGGTCGGCGCCGCATCCCCGACCGGGTGGTCGCGTTGATGATGCGCTTCGGCAGCGACGCTGTCTTCCCCTACTCGTGGAACCGGGACTATCCGGCCCGGGTGGGGGTGATGGCCCGCGACGGAGACGGCTCCGACGTGCGGTGGTTCGAAGTAGAGCCCTGTCACGTGTTCCACGCTCTCAACGCCTACGACGACGGGGACCAGATCGTGGCCCACGTGGTTCGCCACCCCAAGATGTTCGCCACCGATCACCATGGCCCCAACGAGGGCCCTCCGACGCTCGAGCGCTGGACCATCGACCTGGCGGCCGGCAAAGTCATCGAGGAGCGTCTCGACGACCGCCCCCAAGAGCTGCCCCGGGTCGACGAACGCGTCGTCGGGCAGCGCCATCGCTACGGCTACGCCGCCGGCCTGGTCACCAACGCAGACGGCGACATCGACGTCGGTGAGGCGGTGCTCAAACATGACTTGGCTTTTGGCCGGACTAACGTCCGCGCCTTCGGGCCGGGCCGCGGGGCCGGCGAGTTCGTCTTCGTGCCCAATGGGCCTGACGCGGCCGAGGACGACGGCGTGCTGATGGGGTTCGTCTACGACCGGAGCACCGATCGCAGCGACCTCGTCCTGCTGTGCGCCGAGACGCTCGACACGTTGGCCAGCGTGCACCTGCCCACGAGGGTCCCGTATGGAGTCCACGGCAGTTGGCTGCCCGCCTGACTCGACGGACACACCCTCGAGGCCGGAGTCGGCCCACCGAATAAAGGGACGCGTTCGACGAGGATGTCTCCCGGTCGCCCACTAGCTTCGCCCAGGTAGCGTCTGCGAGCATGCCAAGAGCCTCCGCCGCGGACCGCGCTGAGCAACTCAATCAGGAGCGCGCCGCGCTCGCTGCGACCCTGCGGCGAGTCGGCGCGGACGCCCCGACGCTTGTGGAGGGATGGTCAGCCCGAGATCTGGCGGCCCATGTCGCGGCCACCGAGGAGGCTCGGGGCATACCCACCTTCGTCGGTCGAACGCTCGTGGCGCGATACGGCCTCCGCCTCAACGACACCTTTCGACCGGCGATGGCCGTCGATCTCCGCCGCTTCCGGCGTCATGGCTTCGAGTGGGCTGTGCGTCGACTCGAGCGAGACTCCCCAGCGCTGCTCATTAGGCCGATGGTGTTCCCGGTCAGCGCGTTCGAGATTTTCGTTCATCACGAGGACGTGCTGCGTGCCAACGACATCGAGCGCCAGGAACCGTCCTTGGACTTGATCCCCTCGATCGAATGGCTGCTTCGGTACCACCGCCGCATGCTCAGCGACGTGGCGGTGCTCGCGGTGCTGCCCGATGGTCGCGAGATTCGAGGTGGCGGCGAGGGACCGGTCCTGGACATAAGAGGAACCGCGACCGAGGTCCTGCTGAGCCTCGCCGGCCGGAGTGTCGGGACGGCTTTGAAAGTCGAGTGGACCGGGACAGGCGATCAGCCGAGCCTCAGGGTCTAAGACCCAGACGCGAGTTGATGGACCCGGCGAGAAGGGCCGCTATGCACTCTCAGGCGAGCGCTTGGATTCCAGCAACGATCAGGGCCACGACCACCGCGGACAGCATGACGAGCAGGATCCACTCCCACAGCCGGGCATCTTGGTCGTCAAATGGAGCGTCATGGCTGATCGGCGTGTACGCAACACCGCCGTAGCCCGGGATGCGATCTTTGCGGTAGGTGTAGACGCGTCGCCATGTCCGGCGCGGTAACCGGGCCGTCCGGTGAGCCCGGCGCCGAAGGTGGTGCATGTAGCTCACAGAGTCAAGGTATCGGTTGGTTCTGAGCCATCCCAGTCGTGCCGCAATGCGCTCCCACGAGGGCGGCTTCGATGGGACGAATGACACTGAGAGAGTCCTCGCCATCGGCGTACTCTGGCTGTAGCGAGCAATTGCAGGCCGCCATACGGCGCTCAGTCCCCTACCGACCGGAAATCGCGGTCGAACTACGCTTCTCGCAGTGACATCAGGCTGATGCGGACACCTCGAGCACGTCGGTCCTTGTGACAATGACGCCATCTCGTAGCTTCTGACCGACCGCCAGTCCAGTGGCGGTCTGCTCTGCCTGGTCTCGGCTCTCGAAGACGATCACAGCGATGCCACGGCCCCGTTCATAGGCGGTCATGAACAGTCCCGACTGGAAGCCAGGGAATCGCTTCATCGCTGGGGCGAGCTCTACTCGGAGCCCGCGCCGACCCTCATCGGGGTCCTCTCCGCTGTTGTCCACTTCGATTACGGCGGCGTACGACATGGTGCTACCTCTCTCCTCTTGGAGCGGCACAATCGCCGTTCAGTCTTGGCGGCCCACTCAGCCCTGCGCCTGCATGCGAGGATCATCGGCGAACGACATGTCACTCGGCCCGGGAGTCACATACATCTCTCGCACCAGACGTCGTGCTTGTGTCGATGCCAGTGGTTCCTGGGAACGACGAACGCCGAACCCTCAGCCACGGGAACCTCGACACCGCCAGTGTCGGTGAGGACCTCGATGGTCACGCGGCCCTCGATGATGTAGAGGAGCTCCTCGTCGTTGGGGTGTCGCTCCCAGGGAGACACGCCGCTCCCTGCCCAGAACACACCGACGGAACCGTCATTGAAGCCGAACAGCTCCTTGAACTCGACCTCGCCAAGACCCTCGACCGCGTGACAGGCTCTGGGCTTCCATCGTCAGTCCAGTGGCTTCATGAAGGACCACAAGCCGCCTTCGCTGTCCCGAGCGCTGTACTCGCGGTAGCCGTAGGGCTGATCGACGGGCTCGTAGTCGATAACGGCCCCGGCCTCCGAGGCGTGGCGGAAATGGGCATCGACGTCGTCGACCATCACGGCCACGCTGGCGGTGGCCGCGCCCAACGACCGGGGCGACGACAGCCCGAAGGCGGGGGCCTCGGGGTGGAGCCACAGCACGCCGTCGCCGGCCTGCAGCTCCCCGTGGACCACCCGGCCCTCGTCGTCCCGTGTGAGCTGGCCGGGGCCCAAGCCGAACACCCGTACCAGGTAGTCGTAGGCGGCCTCGAGGTCTGCGTACACCAGGATCGAGATCCGGCGCTGGACGGTCGTGTCGAGCATGGTCATCTCCTCCAGGATCTTCAACAGGTCATCGGTTAAGGGGCCGTCGCTGCCCATCGAAGCCACCAGTTGGGCGAGGCGGCCGCGCAGCCTTCCTCCGGCCTCCAACCGACGTTCGAGTTCGCTCAGGTGGGTCGCCACGGCCCCGCGTAGACTCCAGGCCGGGTCGTCCAGGGCTCGGGCGATGTCACCGAGGGGCAAGCCCAGGCGACGGAGCAAGCAAATGCGGTAAAGGCGCTCGACGTCTGCGTCGGCGTAGATGCGGTGCCCGGCGTGGCTGCGGCCCGCGGCGACCAGCAAGCCGATCTCCTCGTAGTAGTGCAGGGTGCGAACCGTCAGACCCGTTGCGGCCGCCAACTCGCCTACCCTGCGCCCCAGCCCGCTCCGGCTCCCCGCCGCCATGACCCTGACCATACGACCTCACGTAGCGTGAGGTGCAAGGGGTCTCTTGGCGAGCATCGCCGATTTGCTCCCAAGTCGGGGCCGGTGACGCGGCGAGAACGCACGCTCAATATCACGTGCCGGCCCGGCACGGGAGCGCGACCGAACGGCGCGTAGTGGCATCCTAAACGGCCTACGGTGGTGGAACCGATGGAGTGATCTGCTCCGCGGCTGAGTTCCCGTGCTACAAGGGTCGGTTCCCCGTCAAGGGAGTCGGCTGGACGCGGCGACTTGTATGTGCCGCTAATAGGTCGCCCTCGCTCGCGCTGGGACGAACTGCTAATCCGATCTGTATTCGCGGCAGGAATATTTACCACAAGAGTCGCCCCGGCCCGCGAGCAGCGCACCTACCCGGCATTTGCGCGCACGTCGACGCCCTACCGTTGTGGGGTGTCTCGGGTGACGAGATTGGTTGTGGTGTTGCTCCTCAACCTTGCGCTCGTCGCGGGGTTGCTGGTGGTCGGACTAGCTGCTCACTCTCTCGGCGTGTTCGCCGAGGGGGCCGACTACCTCGCCGACGCGGCTGCCATCGTGGTCACCTTACTGGCGATCTGGATCGCCGAACGACCGCGCACCGCTCGCCGGCCGAACGGATATCCCCGCGCCACGAACGTGGCGGCGCTTATCAACGCGGGATGGTTGCTTGTGCTTTCGGTGTCCGTGGCGGCAGCGGCGATCTATCGGCTCACAACAGGGACGGTTGCGGTCCATGGCTTGCCGGTGCTCGTCGTCAGCGCGGTAGCGGGAGCCACCATGTTGATCGGCGCCATCATTCTCGGCGGTGATGACGGCGAGGACGGCGATCTCCACGTCCGAGCGATCTGGTTGGACACCGCGGCAGACGCAGCAGCCGCGGCCGGAGTGGCGGTCACCGGAGCCATCATCTTGGCGACGGGCGGGTGGTATTGGCTCGACTCCGTGGTCGCCTTCGCGATCGCGAGCATCATCTCGTTTCACGCCCTCAAGCTCTTGCGCCAAATACGGACCGCGCTCAGAACGGGAGGGTCGGGGTGACAGCGCCGCGCAGGAGCGTGCAAGTGCCTGATACCGAGTAGGCGGAGCCGAGCGGGTTGGAGCACGGTGACGGGGTGCCCGACTGCCCGATGACACGGCTTGAAACCCTAAGTCGAGTTCACGTCCCCTGCCGCCGACTCCGAGCGATACCGGTCGCTCAGCTTGATTCAGGCAGCGCACCAGTGCCGGCAATTCCGGTCGGTCGCGAACATTGGGTTGCTTGCCGCATGTTGCTCGCGAAAGAGAGCGGCTGGCGCCCATCCGTCGAGAGTTGATCATGGACTCGACTGTATGAGCGAGACTGCTGGCGTGCGTTGGGACGAGTTCGAGCAGCGGGCGCCTCGGCTCGCAGCAGTCGGACGCGGGCTGCTCGGCGACTCCGGTGTCCTCCCCGTCGTCACGATCCGAGCCGATGGCACGCCGAGGCTGAGCCCAGTCGAGCCGCTGTTCTGGAACGCCGATCTGTGGCTGTCGATGGGTTGGGGCACGCGCAAGGCGAGGGACCTCGTCCGTGACCCGAGGATCCTGGTGCACAGCATCGTCACCAGCCGGGACGGAACGAGCGGCGAGTACAAGGTACGTGGCCGGGCGGCAACTGAGGCGGACCGACGCGCCCACGAGGATTACGCGGATGTCGTGGCGGCCAGACTCGGTTGGCAGCCGGAACCCGGTCGCTTTCATCTGTTTCGGGTCGACGTCGAGGACGTTACGTTCATCCGATGGGACGATGCCACGAATGATCAGTACGTCACCCGCTGGCCCGAGGGGCGCGAGTTCGTGCGACGCGGTACGTCGGCAACGAGTCTCGGCGCGCCAGAGGAGATCCGGCAGTTGCTGTGACGACGAGGGGGTCGTCCCCGATCTGTGGTCGATGACACTCGCGACCAGAAGCATCTGCCTAGGTGTGTTCACTGCCGTTCGGGCTGGCGCAAAGCGACCGCAGGCGCCTCGGGGGGTCGGTGTCGTCGGTGAGTGAACACGCGTGGAGTTGTGCTGGCACGGTCTTAGCTGCGGGCGAAGAAATCGATGATGGCGGCTGCTACGTCCGGGGCGTGGGTGAAGATCCCGAGATGGCTGGCCCCGATAATCTCGACGAACTCTGCGCCCGGAATCATGCCCGCTGCTTCGCGGGCTCGGGCCGGGGGCGAGTCGATGTCGTGCTCAAACGCCAGCACGAGGCAGGGAACCGACAGCGACGGCCAGCGCTTCGTCCGCTCGTCATCATTGGACCAGGCCAACGCCGCCTCGTATTGGCCCAGGCGCCCGGGGTTGGGCCAAGGCTCAAGATCGCCGATGAGCGCCAGCCACCCCTCAACGATGGCGTCATTCATGAGCTCCTCGTTGGACAGGTACCTCAACGTCTCAGTGGCGTAGAACAGACGAGGCAACGGAGCATCAAGGCGGGCCAGATCACGCTCGACGGTGGTGATGGCCTTCTCCCATGCGGTGCCCGCATTGCAGCTGCCCATCAGCACGGCGGCCCGAACTCGCTCGGGGTGCCGGGCGGCGAGCGTCTCAGCAATCCACCCGCCCATCGAGTGACCGGCCACCCGAACCGAGGAAAACCCGAGGTGGTCGATCAACCCGAGCGTGTCGCCCACCATCTCGTCGATCGAATACGGGCCGGGCGGCGCCGAGGAGGGCGCCACCCCACGATTGTCGAAGGTGATGGCCTGGTAGCCCGCCTCGACCAGCGCAGGGCCGATGCCGATCTGCATCGACACCGCGGGCGCGCCGCAGCCGCAAATGAGCACGACCGGGTCGCCCTCACCGGCGATGTCATAAGAGATCGCGACGGCACCAAGATCGATAACCGGCATGCCCGCAGTCTGACCGAGTTCACGATGTGGCGCAGCAGATCCGCAGCTCTCCCCCTCGGACGTGGCCAACCCGGTGGTGCCGTTCCCGCAGGCCTGACCAACGTTCCGCTCGACGTGCGCGCCTCTACAGCCAGGGCAACCACAATGAGGCATGACGAACGTGGCGCGTCGTGTGCGACCGACGTCTCCCGCGACAGGCAACGACGTTCCGAGTCGGGGTCCCGATTTCGCGTGCGGGTATGAGATCGACGTCGCGTCCGACGACGCCCGAACGCCGGAGCAGTGGGCGCGAGCGGCGTGGGAGGGAGCACCCGCTCCGCTGCGGTGGTTCATGCTGGCGGGATGGCGCTTCGTGCTAGGGCTTCGACTGGGCCCCCGACCGTCACCAGACCACATACTCGGTCGGCGCATCATCGACCGCCGCCATGACGAGACGGTGTGTCAGCTCCGTTCCTCGTTCCTCGAGGCGTACAACGCCTTCCGGCTCGTCGATGGACGGTTGGTGTGGTCGACGTTCGTGATCTACGAGCGTCCGATCGCGAGCGTGATCTGGCCACCCGTGTCGCTCTTGCACCGCCCGCTCGTACGCATCGCCCTCCGACGAGCGGCCGTTCGCTCGTAGAACGCGGGACACCTGCGAGTCTGCGCAATAGCGCCGTAGGCGGCTGGTACCGCTCACCTTCCTCGTGCGAGAACGGTGGCCCTCGCCGATGATCATGAAGACGCCATCAATCCGACCACGATGGAGCCTCCGACCACCCGAAGTGTGTGCCCGGGCTTGCCTTTACCCGCGGAGCGCGTCTTCGATGAACGTGTCCAAGTTCGGGAGTATTCGGTAAAAGGATGGGTGCTGCCAGCACGGCCGCACTCGATGTGGTGATTCCAACGCCGGCTACCCCACAGGGGTGACACGACCATCCTCAAGGTGATGCCGATCAAGAGCGGCGTCACCAATAGTTGAAGAGGAAGAAGATGGCGTCGCTGCAGTAGTGGAGAACGCCGGTGCCACGCACGTTGCCTCTGTGCCACCGGATGAATCCGAGAACGAGCCCGAAGATCACCAAGGACGGAATAGTGGCCACTTGCTGGAGGTGGTACCCAGCCCACAGCAACGCTGAGAGAACCGGACCATTCCTGCCAAGTCGAGGCTGCATCCAGCCGCGAAAGAGGGCTTCCTCAGCTATCACCGTCAAGGGGTAGCGAACGATGATCTCGGCCAGGCCGAGCGCCAGTCCCACGTGGTGCACACGGCCATAGGTGCTGGCGTTCGTGGCTGACGTACTGCTCACGATGGCGGCTACCGTGGCGACGGCGCCGACGACTACCGCTAATCCGACGGGATACGGCGACCGCCTGTGCGGCCGACCCGACAGGCCCAAGTTTCCCGAATCGATCCGCTCGCGCGTCACATGGCGGATCGCCCAAAACAACAGGCCCAGCGTTCCCGCATTCCATATGAGTTCACCGACGAGGTAGCCGGTCGACGGAAATCGCCATCCCAGAGCCCGTGCCGATCGATTGGTGAGGAGGCCCAGTAGGCCGGCGGCAAGGGTCAGACCGACAGCTGTCGATGGGCGGACGGCAGCCCGGTTGGCAACGGGTTCGTCAGAATCACCGATGCCGGCAGTCTTATTGGCTTGCGCGGAGCGCTCCACAGGAGCCTGTTCGTTCCGCCTCGCATCCGCCCCGGCGCGGTGACGGCCTGAACCCGCTCGGCATCGCGCTGGACCTGCCTCAGACCGGTGTCCCCATATCCCGCCGTGAGGCTGGTACGCCGGATGCCGGCCCATCCTCATCCCACGGTTCCGGCCTCGGTCTGCAGGTTCAGTCGACGAGCTGGTCCAGCAGCCAGCTCGGCCCGACGACCTCCGCGTTGGCGGCTCGGACCCGTTCGGCCAGTTCACGGTCGGCCGTGACCACGACCACGTCACGATGGGCCTCGGCGAGGGCGGCGATCGTGTCGTCGCCCTCACCGGGCGCATGCACAACCTCGACGCCATCCACGTCCGCCTCATCGGCTCCGGCCCGGGCTCGGCCCTCGAGCACGATGGTCACGGGTCGATCCAGCCGTCCCGCGGTCACCGTCGCCCGCACTCGTTCCGTGAAGACTCGTGTGGCGCCTGGCCGATCGCGCCACCAGCCGGTGGGGCGAGACCCGATCACGTTGGCGGCGTCGATCACCAGCATCCGACCAGCGTCGCGCAGTCCCATGTCGCGGCGCGGGGGGAAGGAGGGATCTCGCCGCGATCAGGTCAGGCCCGTCGTATGCGATGAACCCCGAAGCCAGAGATCGCCACGCCCAGGACCATCACGCCGACGGCCACCGCAAGCGGTAGATCGAACGCCGATCCTGCCGTGCCCGATGACCCCTGCTCAAGAACGAGGGGGCGTATATGGCCATGGCGCCCCACCAGGTGGGACGGGTGACGCGATCCCGTCTGGGCTCGATTCGACTCCGGTCCGAGCAGGTCTCCAGGGGTTTCGCGAACGGCAAAACTGATGCGTTTGTTTACCGGAGTGCATTTTAGTGACTTGGAATCGTTAACTGGCTGGCGCGAAGTCAGGCTCCTGATGCATGGAAGAGGTGGCCGATTGCGAATCCGAGCGCCGCGGCGCCGAGGCCGATGAGAACCATGCGACGTCCTTGCTTCCACCAGGAGCCAACCCTGGTGAGCGCTTGGTATGCGCCGACCCCAAAGAGCACGAGTCCACTCAAGATCACTGCGATGACCAAGGCCGCCGAGCGCTCGAGAAAGACGAACGGAAGAAGAGGGACCAAGTGGCCAATCAACGTGGCCAGGGTGATTATCACTGAGCTGCGCATGATGTCTTGGTTGGACACAGGCTGGAGGTGCCGTTCTTCCTCAAGGATCGTCTCGACCCATTTGTCTCGGTTCGCCGTGATCGTGGCAA
>Ga0307479_10001786_pt1 | contig 19630 bp, 20 predicted proteins | sample atmos_gasesECM4C_FD_203743 | JGI IMG/M metagenome (GOLD analysis project Ga0307479, IMG submission 203743) | Hardwood forest soil microbial communities from Morgan-Monroe State Forest, Indiana, United States - atmos_gasesECM4C_515 | ecosystem: Environmental > Terrestrial > Soil > Temperate...
CACGCGGAGATCGAACTGGCCGCCCAGATTCACCACGTGCTGGTCCCTGCGATTGACGCGAAGATCGGCGGTTACGAATTCTACGGGCGATCGCTGCCCAGCGGCGAAGTCGGCGGCGACTTGATCGGCCCCCGGCCATCTGCTCGCGCGCCTCAACGAAGTCCTTTACCCCTTGAAAAAACCGGACATGTTCGTCACATTTTGTTTTCTTGCCAAGAGTGAAGACAGATTGCGCGTCGGACTTGCAGGCCACCCGTCCATTTTGCAATTTTCTGCCAGAACCAACGAAGTCACACGATGGGAAAGCCCAAACATGCCCTTGGGCATTCTTCCTTCCGTGGATTTTGTCACTTGCGAGATTCGGCCAGAGGATGGAGACGTCTTCGCACTTTACACGGACGGATTACTCGAGGTTGTAAATTCCGCGGGGGAAGAATTTGGGCTCAAGAGTCTCCAAGTAGAATTGCAGAAATATGGCAAGGAACCCTTGGACGCGATTTGTCGATCGCTTCAGGAAAGCGTTGCCCGGCACGGAGCGCAATTCGACGACCAGTCGCTCCTGTTAATCAGGCAGCTCTAGAGTACGTTCCTCGGATAGGTCGTGGTAAAGGCAGTAGTGTTGACCAAGCCGATCAACTCGCGGATGGCTACTCGGAAGTTGGCCAGAAACGTTAGTGTTTTATCGGAGGCGCGCATTCGAGCAGGGAGTGATCGGTGACACAGAGCTCTGGCGCGCGTTCGATAAAATCCGTTTGAAGGTGGCCGCTGGTGGTTGCGGCGGATGCGGGCTGACGGCAGACCCCAATTTAACGGCGATGGGAATTGAATCTTTTTTCGTATGGAGTCTATTGATTTTGCATGACTTACAAGCATCAGAGAAAAGCGAAAATCGCAGTTAAAAGCGCCACCTTGCGGCATGACGTGCTGAGCATAGCACGCGAAGCGTCTGCCGCGCCAGCGGCTACGTTCAAACGGGGTTCTGGGAGATCTCCACTCCAAGCGTAGTCATGACACTTTGCAGGGATCCAGAACATTCAGGGTTGGAGTCGAACTCCATGCCGAAGACAATCAATACTAAGAGAGAGAGAAAGCAAAAAAGCTCGGACGCGAAGAATTGTGAATCCAAGCGCGGCGCGTTTTCGATGAGAACGCTTTCTTGTCCAAAGTCAGACACGGTAGACCATTGTGGCCCGAATAAGGGCGGAAGTTGCGCAGCTACCCGAACGACGTTACACTCCCGAACATGAACGCGATTCCTAGCCTCCGCCAATTGTGTGAGCCTCAATTGAGGACAAAGCTGAGTTTTGAGGACAAGACACTTTGTAACTCATTGACTCTGCGTGAGATTGGTAGGGGCGGTGGGGATCGAATTGTTGAACAAACCAATTAAGTCCCACGTTTTCACGGTGCTACCCACAGCCAGCCAAGCGAATTGGAGCTAATTGGAGCTAAGTCTCGCCAGTTCACGCGAAGTCAAAAGCGAATAGGCCCTCACCCCCGGTATTCAACAACACTCAAAGTGGCGGGCATTTGTCCGGTTAGAACTAATTGGATATCAGTATAGGGGATAGGGGTAGGTCCAAACCTGAGCAGCTGCCTGTTCGGGACTTGAGGGTACGCCATCTTATGCTACTGAGCACAATCCCCCGACTTTCTACGGGGATTGTGTGGGAAGCAAGCAGCTTCCAAAGACTGCGAACCACCTTGCCTTTACCACACCTCGCGGGAAGCGAGAATAACCTCTAGAGTATCAGTTGGTATCGGTGATAGTTTCTGTCGCAAGGCGCATCGAACTTCAGTTGCACGACGCCGATCCTGTAAGGTCCGGCAGCGGCAAGGGTAGCTAGCTTCCAACGGCGGTCCGATTTGGCTTCCTTTCCGAGCCACAATTGCCAAACTCATGGGCAACATCCTTCGCCAACCGTGTGATGAGGGCGTGATCGCCTCGGGCGTGGCTGTCGCCCCCTGTACCAAGGCTTCGGGGCCTTGGATTCTCGCCGCGACGATTCTGGGATCGAGCATGGTGTTCATTGACGGCACGGTGGTTAATGTAGCCCTGCCGACGCTGCAAGCAAACTTGAACGCCAGTGCCGTCGACGTGCAGTGGGTCGTTGAATCTTACGCCCTTTTCTTGGCGGCGCTGTTGCTCGTGGGCGGTTCACTTGGCGACCACTACGGCCGCAGGTTGATCTTCAGCGTCGGCGTCGGGCTCTTTGCCTTTAGCTCCGTCTGGTGCGGACTCGCGCCCACCATCGTCCAACTCATCGCAGCAAGAACCGTTCAAGGGGTGGGTGGCGCACTGCTGGTTCCGGGCAGCCTTGCCATCATCAGCGCTTCCTTCGACACTGAAGATCGCGGGCGAGCGATCGGAACGTGGTCAGGATTTACCGCGATTACTGCAGCGGTCGGACCAGTAATGGGCGGATGGCTGATCGAGAACGTCTCCTGGCGCGCCGCTTTTTTTATCAACGTCCCGCTAGCTGCTGTTGTGTTGGTGCTGTTGTTTTCGCGTGTTCCGGAGAGTCGCGACGAGCTGGGGCACAATGGATTGGACTGGCTGGGTGCGGTGCTTGCAACCGTCAGCCTAGGTGCAATCGTCTACGGCCTGATCGAGTCCTCTTCCCTGGGTTTTGGCAACCTACAAGTGCTTACCGCCCTTATCTTGGGAGTTGTCACATCTGGATTCTTCGTTTTCACGGAAACACAGAAGAAGAGTCCGATGTTGCCGCTCACCTTGTTCCGTTCGAGGGATTTTAGTGGGGCAAACTTGTTGACGTTGCTCTTGTACGCGGGCCTCTCCGGCGCACTTTACTTTCTTCCTCTGAATCTGATTCAAGTGCAAGGATACACCGCAACTTCAGCAGGCGCCGCGCTGCTTCCCTTCGTCCTTATCATGTTCCTACTTTCGCGCTGGTCGGGCGGGCTGGTGATGCGCTACGGGGCGAAGCTTCCACTGGTGATCGGGCCAGTTGTCGCCGCTCTCGGTTTCGGTCTCCTAATGAGACCTGGGGTAGGCGGCAGCTACTGGACGACCTTTTTGCCGGCGCTGGTGATGCTCGGCTTCGGGATGGCGATCAGCGTTGCGCCACTTACGACTGCGGTGATGAATGCGGTCGGGGAAAGCTGGGCCGGCATCGCTTCCGGCGTAAATAACGCCGTGTCGCGCACGGCGGGACTAATAGCCGTCGCTGCTCTGGGGCTCGTCATGGCTTATGTATTCAATAACCGCTTCGACCAGCGATTGTCCGGCATCCGGGTTTCAACTGAGGTCCAGCATGCACTCGACGCCCAGCGCGCCAAGTTAGCTGGCGCGGTCGTCCCCGACGATCTCGACCCTGGAGTCCGAACAGCACTGAGGCAAACGATTGACGAGTCATTCGTTTCGGGATTCCGCAAGGTCATGACGGTCGCCATGGTGTTGGCGCTCCTGAGCGCGCTCGTGGCATGGCTGCTGATCAGTGGCAGAACCGCTCAGGTATTAATCCAGAGACCGCTCCCGAAAGCGTTTCTCTTCAGCGGAACGCCGCCGCGTTCTCCATCGCCCAGTGATCCATCGTAATCGGCTTGCGACCCAGAATGCGTTCGACGTTGTCCGTTATATTTGCCAGCCACCCTTCGCGGATTGCCCGCCATAGCGAAACGTGGGCTTCCGTCTAGGCCGACGACGCGCCAGTGGCCGCATACCGTCGGCGTGCTTCCTCGTCGGAGATTGGTTGGAACGTAAGCTGTCTGCCAATTGGCAGCTCCGACCTTCGCCGTCACTTCGGCGTAGTTCAGTGCTTCCCGCCCGGTGATCGGCAACGATTCTCCGACATACCCGCGTGTAGTTAAGGCTTTTGTGGCGACTGCGGCGATGTCGGCGGAGTGAATGAAGGCTCTGCTGCCGGCGCCGGTAGAGGCACGAACCACGCCTTCGGCTTTGATAGACGGCGCCCACGCGAGTAGATTTGACATGAATCCGGTAGGTTGCACAAAGGTGAATGGTACTCCGCTCGCGCGAACAGCTGCTTCCCCTCGCTCATGCCATGCGCCGATCGCAAGGCCTTGCTGAACGTCCATCGACGAAAGTTTGACGAGATGCTTCACGCCCGCTGCTTTGGCGACCTTGGCTGCTGCTTCGTCGAGCGCCGGGATCTGCGGACCGGTATTGACCAGGAAGAGCGCATCGACTCCTTCAAGCGCTGGCTTCAGTGAAGCCGGGTCCGCGAGATCTCCAACGAAGATATCCACGCGTTCGCCAAAGCGCGACCGCGCCTTCGTCTCATTGCGTACGAAAACTCGTGGCCGCTGGCCGCGCTGGAGCAGGCACTCGACGACTCTGGGGCCAACGTCTCCCGTCGCGCCGGTAATGAGATAAGTCATTTTTCGTTTCCTTGTCAGAACCAAGCCAGGCGTATGTAGGAATGCTCACATACTTAAACAAGGCTACGAGGCTTGCCTGGGGGCTGTCTACTCGCATTGATGGCACAACATTTCGGCGCGTGATGCAAAGAGATTTGGGTGTATGTAGAATCTTACTCACATTTTATTTATGCTCTCTGCGATGACATCCAAGGGAGCGAGAAGCTACGTCCGACGGCGGCCAAAGCAGCGCCGCGCGCGTGAGACTGTCGAGGCCGTGCTGGACGCGGTGATACGGCTTCTGAAGCGCGGCGGCTCAAAGGCCATTGCAACCAACCGCATTGCTGAAGTGGCCGGGGTAAGTATCGGCTCTCTCTACCAGTACTTCCCGGACAAGCGCGCGATCTTTACAGCGCTGCACGAACGTCACGTAGAGCAAATAGATCGCATGGTTCAGACCAAGCTCGTTGAACACGCGGCGTCGTCGCTCGATGAACTTATACGCGCCATGGTTGAAGCCATGGTTGACGCTCACGCGCCTGACCCGGAGCTCTACGAGTTGCTGATGAGGGAGGTTCCGCATCGGGCCGACGGAACACGGGACTTCGCGATGCGCCTTCACGGCGCGTTCCGGCTCGCGATCTCCTTGAGAGCACGCGAATTGAAGAAGGGGCGCGATCTCGATAAGGTTGTCTTCGTCGTGACACACATGGTAGAAGCGCTCTCCCACGGGGCGGTACTCCGCCGACCCGCGAAGATGTCGCTGAAAGATGCGAAAGAAGAGGCCGTGCGAGCGATCCTGGCCTATCTACGCGCGTGAGCGTGTCGGGGGTGTCAACTGTGAGCGATCTTAGGTAAAAACATCCCGGTTTGCTTCACATGCACTTCAAACTTCTCGCCGAACTCGTGCATGAGAAAGGACTCTTCCCGGCGGGCCTTCACATAGAAGGACAGCCAGGCAATGGCTATTCCCAGTAATCCACGCACTTCACCCATGGCCATCGAGGTTCCAAGAAGACCGAGGAGAATTCCCGTATAAATCGGATGGCGGATCGCCCGGTACGGCCCGGTGCGGATTAACTCGTGCCCCTCTTTCAGGGTGACGAGTCCGCTCCAATTGGCGCCCAGGTGCCAGCGCGCCCACAAAGCGACTGCCACACCCGCCGCGGTCAGCAGGACTCCGAGCCATGCCACGCCGGGGGTAGCGGGAACAAAACGCGCGCCCAACCAGCCGTAGCGTGCCTCCGGCCGAGCCAACAGGAAAAAAGCGGCCAGCAAGGGGAGCACATAACTGAGGCGCTGGCTCCATGTTGCGCGCTGCTTGATTTTTTTCACCTTGAACGCCGAGATGAGCCAGTACAAGCCGAACAAAATCCACAGCGCGTCGATCCATTGTTGTGATGAGGAGAAATCCATGTGTGCCTCCGCTCCCTTATGATCCCTGGCGAGTGAGCTTTCGCTTCAGGCGAGAAATCCAATTGCGTTCGGCGCGGATCTGATCGCGCATAAAACTTACGACCTCACCGCCCCACACGCCCAAATCCATTGCATCCGAAAGCCGCGAAAGGCGCTGTTCACGAGCGGCCAGCCATTCCTCTCGTTGAGCGAGAATCCCGTTGCAGACTCCGGCATCAAGAAAACTGAACAGGCCAACGCGCAAACGGAAACCATTCTCGGCACTTGCCTCTTTGCTCGTGAACTGCCTGAGGCGCCGGAGCAGCTCCTGCTTACCCTTGTTCGTAAGCGCGTAAATTTCGCGGGTCTGGCCGCGCTTGCCGGGGCCCCTGCGTCTGTTGACCCAACCTCTTTCTTCAAATCGCCGCAGGAGTGGATAAACGAGATTGTTATGCATCTCGCTTTGGCCCGAAATCAGGCCAACCTGCTTCTTAAGCGCGTAGCCATGCCGTGGCGCGCTAAGAAGGTTGGCCAGCAGTAAAAGGTCATTCATGACTCAGTCAGTATTGTACTAATGAACGGAATTGGCAAGCCATGAATGCTCCAGTTTGTTCAGTCGTGGACAGCCCGGCTGACAAGCGGAGTTCAGGGGTCATATACGACGCGAGCGAATCAAGACCGGTTGTGCTAGCTTTTGCAGAACTAAAAACAGGAGCGTTGCACCTGCGACGGTGTACCCGACTGGGTCGCTCAGTGTGAAGGCGAAGGCAGGAGTGTGGCGACGAAGCCCCATTGGAAGGCTTGATCCCAGAGAGCATGGCGCCATTGTGGTGGATTGCCGTCGTCTGCGATGCGCGGGCGAAGAGAGGGAAGGAGGCGGGGAACGCGTTGCGCGTAGGCGCGGAAATAGTCGCCGTATTCCCGATCCAGGAGGAGTTCTTCGCGGGCGACAAGACGCAGGAGCAAGAGCGTTTCGCCGAGGAGCATTACGGGAAATCCAAGGCGGCTTTGAAACGTACCAAGGGCAAGGATGAGAAGAAAATAGGAGAGGTATTGCGGGTTGCGGACATAGCGGAACGGGCCGGCAGTGGAGAAGGCTGCGCGTTGGGCGCGCGGGCTGGGAGGCCGGTACGCAGTGGCCCAAGTCAGGAGAAGCGCACCGACTGCTGCCAGCACGGCCGCGGCGGCATACAAGAAGCGGACGACCATGTCTCTCTGAACGTTGCCCTGGTTCCAGGGAGCGATGGCGTAAAGAATATTGAGATGATCGAGGTTGTAGAACGCATAAGCCACCCCATAGACGAGCACCATCATCCAGAAACGATGGCGGTACTCAAACTCGGACGCGACCATGCCGTGCCTCCAGCCCGCTGGTGAGAATAGGATTGAAGCGAGCGATTTGTTACTCGAGTGCTCAAAAGAGATTGCACTGTCACTGCTTGTAGGTAAGGCACTCATGCCGACATGTCGCAGTTCCGCGTTCGATTCGTCACCGTTCAGAGAAAGCTGTCGAGCAGAATCACTCTCGGTTATGGTCGTGCCTTTATCGCCAGTTTGTCGTCCACAGGGATAACAGCCACTGCGAACGGCGTTCCTGCGTCGTCGCTCAATTGTGGCAGCGGACTACCGAACTCGTTGTTGCCGACCCTCGAATTGTCATAGTACGGAGCGAAGACCATCATGTGTGGGTGCCAATGGCCGATTCCCGAAGCGAGATTCTGATCCGCGGAGCACATCTAAGCAAAACTGACGCTATCCCGCTTCGGCAGTTCGCCTTTGGCATAAGCGGCTTGAACACGTTGTATGGGCCTATGATGCCATCGTCTGAGGAAAGTTGCCGATGCCCGGATGTTTCAGTCGTTCGCCTAATAGCCCGCAATTGCGTCCACGGGCATCGCTGGGTTCGGCGCTCGGGCGTTCACAAGACAGTTCTCAGGTGAAGAGGGCGTTGGGACTATACTCTTCCCATCCGTGGTTCCCCTTTGGTCCCTCAATAGCCTTCCGTCAGAAAGGAGCAGCCCAATGTCCGAAGCGGATAATCGTAGAATCGTAGAAGAAGCAATTGCGGCTTTGAATACACACGACATCGACCGTTACCTCAAATGTCACGCTAATTCTTACGTTTGGGAGTTTGATGCATTTCCCACTCCGGTTCGTGGCCTTGAAGCCGTCAGACAAGTCGTCGCGGGCTATTTCAAGGCGTTTCCTGATATGTATTTCGAAATCGATCAAATCATAGCAAGCGGTGATCACGTTGTAGGCCGCTGGCGTTGTACCGCGACGCACAAAGGCGAATTTAATGGCATCGCGCCCACCAACAGAGAAGTTAGCATCCGTGGGTGTACAGTAAGTGAGATCAAAAACGGCCAGTTCGTTAAGTCCGCTGCCTACTCCGATCAACTCGCACTCATGCAACAGCTTGGCGCAGTCACGAAAGCTGCCGGAGCTTAGGATCAGACCTCGACCGTCTGCCTAAAGATGAAGAAGACCGCATTGGGGAAGGGCGGGTAACCGAAACGCGTCAACGCGGCAAAAGTAGACTTGCTGCGACGCGGGAATCCCTACAAAATTCCGCCATTCCATTTCTCTCTTCACCCGGAGGGGAGCCAGCGCCACGGTTCCCCTCTTTTTTCTTTACGCCAAGCGCCCAGCTAACACGTTTCTGCGGCCACAAAAGTGGAGTTGGCCCCGATGGCAGAGCTGATTGCGGGCGGTAGCGCAAATCTGTACACGCAAAGGCTGTTACCGTGGTTCAATTGCAGTCGCGAGTGTAATTGGCCGCTTTTGTGGAGGCGAGATGGAAAACATGATTGCTAAACTAGTCGACGATTTTGAACACGGGAGGATGACGCGACGCCAACTGATCAAGAGCCTTGCCGTCGTCGCGGCAGCCGCGGCGGGCACAACACCAGCGTTAGGAGAAAACTCGAAGGGGTTCAGGGCGGTCGCGGTCAACCACATTTCCTACCAGGTCAGCGACTATGCGAAGACGCGGGAGTTCTACGCGGATTTGCTGGGAATGAAGGTCGTCGGAGATACAGGCACCCAGTGCAGCCTGATCATTGGCGACACAAATACGTTTGTGATTCCTCGCAACGCCCCTCAAGGGAGCACCCCGCCGCGAGTCGATCACATTGCGTACACCATCGAGAACTGGGACAAGAATGCTGTGAAGTCTGAATTGGAGCGTCGCGGGCTTAACCCGCAACCAGATACCGAGAACAGTTTCCACATTAAGGATCCGAACGGCTCCGATCTCCAGATCAGTGGCAAGGACATGAAGCCTGCTTAGGCGACTGGTTTCTGGCGCCCTTTTAAGCGCAATAGGTGCGAGTCGACGATCTGCTGGCGGTTGAGGAGAACCTTCCGAGCTCACGGCGTACTTGGAAATAATCCACTCGGACGGTCAACTCGCTAAACGGACCGGTAATCTGACTTATCGTCCGCTAGAATGCAAACCGAGCATCCTGAAAAACACTGACTGTCGCGGCGGCCTGCTCCGGTGGCAAATCCGTTGTGTCGAACACTGGAGAAGTGTACGGTGCACAAGAGCGTTTGTTTGGCTTCCCCAGGGAAAATCAGCTGAGAGGAAATTTCATGGAACTTCGCAGGGTTTTCAAACCAACGATTGGTTGCGTGAGTGCATTTTTGCTGATGGGTCTATGTGCTTCGGCGCAGACACCCTCCAGGGCGCTTTTGGTCCTAGAGAAGAACGGAACCCAGCTGGACATCATCGATCCGGTGAGCTTGAAAATAGTGGCGAAGGTGCCGGCAGGGCAGGACCCGCACGAGGTGATTGCTTCGGAGGATGGAAAGCTGGCTTACATTTCGAACTATGGCGGGGCGCAAAGCTCGTTGCATATGATCTCGATCGTCGATCTGGTGGCGCAGAAGGCGCTGCCCCCTATTGATCTGGGGGCGCTGCACGGAACGCATGGATTGGACTTCGCGGGTGGCGAACTTTATTTCACTGCGGAGACCAACAAGGTGATCGGGCGTTACGATCCTTCGACCAAGGTGATCGACTGGGTTATGGGCACAGGCCAGGATAGGACTCACATGGTCTGGGTGGCTCCAAGTCTGGACAAGATTGTAACTTCGAACGTCAGTTCCGCGACGATCAGCATTATCGAATTGGTCTCGCAGCCGAACATGGGATTCGGGCCGCCGTCGGGCGCAACGCTTCCTCCAGGTTCGCCACAGGGCGGACCACCCCCGGGGCGCGGCAACCAGAAAGCGTGGGAAGTGACCAACGTTCCGGTTGGCCGGGGCTCTGAGGGATTCGACGTTTCGCCTGATGGCAAGGAAATATGGACGGGCAACGCGCAGGACGGTACGGTCAGCGTCATTGACTTCGCCAGTAAGAAAACAATTCAGACTGTGCCAATTTCGGTGAAGGGAGCGAACCGGCTCAAGTTCACGCCGGATGGAAAACTCGTGTTGGTTTCTGGCTTGGGAATGTTCGGACCTGGAGCGGCACCCTCCGCGGCTAATCTTGTGGTGCTTGATGCCGCGAGCCGCAAGGAAGTGAAGCAGTTGAGTCTGGGCGGTGGCGCGGCTGGAATTCTTATGGACCCGGACGGTTCGCGGGCATTCGTAGCAGTAAGCGGCGGGAACAAGGTGGCAATCGTGGATTTGAAAAGCCTCTCGGTAAAAGGAGAAATCGCCCCCTTGGGACAGCCGGACGGCATGGCCTGGGCAGCGAGGAAATAGAGCGCCACTGCTGGACATTCATGTTCACAACCAGCGGCACCGACGGAAACGATGCCGACGCCGCAGCCGAGGAGAAGCTGTAACTCGAATGGTGCAAGCAAACGTGGGCAAAGGAGTACTCCGGCCAATTCATCCTGGACCGTTCCCTCTTGGCCGGGAGGTTTCCTTTCGAACGGCCCGCGTCCTGCGATCTCGCTGAAAGGCTTCGCGAAACTCGGAGAAATCACTGTAGCAAGGGCTACACGAAGTTCGGTGATCAAGCCACTTGTCCGCTTCCGAAAGCGGCATCTTATGAGACGCGATTCTCTTGAGAACATCAGAGCCTGGGCACCCGACTCGGTCAGGGTTGGGAAACGCCTTGAGCAGCCAACGGCCCAGCGCATCCAGAATGCGCCTCTCGTTTGCTGCGGAAAATCCCTTTGCGTTCGTGTTTGCCCCTCCGTCGCGATCGCTGTGAATGGTACTGGGATGTATGAGAACTCCCCTCATCTAACTAGGGAGCATCCAGAAGGGAAAAAGTAAGAAAAAATCCTCGACCCTCACGTGTTTTTCGCTCTCAGCTTGGCGAACGACTGTCTGGTGCATTCCCGGACGCTCAAAACCGAATGCACTTCGCGCTGAAAAAATAAGTGCCTTATTTTTGTTAATGACCGATGGCAGGAATGGCGCGTAGAGCCTACGCCGATGCTTCTGGGCCTTTGCAACCTGTCTATGGCGAATTGTTATTTTGGCCAGTCACGCGTTCGGCGGAAACATGCCAAAGCCGAATGTTCATCCGCGTAACATGTTACAAGGCTCGCCTCGTATGTCACTCATTTTAAACGCGCTCTGAGTTTTGGCGAGGCACAGCACATCTCATAGCACCCGAAGGATTTATGCCGCGACCTTGATGGTGAAGCGGATGTCGCGATCCGTTCGTGCCGGGCCCCCGGCACCAGTTTTTTGCACCGCGGACTCGCGGCACTTCTGCAGCGGCCTTCGATGGTCCAGTTTTCACCGTAATAGCTTGTCCGGTATTTGCCGGATTGGAATTTGTTCTGTAAAGTCCTTACCTTAACAGCCAGCTTTCGGGTGGGATCAAATTTCCGGCACATGCGGATGAACTATGGACACACACCGCTCTAGTAAGCATCCGCTCTTTTTCCTGTCCTTCTTTCTCGCCTTTTCTTTCCTAGTTGACGCAACGCGCTCGTTTGCACAAGTGCAGCCACGGGTCGTGGAGTCGGTGGACAATGCCCGGCGCGTGACGCTAACAGGGAACGTGCATCCCCTGGCGGGGGAGGAGTTTGACCGCGGGGCAACGGATGACGGCATGCTAATGACCCGAATCCTGCTGCTGCTGAAACGTAGCGAGGCGCAGGAAGCGGCACTGCAGGATTATCTGGCGCAGCAACAGGATAAGAGCTCTACGAATTACCACGCTTGGCTATCGGCGCAGGAGTTCGGTGCACAGTATGGGCCCGCCGACGCAGACGTTCAGGCCGTGACGCGGTGGCTAAGCAGCCAGGGGTTTCGCATAGAAAAAGTGTACAGCGGCAAGACGGTCATTGAGTTTTCGGGGACCTCAGGGCAGGTGCGTGCCGCTTTCGCCACCAGCATCCGCAATTATCAGGTCAATGGCAAGATGTACGTCGCCAACGCCGGCGATCCGCAGATTCCTGCGGCGCTGGCGCCCGTGGTCGCGGGGATTGTGTCGCTGAATAATTTTCCCAGGCAGCCGCAATCAAAAATCGTGGGACACGCCAGAAAGACGGGCGGAAGCCCGGGACTCGAACCGCTCTACACCTTTCCCATCCCGAACGGAACGACCACTCTTTACGCAATTGCGCCGGGTGATTTTGCAACTATCTACAATTCGAAGAGTTTGATCGGCAGCGGGAATGACGGGACGGGGCAGTCGATTGCGATTGTCGGGGAAACGAACATTGTCCTCTCGGATGTGCAGGCCTATCGCACGATGTTTGGCCTGCCTGCAAGCTTCACCTCTGCGAGCATCATTCTGGATGGTGAAGATCCGGGAATCACGTCGACGGTAGAAGAGACCGAAGCGGATCTGGATACACAATTGGCCGGTGCGGTGGCTCCGGGCGCGACAGTGAAGTTGGTTGTTTCGGCTTCGACGCCGGCATCGTCAGGCGTCGATCTTTCAGCGCTCTACATCATCGAGCACAACCTGGCCGGCGTGATGAGCGAAAGCTACGGAAGCTGCGAGAGCGCTTTAGGAGCGGCCGGAAATGCCTTTTATAACAGCTTGTGGGAACAGGCCGCGGCGCAAGGGATTACGGTGATTGTCGGGAGTGGAGACAATGGCTCGGCAGGTTGCGATGATCCCAACTCGGCGCCGAGCGCCAGTAACGGACTGGCCGTGAATGGATTGGCGTCGACACCGTTCAATGTCGCAGTGGGCGGTACGGATTTCGATGAGGTCAACAATTGGAGCGCGTACTGGAGCGCAACAAATGCCACGACGGGCACGGACATGGTCGGGACATCCGCGCTCGGCTATATTCCGGAAATTCCCTGGAGCCAGAATTGTGCGCAAATCAGCATAACGGAATGCGCCAATCCGCCCAATAGCAACTGGCTGAACATTGTCGCGGGTAGCGGCGGGCCGAGCACGCGGTACACAAAACCATCATGGCAAATGGGAGTAACCGGAATGCCGAACGATAGTCATCGCGATTTGCCGGATGTGTCGCTGTTTGCGAGTCCCGGTTTCGACGGTAGTGGCTACATCGTGTGTCAGGCAGATGCGAACAGCGGAATACCGTGCAATTTGAATGCAGGCGCGATGGATTTCCTGATCGTGGGTGGAACCTCGGCATCAGCTCCGGCGTTTGCGGGTGTCATGGCGCTGGTCAACCAATACCAGGCCGCACACGGGGGAAGCAGCCGACAGGGGAACGCGAATTACTACCTGTATGCGCTAGCCAAAGGGGTCGGCGCAAGCTGCACATCGAGCGCAACGGAGGCTGCGGGCTGTATCTTCAACGATGTGACCCACGGGAATAGCTACGCCATCACGAGATTTGGCAGCAGTATGGGGACAAACAGCGTACCGTGCACGGGAGGAACGCCGAATTGCAGTGTTACGGTGGCAAGCCAGACTGGGATACTGGTGGATCCAGCAAATCCAACGGCGGAAGCGTGGACTGTTACGCCCGGCTATGACATGGTGACAGGGCTGGGATCGGTGAACATCGCTAATCTTGCGGCGAACTGGGGAAAGGTCAACACGGTCCAAACAACAACGAACCTAACACTCACACCTACGACGGGTATCACGCATGGGACGGGCGAAAACGTAAGCGTAAATGTGAGTATCACACCGAACTCCGCTACTGGAGGAGTTTCGCTGATTGCGAAGTTCTCAGATGGCACCACGCAAGGGTTGGATCAGTTTACATTGTCCGCTGGGAAGGTAAGCAGCACAACGAATAGCTTGCCGGGCGGGACCAATTATCAGGTGTACGCGCACTACTCCGGAGACGGCACCAACGCAGCGAGCGATTCGCCAGCGGCAACAGTCAGCGTGGGGCAGGAAAGCAGCAAAACGTTCGTCGTGATTCCAACGTTCGACTCCACGGGAAATCCCCTGAGCGGGAATGCCAGTTCAGTGACCTACGGATCAAATTACTCCATCCGGATGTACGTGACGAATTCCAGCGGAGCAGCGAGTGGGACAGGTGCGCCAACGGGAACCTGCGATCAGGTGAATCTGCTGACGTGTGCGACGGGAACCGTCACGCTCACGGATAATAGCACCTTATTCGGCACGGGCGGTGGCGGTACAGGAATCTACAACCTGAACAACGCTGGTTACACTCGAGATCTCACTCCAAATCTGACGGGTGGGACACATGCGATTGTTGCGAACTACAGCGGAGACAACAGTTACCTTGCGAGTTCAGGCGCTTCCTCAATCAGCGTCACACCCGTACCGACTTCCATCGGTCAAACATTCACGATGACGAAGCCAGTGGTAGGGACACCGTTTTATGCAAGCATCATTGGCTATTCTCAGGCGATGCGCGGAGTGGCGCCAACGGGGAGTGTCACATTCTGCGACGGGGCAACACAGATAGGAAGTTCGGGGCCAATACAGGGTGAGCCAGCTGGTTACCAGCCACAGTTTTTTGCCAATGCCACGTTGACGGTAGTAAGCGGGGGCTCACGCACGATTACCGCTCAATATAGCGGGGATGCAAATTACGCCCCATCGACAACGGCAACAACCGTAAGCGCGGTATATCCAACGACAGCCAGTATCACCGTCAGCCCGAGCACGATAAATTATGGCAGCACCGTAATGATAACTGGTGTGATCGATACGACGATCGCCGCTACGAACGCGGCACTAAAACCGACCGGAACGGTGCTGGTGAACGGCTCCCTGGGCGGAAACATCATGAGCGCAGTGACCACGACCACGAGTGCGGATCCTAGCGGTAATTGGCAGATTCAAGTGAGCGCCACGGCCACTCCGTCCGGCTCGCAGGCGTTCAGCCTCAATTACAGTGGGGATTCGAACTACGCGCCGGTGACAGGGACCAGTAATACGGTCACCGTAAACATTCCCGATTTCAGCCTGGGTCCAGCGACCGGTATAACCGTCGTGCCTGTGGCGGGTCAAACGGGTAGCGCCCAAATGACAGTCACTCCATTGAGTCAAATACCGAGTCCTGTGACTCTCTCGATGTATCCCGCCATATCCATGTCTGGATACACGATTGCGATAACTCCCCAGACGATCAATCTAAACGGGACGCCGGTAACCGCGTCCATCTCGCTTACCCCGACCGTGACCGTTCCTGCAAACAGCATTCGAAGCCAAGTCCGTCATGCGATTTTGATTGGGACGGGTCGCAGTGTCTACTGGCCACTGAGCGCAGCGACCGGTCTGACCGCTCTGTTTCTAATAGTAATTCCGAGCCGCCGCAGAAAATATCGAGCTGCGTTGGGTCTGACTACGCTTTGTTTCGTTCTGTTTGCACTGGGATGCGGGGGCGGAAGCTCACCAAGTGGAGGCGGCGTGGGAGGTGGAGGCGGCGTGGGAGGTGGAGGCGGCGTGGGAGGTGGAGGCGGCGGCAACGGCGGTCCGCAACCCACAACGATCGCGCTGAGTACCTCGAGTGCCAAAATAGCGCGAAACACACCGCTACCGATCACGGCGACGGTGACTTCAGCATCTGGAAATGTAATAACGGGAAGCGTGACTTTTTACAATTTTGGAAGCGCATTCGGAAGCGGGTACTCAATTGTCAACGGGGAATACACGTTTCAAGGAAACATTGGCGAAGTGGGGATTTATCAGGTAACGGCCTCGTACAGCGGAGACAGCAACAACCTGCCCTCGACGACATCCGCTCCGTTGATTCAAATCGTAACGGGGAGCGTTCCTGTGACGATCACAGGGAACACAGGCATTGATTCCCATAGTCTGCCGGCGACGATTGGATTGCAGTAAAGTCGTCCGCCGCGGCTTGGCACATGACCGATTTGCTCAACTGTGGGCTTCCCCAGCCTAACTAAAATCCGTCAGCCATATCCCTACATGCGCTTCGACGCCAACTATCTGCGGTAAGAACCGCATACAGGAAACCTGCCCGTGCAGGGAACGCTAGTCGTCCCGATTAACGGGCACGACCCTAGTTCCTAGTGTAGTGTCCGCGATATAAGTGGACAACTTATTGTTCTTCTTTCTGCTCGGTGGCAGGGTGCAGCCGGGCTGAATCTTCTCCAGAGTTTGTCGGCAGCGAGACAGTTTCTGCATGATGGACTCCACGGTAGCGGTCCAGACAAAAGGTTTGGGGTCCTCATTCCAGCTAGCGAGAAACTCTCGGATTGCTTTTTTCAGATCGCCGACGCTGAAGAATGCACCGCATTTCAGTTGTCCATATACTTGTTGGGCATTGCACTAGCAGTAATACTGACGCGAGTCTGCGAGCGTCGCTGTAACAGCTACGTGCAGGCTGGTCCGTGGCGAGCGTCTCCGTAGTGGAATAGCGTGGTGAGCGTTGCCTGTAAGCAGGGTCGCAAGAATCGCTGGGGCTGCGCCGGGGGCGCTCACCAATCGAGGTTGCGGGGCGGCACCGTGGAAAAGGTGCGGCGGCCACTACCCTGAGTATGCGGATGCCTCCGGTGCGCTTCGACGGACACATGCGCTCGATGTTTATGACAACCGTGCACATAGGCAGGCTGTACTAATTGTACCGGTTGTCCCAGCAGGGCGGTTGCAACGCCGTGTAGCAGTGGGACTTAGTGGAGTAGCCTAGCTTTCGATCTCCACCGCCCCTACCAAACCTCAAGAAACAAAAGACTTTCCATGCGCCGAATCAGCATTTAATTGGCGAGTGCAATTGACCCGAACTGAGTGCGCTCGCAAGGCCCTCAACTGCATCCCTTTGCGATTGAGGAACGACGTGCGCGTACAGTCCAAGCGTGATTCGCGGATCACTGTGTCGCAGTTGTACGCCAACCGTGGTAATGCCTGCGCCACGGTCAATCAAGTCCATAGCTGCGCCTGCCGCTTTCGCCTTTCTTCCACTGTGCCATTCAGTCTGTTCCTCCTATAATCCGCGCCACTATGCCAACTAATGAAGCCGCCCTATTCGAAATACTCGCCGATCTCGTTGAGAATCTGGAATGGGCAGTCCGAGAGATTCAGCGTCTTCGGGGCGCGGTACGTACCGTACCGACAACTCGGGAACCCTATCTGGCAGGCGTTGGGCTAAAAGACGACGACATACGCCAAGGCTCCATTCGTGAACTACGTCGGCGAATTGACACCATACGTCGCAACCTTCGGAAGTAAGCCCGTTTAGGCACTTCCCTCACTGGGCGCCCGTTCCTTCGCCTGCTGGTAGTGGCCTAAGCCTGATTTGTCGATCGCTGCCCTCTCTGAACTTGCACAAGCTAAACAGGTTCTCGGCATGGGTCAAATGTCCAGTGGTTCAACTGTCGTTCTCGAAATTGGTTGCCCAAGTTAGAGGTGGTCTAAGAAAGCTAAGTGGTTGCAGCGGCACGCCTTATTAGATTTGTCGGCTCGTTCGCAACGAGAAGGCCGGTGGTTCGAATCCCCTCTCGTCCACCAGATTCCAAAGGACTCACAGCATATTTGGAAAGCAGGTGATCCTCGTTTTGGCCATCTTACGAGCGTACCGGCGAACCAAGTCATCGCCGCAGCGCACTTTACCTTACGAGCGCCTCGGTGGCCACGACGAGCTCCGCCTTCGTCGCTGACTCGAAGACCGAGGACTCTTGCGGGGCTGATTGCTTAGCGGTTGCGGTTGCCTCTGACCCTTGGGTTCGTGGTAAAGCGGGCGATGGGAATCGAACCCAACTCCGAACACGGCCAAGCGACTGAAAAGGCTAGTTAACAGCCACGGGTTTAGGACCACTTAGGTCCAAAACGGACGCCACTTTGTTGACCGCTTCGCGATGTGCGTCGCCAACGACGTGCCCGTAAATCTGGAGTGTGGCACGTGCGTCGGCATGTCGGAGCTGACGTTGAGCGACTTTCGGCGTAGTGCCGGTCTCGAGCAGGAGAGCGGTGTGACCATGACGGAACGCGTGGAGTCCGCATCTGGGAATCCCGAGCGCGTCGAGAAGTGCCCACAGGTGATATTCCACGACTTTGTTCGATGACGGCGGTCTGCCATTTCGAGTGACAAACAAGAAGCCATCAGGGGTTTGGCTTCCATTGAGTTCGGTAGTTCTTAAGCAGGTCCACCAATGGCTCAGGCATTGGAAGGACGGTCTCACTGGCTTCCGTTTTCGTCGTTTGGATTCTTCCGTACCATGCAGACCGACGGATGTGTAAAAGCCCGCGGTCTAGGTCGACGTCTCGCCACTGCAAGCCCAGGGCCTCTCCCGCGCGGAGGCCATCAAGCGCCAAAATGCAGTAGAGCGTTCGCCATGGTTCCTCGGCGATTGCGAGGATTTTTTTCAGTTGATCGATAGTGAAATGTTTCCTGTCAGCGGATGGTGGAAAGGTCGAAGTTGACGGACACACGGTTGCCTTCGGGAGGATCGACCTCTATTGTGGCTGAATCGGATACGAATGCGGTTGCGGGAAATTCCAGTTCAATCGTTGCTCCGATCCAGCTACACCCAGCGCGACTGCAATTAGAGTTTGCATGGCCGCGTGACGCTGATGGGGAAAGTGGTTCCTCGCTAGTGTAGACCTCGACCTTGAACTCTTTCCAAAAGTCCAGGGGACGCGGAACAAAGGCAGCCGAGCGCGAGGGAGAGTCTGCTGGGATCGGTATCAACCGTCCATAGGAATCGGTTAGCTGGATTACAACTGAAACTTGGACAGTCTCTTCCCCCTTTTTGCGGTAGTCGATTTGAGCCTGTTGAGCGCTATAGTTGCCGACGTATCCATCGGAGTGAGCCACCATTTGCAGAAACGGGGTATAGAAAGCGACAGAAGAAATGTAGGGGCCGCTCTTGGGACGTGGTAGAAATTTCGTGTACTTTCCGAGCAGGCGCGGATAGGTGCCGTCATGGCGCTGGCCGAGGAAGTAAGCTTCTCGAACTGCTTGTTCGGAGAGCGGAGTCTTGAAGGCGCGGGAAGGCTGGACGAGAAGCAACGCCGATGCAAAAATGCCAAGACAGCGCCCAAAAGATAAGGGCATCGGTTGCTCCGGTTAGCAGATTCCATTGATAAGGATAACTCGCTACTGACCGCTGGCAAAGCCTGCCGAAGCCACAAGCGGGCCGACCTCCGTGCAAAACACGGTCCACCAACCAAGTAGGTCCAGCCACGCATCGAAGAGGAATGGCGTCGAGTTGTTGAGGAGAGTCCTGATGAAGACCGTGCTTCTCCTCGGCCTGTTCTCCTTTCAAACTGTTGCATCTGGTAGCTCTTCTTCATGCTTCAGCCAACAGAAGTATAGGAAGCCAGCTAGGAGATACACCGCGTTGTGGCCCAGAAACGCCAAGAATGGCAGCATCACCCTCCACCACGACCAGTATCCCGCCGCCGTAAGTTTCAAAACTGCCAGCACCACAGAAAGGAAACCAAACAGCCAGAACTCCATGGCCTGAATCCGATGTTCTTGTTTGCTGCTCATGCCGCCTCACGCTGATAGTATTTCAGCAGGCCGCCCAGCCGCTCCCGACACCGCACCTTTTCCTGTTCTCCACGGACTGCTTGAGTTGGCAAAGGGAATAGCAA
>Ga0307479_10001787_pt1 | contig 19629 bp, 9 predicted proteins | sample atmos_gasesECM4C_FD_203743 | JGI IMG/M metagenome (GOLD analysis project Ga0307479, IMG submission 203743) | Hardwood forest soil microbial communities from Morgan-Monroe State Forest, Indiana, United States - atmos_gasesECM4C_515 | ecosystem: Environmental > Terrestrial > Soil > Temperate...
GGGTCTGATTGGGATTCGCCAGCGCGTCCAGGATGTCGGCGGACACGTATCGATCCAGTCCGCGCCCGGGTCGGGAACTCAAGTGAAAGCCGTACTGCCGCTGCCGCAGGCCGCCTAGCGCTGCGGCGCTTTTCAGGGCACCAGCCAGTCGCCGTCCGCCACCACCCGCAGGCCGCCCGCGTCCGCGAAACGGGTGATGTACCCGCCCTTCGAGGCAAAATGCTGATGGTTCGCGAGCGTCAGCCGGGGATAGTAGCCTGTGATGACGCGGTGCTCCAGCATGGTCTGAAGCTGCTCGATCAGATAGGGGCGGGTGAAGTTGTCGACCATGTGGCTCAAGACTTCCGAAAGCAAACCGCACGCCAGATAGGTATCGGTCTGTACCTGCTCTGCGACAATCGGAATGTGCCGGATCGAGAACCAGCCGAGCGGATAGTCGACGCGGACCCGGCGCTTATCGGGTAAGTCGAAAGGGTAGGCGAGTTCGGTGCGGCTTCGCCAGTCCGGCGCCAGCGGCGCGCGTTCCAGGCCGCCCATCAGTCCGGAGATGAACACGGTGGTCGGCCCGGACGGCGCTTCGCCGAGCGCGGCGAGGTCTTTGGACCGGAGCCACAGCACCAGTACCTGGCCGTTCGCAGCCTTGTGCAGCGCCTCTGGCAGGCTCTGGCCCGCCCCGTCGCTGGCCACGACGTGATCGAGAACGGTGATGCCCTGGGGCTTCAGGGCCGCGGCGAGCGCCCGCGCGGCCGGCTCGCCGCTGTCCCCGCTCCGGAAAATCTGGTGCACCGTCCTGACAGCCTCGGCGCGGCCCGGCTCGACGATCTTCTTTGCGATCAGCCCTGCTTCCAGCAGCACGCCGTTCGAGAAATACAGCGTATAGAAGTCGTCCGCCGAGTCGACCGGCACCTCGACGTTCGGGAAAAGGCAGGGCAGGGCCTTTTCTTCACAGAATTCGTGCACCGGTGCCCAGTTGCTGCCCGCCAGCCCGGATACGACCGCGAGCACAGGCTCTTTGGCCAGGTGCTGGCTCAGCTGAGCCTTCCAGGTCGAAGCCGGGCCGCTGAGTTCCCAGACGTGCAGCTGCCACTGCCGATGGACCATGTACATGGACTCGCTGTACATGGTCCGGCCCGAGGCCTGCAGGCGCCGGCTGGGCACCATCTGGCGGGCGTTTTTTTCGGCGAAGTAGTGGTCCATCACGTCGAGCATGCCGCCGCGCTTGACCGGATCTGCATCGGGCGTGACAACGGTGGCGAAGTGCAGCAGCGTATCCGTGACACCGGGCTGGCGTTGCGCATCGAGCGTCTTCAGGTAGGCGATCAGCGCGGCCATGTCGCCGTCGTTCAGCGCAAAGCGCGGCATCAGATAGCTGAGCGGCCGGCCTTCGGAGTCGATGCCTTCGCGGATGGCGCGCGCCAGGGTTGCTTCGGTGTAGGGCTCGCGATTGGCGCGCACGCCTTCGACGTACGGCAGATCGCGCTCGTCCATGTTGCGAGCGCGAGGGTGGAACAAGTAGCGGCCGGTGATGGGCGGGATGCGGTTGCGTCCCTCGGTGGCACCGAAGCCGCTGCGCTGGTGGCAGTTCACGCAGGCTGCGTCCGCACCCCGGGTGTTCAGGCCTCCGGCCTGCCGGGACGCCGGCAGCGGCGCGCCGGAGCCCAGCATGCCGCGCAGGTAGATGGCCTGGCCCACGGTCGTGGCTGAATCGGTCGGCCGCTCGCCGGCGGCCGCGCCGAATTGCGTGGCCAGCGCCGCCAGCGCGAAGCCGACGGCAACTGAACTGCGCACGCGCACCGACGCGTTCGATGCTGGCGGGCCGCTCACCGGGGTGCCGATCCGGGATCGGGAGTCGAGGCCGCAGGCGGACTCGCGGGGACGCTCTGGATCGGTCCGGCCTTCTTCATCGGTTCGGCCTCGATCGTGACCATGTTGCGCCGCTTCGGCATGCCGGGCCGGGCGAACAAGCGGTCGTCCAATGGCGGATTCACAGCGACTTTCTCGATCACCATCGTGTCGTGCGGCTTGCCCGCGCCGAACCCGGTTTCGATGGTCGAGGGGATCTGCAGCCCGTCGACATTGTGATAGTCGCGGTAGTAGACCGACACCGTCGTTGCGACCCCGGCGGCGTTGTAGGACGTGCGGTCGTACTTGATGTCGAGGAAGGTCTGCGCATCGACCCAGACGTTGTGGCGCTGACCGGAAGGCGTCCGCACGATCAGCCGGTAGGCCCTGCGCCCTTCGACCTGGTCGACGCCGTCCAGCTCCACCGCGACGCGCCTGGCGTCGGGGTCGATCAGCGGGCTGTCGATCACGATGGCCTCCTGCGCGAATCTGAGCTCCTGCGGGGTGAACGGTTGCACGTCCGGGCTGCCATCTCGGCTCGGATGCACTTTCCAGCCGCGCTTGCCGTCAAAAACGCGCAACGACCGCTCTCCCATCGCGTTGAGCTCGAAGCGGGTCTTGTTGGGCCGCTTCTGATCCAGCACGAAGGGCACCTTCGGCGCCGGGTTGCTCGGGCTTTCCATATGGCCGGCCCAGACCATCGTCTGGACTTTGCGCCAGGCCTCCACCCCGCCCCGGGCGGCCTGATTCTTTTCGACGATCTGTGCGGCGGTCAGCCCGGGTACCGGCGGAGGCGAACCCGCGGCCACCGCACCGGCCGCGCCGCACGCGGCCAGAGCCGCCATCGCAATCCAACGCATCGTCTGTCCTGCCTGCGAGAAAACCGGCGCCAATCGCGCCCTTACGCGTGCGGCTTGGTGAACCGGGCATCGTCCAACTTCGGATTGACCGCGATTTTCTCGATCAGCATCTTGTGCGTGTCGGGGTAACCGTCCACCGCGGTCTCCAGCACGAATGGCATCATCAGCCCCTGCACCGACCGGAAGTCGCGCTGGTAGACGTAGACGTTGTGCATGCGCCCGTCCATGCGTCGCGGTATGCCGTCGATTTTCACGTCCAGGAAGGTCTGCGTGTCGATCCAGACGTGCTGCACCTTGCCGCTCTTCATCGTCAGCTTCAGCTTGTAGGCATCGTGGCCTTCCACCGCCTCGACTTTCTCCAGCTCCACCTTGGTTCCCTTGGCCGCATAGTCGACCAGCGGCCCGTCCATGTCGCCCTTGTCGGCCTCCGACTTGGCTTCCTCGGCCGTGAACGGCTCCACGTCATCCCGATTCAGGAAGGGGCGCAGCTTCCATCCGTGCGCGCCGTCGTACACCTGCACCGCCGTCTTGCCCGCGAATTCGATCTCGACGCGCGATTTGCCCGGGCGCTTCATCTCCATCACGAACGGCAGCTGCACCTGCTTGCCGGCCTCCGTTTTGTCGGCGGCCGAGGCGTCGGCTTGCTGCGCCAGCTTGCCGGTCGGCGCTCGGCGGCTGCGCGAGACCTTCACGGAGCGGGCGATCGAATCGGCGGTGCCCGCCTCCATCTTGCCGCTGACCGACAAGGCCTGGAGCGCCCGCCACGTCTGCAGCCCCCCGCGGGCCGCGATGTGCTGGTCGACAATCTGGGACGCGGTGAGCTTCGGGTGGGCCGCCTTGGAATCGGCTGCCAGCAGAGCAGGGGACGCGCACAGGCCGACCAGGGCGCTTAGCATCACAAGCGCCCGGGCGGTGAAACCCGGCTGCGCTTGAGGGAACGAACGCGGCATTGCCATCATCAACCTCGACTCAGTGAGAGTTCTTGAAACATGCTAGCGGCCGCGGTGGCGGCTGCTCAACGGGAAACAGGGCTAATCCACGACCAGTCCGTCGGCTCGAAACTCGCCGATTTGCACGATCACCCGATCGCCGTGCTTGACCGGGCGGCCTTTGTTGGAAAACGCCATCCAGTACGACCTGCCCGCCTGCGGCGTGGTGCTCTGGCGCAGCTGCCCGATCTTCTCCATGTTGGGCACCACCAGCTGCACCCCCGCCCGTGGGTCGATCAGGGCCGGCTCGCTCTTCTTGTTGTTGAGCGTCTTGGCCTTGTCCGCATCCAGCACGCGATACGTGAATCGGACCACCTCGCCGGACTCGACCAATTTGACGCCCAGCGAATCCACGCCCCAGACCAGCCGGTAGTACTCGCCGGCCCGGCCCGCGAATCGATCCGGCTGGTAGCGCGGTCGAGGCGCGACCGCGGACGACGCCTTCGCGGGTGACGTTGCGGTACTGTCCTTGCTCAGCGGCGTCTGCGCGACCGCAGCGGAAAGGGCCAGGCTGCCCGCCAGCATCGGCCCAAACCAGCCTACAACCCAGTGCATTGGCGTCCTGCTCATCTTTCGATCGGCCGGCGTGAGCCGGCCATTAGCTCCTGAGAAAAACCGAAGCTGCCAGCGGGGTAACCCGCAGGCAGCTCCGGAACTACGACAACCCCCGCCCTGCGCGACTAGTTCGCCGTCCCGGTCATGGTCGACGTCTGCGTGCCGACCGAATCGGTCACCGACACCGTTGCCGTCTTCGCGCCGGTCGTCTGTGCAATCAGCGGCGTAAAGCGCACCACGACCACGCAAAAAGCTCCCGGCGCCAGCATCTGGTTACCCAGCACCTGTCCGCCGCCCGTCGGACCGCAGCTGGACGCGGTCCGGTTGATCGTGAACTCGCTGGCGTTCGCGCCGCCGAGCACGCCCTGTGCGATGGTGGTCACGTTCACGTTCCCCGTGTTGGTGAGCGTGAAGGTCTGGCTCGGGCAGGCTGGCGTACTCGTCGCAGTGCAACCGCGCGTCGCGGACGGGGTCCAGGTCGCCGGCAAGAACGTCACGGTCGCGACCCGCGCGATGCCCGTGCCGCTGAGCTGCACTGGCGATCCGGACACCGTCGCATTGGCCGTGATGGTGGCCGTTCCGTTCTGGGCACCCACCGCTGTCGGCGAGAACACGATGTTGATCGAGCAACTCGCCGCCGCCGCCAGAGTCGCTCCACAGGTCCCGCCGGCAGCGCCCGTCGGCCGCGAAAATGGGCCTGTGAACGCCACGGCGATCGTGGTTGCGCCCGCGCCGCCGCTGTTGGTCAGCGTCAACGTCTGCGCCGCGCTGGTGCTGCCGGTCGGCTGGTTGCCGAAAGTCACCGACGTCGGAGCCACGGCCAGGGCCGCCGACGGAGCGGCACCACCGAACTCCACCGCGCCCGCGTCGACCGCGTTGTTGGTCTTGCGCGCATTGCCGTAGAAGTCGAAGGTCGGCGCTGCCGCGTAGGTCACAGCCGACGACGGGACGAAGTTGATCACCGGCGAATTTGCCGCCGGCCCGTAGTTGCCCAGCGGAGCGGCGTTAGTGCCGGCGGCGCGGACGATCGACGGGTTCGACAGCGTCAACGGACCCCACGCGATGTTGACCCAGTTGTTGCCCTCGTCCACCGTTGCAGCCGGCGTCAGGTTGAAGATCGGGTTCGGCACGGTCGCATCCGAAATTCCCGCCGGCACGTAATAGCCCAGGCCACCGTTTTCCGGCGGAACCCGTGAGCCGTTGCAATACTGGCTCAGGACCGTCGGATTCGAACCCGAGTTGTGCAGCGTCGCACCCGAATAGCCACTGGCGGCCGAAATGTCCGTCAGCACCGAGTACGTCGGGGCCAGCTGCACGCCCGACGAATGATCATCGGGACCCAGGTCGCCGCGCACGCCGATATCCCAGTAGTTCGCGCCCGAAACGCATGCGCCCGTGCCACCGGTGATGAGCACGCCGCTGCCGTTGGCGGCCGTCGAGTCGGCTGCCGGCTGGTTCAGCGTCGGAACGAGCGAGACCACGTTCTGCTGGTTCAACGTGCCGACGCCGAGACCGCCCACGCTGATGTTGAAGGCGCGGTTCTGCCAGATCACGTTGTTGTACAGCAGCGGGTACGAGAAGGCACGGCAGTTCGCGTTGTTTGCGTTGGTGCCCTGGAAGTGCCCGGCCGGACATACGACCGTGGCGGGCAGGTTCGCCGTCATGTTCGAGCTGTTCTGGATCGCCACGATGCCCGCCGGCTGAATCGTCGACGTCGTCCACGGAGCCGGGCAGGTGCCGTCCGGGTTGCGGGCGACGGCACACGGCCCCTGACTGCTGGCCAGCGGGGCGCCCAGCGTGTTGAACAGAACGCCGGACGACGCCGTCGTGTCGTTGGACACGATCGTGTTGTTGATGATGTTCACCGCCAGCGCGTCCTGCAGCGAGATTCCAGCGCCGTCCCACCCGGCCACGTTGTTGCTGATGATGTTGTTGGTGACGGTCACCGAGTACCAGCTCGCCGGGGTGGTCGGGAACGTGATCACGTCGGTGCCGTTGACGCCCTGGAAGCGGATACCACCGCCGCTGCCGCTTTCGGCGGCATTGCCCATGATCAGGTTGGCGTTGATCACCAGTCCCGGACCGACGCCGTCGGCAGGTGCCGTCGGCGTGGGATTCAGGCAATCCACGTCGGTGATGGCGCCGCAGGTCGGATCGACGTCGGGCGCGCCCATGATCAGCAGGCCGCCGCCGTTGGTCGCGATGGTCGGGTTCGTGCTCTGGTTGAACAGGATCGAGTTGTGCTCGATGTCGCCGCCGTACATGAAGCCGATATGGCCGACACCGCCGCCGTCACCCGTGCTCAAGTTGCCGCACACCCAGTTGTAGTTGAACTTGTAGTAGTCCGAGCCGTTGCAGATGCTGACGCCGCCCGCGCCGGCCGGCGTAGCCGAGAACAGCTCGTCGCCGGTGGAGGAGTTCTTCGCGATCATGTTGTGGTGCATGTTCACCTTGACGTCGAAGCAGTACTGCTCCTGCGTACCGGTGGCCAGGCCAGTAATGTTCTGGCACGAACCCGGATCCGCGTTGGCGGCTCCTCCCACCGTGTAGGCGCCCGGGAACTCGCCCTGACCGACGTTGACTCCGCCCGACAGCGTGCCGGCGTTGTTCACAACCCGGTTGTTGGCGATCTGGATGTTATGCCCCCAGCCGTGTACGAAGATGCCGCCGCCGCCCTGCGAGCTGTTTTCGACGGTCAGGCCGTCGATCGACGACGGGTTGCAATAGAAGTTGCTCGGGAACGGATTGGCGCCCGAACCGCAACCATGCGTGCCGTTGGTGGTGCCGTCCAGCAGGATGGTGCCGGCCGGGTACGAGCCCGCGGTGGCTGCTCCGGCTCCGAAGATATCCGTGGCGCCGTTTGGAATGAACACGCCCTTGGACAGCACGGTGATCGCCGCCCCTTCCAGCGCCCCCATCAGGCTCGGCTCCTGCAGCATCTCGGCCAGATTGCCGTTCAGCGAGGCGTTCCAGCCGATGACGGCTTCCAGCGGAAGTCGATCAACCGCCGGGTTGGTGGAGGTCGGCTGGAAGAACGCCAGAGTCGTCGGTCCGGCCCCGAAGTTGGCCGACGTCCCGCAGGTGTAGTTCCCCGTCGGGTCGTACGGATTGGTGCCGGTGCCATACGTCGTTGCGACCCCGTCGATGGTCAGGCCGAACAGGCAGTTGACCTGACGGCGCCACACATCGATCTTGCCCGCCGGATGGGTGTTGGCGTTGACCACGCTGGCCACCGCGCCCACGCCCTGCAGCCGGATCGGCTTCCACATCAGCAGCATCTCGGTGTGAACCGCCGGAACGGCTGGCGCCGTGCCGCTGGCGCGCGCCGTCGGGTCGATCATCAGCATGTCGCCGGGCTTGGCGCCATCGATCGCGGCCTGGATGCTGGCGGTCGGAAGCACGTGCGTGGGCGCCTTGCCGCCGATCGTGACCGTCACCGTGTCGATCGATTGCCGGCCGTTGGCGGCCGTGATCACGAGCTGGCCGCATTGCGCGGTCGACCCGCCGTACTGAGTCTGTTGCTGCACCGGGCAGTTCGGCAGGCCCGAGGGCGCGTTGCCCGTAATGACCAGGTCGCTCCAGCTGACGCTGGTCAACGGGTGCGCAACGCCGTCGGATCCGACCAGGGCGACCGAGCAGGGCCCGGTGCCGGTGGTGGACACGCTCGAGCAGCTTCCGAAACTGTACTTGCGGGTCACGGTCTTCGCGTTGAACGGCGCCGTCGCGGCCGACGGGCCGGAGTAACCGTAGTTGTTCACCGGAACGGTGCCGAGCGCGTAGATGCTCAGCGGCTGGCCGGAAGCGGCCACATACGGGCCGGCTGCACCGCCGCCATCGACTTCGCTGATGCCCGGGGTGGTGTCCGGATAGTCGCAGTCCGGATTGTTGTAGCCGGCGCCGGCGAAGGCAGAGGTCGGCACCACGGGCGTATCCATGTACTGCGTCTGGCCCGGCATGAACGGGATCTCATAGCAGAACTGGCTGTAAGACGGGTTGTACAGCGGATCCGGGGTCGTGCCGGTGCCCGGGTCGTTCATGCAGGTGACCATCATCGTCGGCGCATAGCCGGTCGGGTTGGGCGGGTTGACTTCCCAGGTCGAGTAGGTCAGGCCGTTGTAGGTGCCCCACTGGTCCGCATAGACGCGGGAGATCTCGTTACCCCTCCAATCCTTGATCGCCACCGGCAGGTTGGCCGGCGAGAACTTCTCGCCGAACTGCGGCGAGAACGGATCGAACTCCGAGGTGTAGTCGTCGGTGATCACGCCGGTGAAGTGGGCCGCGACGTGAGCCGACGTGAAGACCCAGAACTTCGCCAGCGCCGAGGTCTGGTCGTCCAGCTGCACCAGCTTGCGGTCGCACAGATTGCGCTTGGCTCCGGCGAACGGCGCCACTTCGTGCGAGTTCGGGAACAGGCTGATGTAGTCGGGGACGATCCGCGTTGTGCCCACGCACGGCCAGAAGGACTCGATGCTGCCAGTGTCGCCTTCGTGGCTCGGCAGGGACGAGATTCTTCCGAAGGACTGCGTCGGATTTTGCGCATTGGTGGCGTTGTAGCCGGACGCAGCGCCCTGGTTGGCGTTGTAGACGGCGGCCACCGACGCCTGGTCGGGCAGGATGTAGATGGCGCCGCCCAGGCCCGGGAACTCCTGCGTTGCCGGCGCGATGTAGTTGTCGCCGATCAGGATGTTCTTGTCCTCTTCCTTGACCAGCTCGTAGCCCGGCGGAACGATCATTTCGACCACGTACTGGCCGCTGGGGAGCATCGGCGTGCCGTCGACCGGATTGGCCACGCAGATGGTGCAGTTCGAACCGGGACGCGATCCGGTCGTGCCGTTGGTCGACCCAGTTCCGGCGGGTGCTCCGCTCGTCGGATCCCTGGCGACGATGCTCGGGAACGTGTACATCCCGTCATACGGAGCCGGCTGGACCTGGTTCCAGTTGTGCATGCCGTCATAGCACTTGTACTGCGAGTTGTTCGGAATCGTGTGCGCCGGCGTGCCGCCGTTGTTGTACACGTCCAGGTACATCGGCTGGTTGTACAGCGTGAAGTAGAACAGGTCGCCGGCCGCACCGGCGGTCGGCTGAGCGAGCTGCCCGGGGCAGTTCATGTTGGGCTTGCCGTTGGAGTAGAACCCCTGGGCCCAGTCGTCCCAGCTGCTGGTGGTGGTCGTGTCGACCATCGTCAGCGACTGGCTGCCGTCGGCCGCGGTCCCCACCCGGTACAGGTTGATCTTCACGCCCGGTACGTCCGGCGTCCAGCTCGTGTGCAGCAGCAGCTGCGGGTCATCGAACGGACGGGTCGAGGCGTAAATCACCTCACCCCGGATGCCCCCGTTCTCGCCGGCGATGAAGGGTTTCTTGCCGAACTCGATGAACGAATTCTGACCGGAAAAGCCCTGCCAGCCTTCGCTCAGAACCCAGGGCGGATCAATCCGGCCGGTCGAGAGGGGAGTGCCCGTGCAGCTCGTGGCACCGGTGGTCGGGCTGATCGTGCAACTGCTCGGCGCAGCGCTGGAGCCCGGACCATTCGCAATCGAGAATCCGTTGCAGTCCGCGTTGTCACAATAAACCGCGCCCGGCACTCGCAGAGCCGTCGGCACCGACACCGTCTCGAAGGTGTTCGCCAGGTTCGCAGCGATGTTCGAACTGCCGCACGGCGCGCTCGTGGAGGTGCAGGTACCGTCGGCCGGGCCGCCCGCGTCGTACACCACGTGCGTGCCGGTGTTCCTGTAGCGGGTCGAATCCGTCTCGACCACGTACCAGCTGAACAACGGGAACACCTCGTTGAAGCCGGCGTTGCCGGAAAGATCCGTATTGTTGAAATTGGAATAGCTGCCGTCGCGGAACCGGATGTTGGTCGCCACCAGCGTCAGCCCCGTTTCGGTGCCATCCCGCACCCCGTTGCCGTTGGCGTCGAAGAAGGTCGACGTGTAAATGTTCGCCTGCCACTGGTTCATGGCGATCTCGCCCATGTTGCAGTTGTGCTGGCTCGATCCCGTGCCCGGGCAGAGGTTGGCGCTGCCGGCGGTTCCCAGCCTGACAGGCGTCGACAGGCCGTCGACCAGCATGTCGTTCCACTGGTCGAACACCGTGATTCTCCAGTCTCCGTCGGGCAGGCCCGTCAGGGTGAAGTGACCCGTCGAGTCGCACTTGGCGAACGCGAAATCCTCGGCGTCCGGATCACCGACGCTCACGAAGCACTGGGTGAAGGCGAAGCTGCTGTTGTCCCCACTGCCGTACAGGCGCTCGTCCGGCGTGCGGCTCATGCGCTCGGTCGACACGAATCCGGTCAGCGTGTTGCCGCAGTTCAGCGGCGTGCCCGGCTGAGGCGCGTTCGGGTCGGTGCCATTGCAGATGCCCGCCAGCCGGCTCTTGATGATCGCCGGGTTGGCAAAGCCGATCGAGACGTGATAGCCAGCCGGCCCGTACTCCTGGAAGAAGCTCGGCTCGCCGATCCGCAGGAACGAATCGTGCGCCTTCTGGCCGTCCAGCGTATTGGTCTGGAGCCACTCTTCGCCCCGCGCGATATGGTCGGCGCCGGGTGTGGCCACCACGCCGTAGCGTCCGGGCATCAGGTTGGCCACCACGGCTTGCCCGGCCAGCGGCGACAGCGTCTTGCCGTCCGACTCGTACTTCGGGCAGGTCACGATGGTGCCGGTGATCCCGGTCTGGGTCTTGTCGTAGACCGGCGGGCTGTTCGGGTTGTTCGGATTCGACAGAACCGTGCCGATGCGCGAGATCACCGAGACCGGGCAGGCGTCCAGGTTGGTGGCCGGATCGATCGTCCCGGCCAGGCTGTTCACCAGCGGCTGGTTGAACATGTCGTACGTCATTTGACCGGTCGCGTCGCCGGTGCCGCCGGCATCATCGAACAGCGTGATGTTGAAGCCGCCCAGGCCCGGCTCGTTGGGCGACAGCACATCGACTCCACCTCCGCCGTCGTGCTCGCCGTTCAGCGGCATGTCGTCCTCGAACACGAACACCGACAGCTTGGACGGCGGATACGGATCGGGCTGCGAGTACACCGTGACCGCGTTGAACGCGCACGTGGTCGCCGGAGGAGTGATCGTGCAACGCAGCGGAACGCCGCCCATCCCGTGCCCGCAGGCGCTGGGATTGGATGCGTTGGCGACGCCATTGGTGCAATCAGCCGACAGATTCGCATTCGCGAAGGGGTTGCCCGCGTCGCCCGGGAAAATGGTCAGGTAGTAGCGCTTGGTCGGATCCAGATGGACCGCCCCGGGCATGGTCGCCGTGAATCCGGTTCCAAGCCCTGTGGCCGGATCCACGTTCGGATCAGGCCGGCACACACCGTTGCCGAGGTCGCACACCGCATTGATGTGCGTCCCGGTGGTCGGATCGAAGATCGTCTGGCCGCCTTCGCACGACAGCGGGCCCGTGCAACCGCTTGCCACCACCGGCATGTAGCTGGTGTGGAAGTTGGTGCCGAACGTCGGCACGATGCCCGTGCTTCCCAGACCGGCCGTGGTCGCGCCCGGGCAGCCCGCCGCCGGCGGGTTGGCCGTGCAGTTCGGGTCCACATAGAAGGTACGGTCCTCCTCGATCAGCCAGCGGTAATCGCCGATCGGGGTGGTCTTGTCGGTGCCGTCCAGAACCGTCACGCTCAGCCCGGTGGGCGCCGGGAACACCAGTGTCACGGTGGCCGCGGCGCTGCTGATCGTTCCCTGCGAGTTCTGCGCTCTGTAGGTGAAAGTGTAGGTGCCTGCGGCGGCAACTGAAGCGTTGAACCCTCCATTGGCGTCCACCAGGAGCGTCAGGCCGGAGCTGGCCGCCACGCTGGCCGTGTTCACCGTCAGCGGATAGCCGGCGTTGTCCTTGTCGACCGACAGCACCCCGGGCGAGGCGATCTTCAGGAAGGTGGCGCTTGCGTTGTAGGTGATCGGGTTCACGAGGATGCCGGTAGCCGCCTCGATGGGCGCAGCCCCGAGCGTCACCGTTGCGCACGCCGTACCTCCGTTGCCGCAGTAGGTGAACGTGGTCGGCGCGCCCGTGTAGGTGAACGTACCGTCCGTGTTCAGCGTCAGTCCCGCGACCGTTCCTTGAGCCTGGGCTCCGTAGACGTTGATGTCGTTGGCGAGCACTCCCTTGGCCGGATCCGACACGATCAGGGTCTGGCCCGAAATCACGGAGTTGTAGGTATCCGCATTCGCTTGAGCCGTCGCCGCCGGCGCGGGGGCACCGGAGCCGTTGACGCTGATGTAGGCCAGCATGCCGCCGTCGCGCGCGGTCGCATTGCTCGACAGGCTCAACTGCCGGTCAAAGATCGGCAAGGCGCTCGCCGAGGTCGAAGCGTTGATCATCACGTCGTAGGTCTTGCCTGCGGGCATGAACACTTCGCTCTGCACGCGCGGCACACCCGGCAGCGGGTTGCCGTCCTCGGCGATCAGCGAGAAGCCGGCCGGCGGCAGGGCAGGGGCCGTTGCGGTGCCTGTCTGCGCTCCGACGATCGAGGGCACGTGCATGCGCAGGCCGGCGTTGACCAGGCGCACCAGCACGTTGCCGGTGATTCCGGTGGGGGAGGTGCCCGCCATCGCCGGGAACACCGAGGTGGTGGGATTGGTCTTGTCGAAAGCGGCGCCGTTGACCAGGTAGTACAGCGGCGTGTAGTTGACCGCCGGCGGATAGCACGTGCCGTAATTCGGATTCGGGCTGCCGTCCGCATTGACCGGATTGCCGCAGCCGCCATACGCACCCGACCAGACGTTGGCCTCGGCAAATCCCACCGTCTGGACCGCCAGATTGACCGAATTGTTCTGGACCGGATCGATTTCACTGAGCAGCAGCGGGATCTCGGCGTTATAGCTGACCGCCGCATTGGTGCCGACGGCCGGATAGGCCGTCCCCGCAACGCCGGTCGTCGGCGCCGTGGTCACCACCAGGACTCCGTACAGACCCATCGGGCCCTGGATCGACGGATGCGTTCCGGACTCGATCAGGTAGGTGCCCGGCTTCAGCGGAGTCCCTCCTGTTCCACAGACTCCCCAACACAGGTTGGCCGTGGCGCCTGCCGCCACTTCGGTGGAAAACGACTGCACCCGCGTGCCTTGAACCGGAGGCGTTCCGACTCCGGTCAGTGCGGCGCCCGGCGCGTCGCCCGCGATCGGCCAGGTGGCCGGCTGCGCGTTGCTGTGATCCGGGCTCGCGGTCGAGGTCGCCGTAGTCCCGAGTCCGCCGCCCAGCTGACCCACGATCACCAGCGAAGTCGGCACGCTGTTCCCGTTGAACGAGAGCGAGTTCGTCAGGTTGATCTGCAGATCCTGCCCCGTGGGCACCGTGATCACGACCGGCGACCAGGCCAGGTTGGCGGCCGCCACCGCGTTCAACGCAGCGCAGGTTCCGGTCGAGCCGACCACCACTGCGCCGCAGGTGTAACCCCACATCGGCACGGCCGTGCCGTCGGGCAGGACCGCGGCGGCTGGCCCTGCAGTCAGGTTGACCTGCTGCTGGGCCCAGGCCGCACCGCTGCCCGCCAGGAGAACGGAAGCTGCCAGTCCCGACTTGATCAGGGCTGATTTGAAGTTGAACGATCGCATTGCGCTCTCCTACCTTATTGTGATTCGTCGATCGCGAATTCGCGAGAATCGACGAGCATCATCATCAGCATGCCGCCGGGGAATATGTTGTTCGTGGTGATCTCGCGTTCGTTATGCGAGTGCCACATGAAAGCGAAACCGGCTTCCGACGACGGCGGGTTCGCGATCGTGCCCGACGGCGGCGTCGTGCCCGTGGGTCCAGTGGCGCGTACCGTCGCGTTCGGGCCCAGATACATGCTGCCGCCGAACCAGGCGCCGTTGGTGAACAGGTTCGGATCGGGCAGGGTCACCGGTCCGCCGCCCGTTACATCGCCGAACGGAGCGGCCTGCACCGGCTTGTTGTGATCCTGGCACCACTCGTAATAGTTGACCGCCAGCGGATTTCCGGTGTTGTAGCCGTTGCTGTCCGGAGTGCAGGGCAGCGTGGCCAGCGGATCCGCCGATCCCGGATGGTGACCGTAGGCATCCCAGTTCAGCCCCTTGCCGGTCCAGTAGAAGATCCCGTCCATCGCCAGGCCGGGCGTGGTCGTGGTGGTGAACAGCAGCGGCCCGGCCAGCTGGGTCGCACTGGTGCTGCTGACGATCAGATTGCCGTCGCGCGCCAGGATGCGCACGTGGTTGCCGTGCTCGTGGAACGGGTGCTGCCAGCGCCCCTGGCCGATGATCCGCAACAGCACCATTTCGCCCGGGTGCATGTGCGGATTGCCGTTATAGGGCTGGTGCGGGTACTGGGCCGCATAGTTGGTGTCCATGTCGTCCGGCATCGAGCGGCCGTTGATCATGAAGTAGGCGGGGTGGTAGGGCTCGGTCGGAACGTTCAGGCCGCATCCGGCGGATCCCGCCCCGCCAGCCGTGCAGGCCGCAGCACTCGCCGCGACCTGTGCCAGCGCCTGGTTGTGGATGTTCGGATCCATCTCGGAGAACTGGAACAGGTATTCGCGGTCGTAGCAGCTCTGGGTCAGGTGGAAAGCGGCTCCGGTCGGCGAAAGACGGAAGTCGTTTTCACCGCCCGCGGTGAGCTGATTGGTGGTGCTGTCGACCCCGGCCGCCGTGTTATGGGCCGGACAGGACCCATTCGACGGGGCGGCGTTCGGCAGAACGATGATCGCCCCGTACAGCCCCATCTCGACTTGAAGGTCGCTCTGTGTGCCGCTGTAGTACGAGCGCGTCCCCGGGGTCGAAGCCGTGAACGTGTAGGTGACGGTGCTGCCGGGCGCCGCCTCCTGCGTCAGCAGGCCGGGCACGCCGCCGCTGGTCGTCACGTTGAAGCCCGGAAACAGGATCGACGTGTTGCCGGCCGCCGTGGGCAGCCCGTTGCTGAGGGTCACCGAGACCGTCTGGCCTTCGGTCACGACCAGCGTCGGACCGGGAACCTGCATCGTGTTGCAGAACGGAGCCGTGCTCGTTGCGGGAACGAAGCTCGCCGCCGCCGGGGGCGTCGTGCATCCGTAACCCCACGAGTAGACCGCCTGTCCGTCAGGCTGACTCAGATAGGCCGGCTGCGCGGTCAGGGTGAAGCTCGGCCCGGAGATGCCGGGCGCGGCGGCTTGTGCGGCAGCCGTGATCATCAGGCCAGCCGCCATAGCCACAATGGGAAGCAGTCGGTTCATCGAAGTCGCCTTTTTCATCGTCGTTGCGCTCATTGCCGCCCCCTAATTGACGTGCACTTCGGTCATCAGGCCACCGAAGTTCTCGGCGTCGTTTGACAGATGGTCGAGGTTGGGGGTGTACAGGTAGTAGGTGCCTGCAGGCATCGCCGTCGTGCACGTGGTCGACGTCGGGGTTGGACGGGCTGCGCAGGTATCCAGGATCACGTCCAGCGACTCGCCGCCGCCCAGCGTGATCGAGTTGGTGGTGTAGTACATGTTGTTGCCGGCCTGGTCGCGCAGCAGCTTGGCGTTGTAGCCGATCACCTGCATCGGGATGCCCAGCGAAGCCAGCGTCTGGTATTCGGACACATCCAGGTCGGAGATGCGCAGCAGCGCACGCTGACCGGCGGGGATGGTGATGATCGCGGACAGGGGCTGCGAGAAGTGATTGACGCCATCGGCCGACAGCGTCTGCAGCGGGCCGGCCGACACCGTGTCGGGGTAGCTGCGCCCGTTCAGCAGGAAGTACTTGTCCTTCATGTCGGCAAACCCCTCAGGATTGAACGTCATGCCGACGAAGTGGAAGTTCGGGTCGAAGCCGTGGATCTGGAGCGGATACTCGACGTCGTAGCGGGTCGTGCCGTCGCCGTCGTTGTAGGCGTACTGCCCGCCGGTCACCTGCACGGCGCCGGTGTTCACAGCCGGCAGCGGATGGCTGCACAGGATGTCGGTCGCGGAGACGCAAGCCATGCGCAGATCCGCGTCCTGCGTCGCACGCGCCGTATACAGGTTGGCTCCGACGGCGACCCGGTTCTGCCGGGGACGCACGTACAGTTGCCCCACCATGCCCATTTGCAAGTGCTCCGGCGGCGTGATGTGGCAGTGCCAGAAATACGTTCCCGCATCCGGCGCCAGGTAGTAGTACGTGAAACTGGCGCCGATGTTGATCGCCACCGACGCGTCCGGCACGCCGTCGTAGAAGGCGGAGGCGTTCGGATAGCCGTGGAAGTGGACCGTGTGCTGCTCGAACAGGTCGGGCCGCATGATCATTCCGACGTTGGTCAGCGTCAGGAAGAACTCGTCGTCCTCGTCGATCGCCATCAGCGGCGCCGGGATGTTGCCGTTCATCACGCCCACGTCCATGATCTGGCGAGGATCGACGTGCCCGTCGATTGCCGAGGGAATCGACGCACTCGCCGTCGGCGATTCGGTCACTTCGGCCAGCCCGGTGGGCGTGACGTTGTACTGGAAGGCGTAGTTGGCCGGGAAGAAGGCGTTGGCGACGTTGACAGCGGTCAGCGTTTGGGTGCCGAGGTAGCCGGCGGGCACGTCGGTGCCCCCCGCGATGACGACCTTCTGGCCGACCTTCAAGTTCAGATCCAGCGGCACGTTCGTGACGACTGTCACGGTGTGACCGGTTTCGCTGATGTCGTAGATCGTCGCCAGGTTCGCGACGTCGGGAGCCAGCCCGACCGCACCGTTGTAGTTGAAACTTGCGAGCGTTCCCAGCTGGGCCGCAGTCAGCGGCACCGTGGCCGCGCCGATGCTGGTGGCCGGGTCACCGGGCACCAGGAAGTTGCTGGTCGAGACCGGGAACGGAACGTTGAAGACGGCGGGGAATTGCGTGCCGGGTTTGCCCAGCGCGATGTCGGTGACTCCGGAGAGCGGCCCGAACGAGAACAGGTACGTCTGCGTGCCGTCGCCCATCGTTGCATAGCCGTCGCCGCCCGAGATCTGCTGGCACTTGATGGCGCCGTTCACGTGGGCCGGCGCTGACGGATATCCATTCAAGCCGGTATAGGTCGGACCCGTATAGGCGGGCTCCGAGTTGTTATTGGCGTCCACCGGATGCGTGATGGTGCTGGTCGGGCACTGCACGCGGAAACTCTGGGCGCCCGCCAGCGACGCGGACACGCACAGCACGGTTCCAACGAGCAGGCGGCTAAAGTGAATCGAACTCAACATGTGTCCTCCGTCCTGTTTGCGGGCGCACATCGCCCACGTGTCCCCATCAAGAAAACATCGCGCTTGTTCGGGACGCTCTTTCTTTGGTCTCGGTATCGAATGACGCAAACACGCGAGCCCACGCACTATGCGACTCTCGCGTGTTTGGCGATGTCAGACGATTCCTAATCGATGTCGGAAATAAGTCGCGTTGCAGTGGTAGGGCGCGACAGGGGGAAGAGGGGGTGGGCGCGCCGAGTTGTGGAGGCGATCCGACTCAGCCGGCGTCGCGCTGGCTTACGTTGTGTGGGCTGCAAACCTGGAGTTCTTGCTGCGGCGACCACAGAAATCGCACCGCAGGCGATCGCCACTGTCCAGCGACGAGGCCGCAGGCCGGGCCTTACCCTCAAGCCGCGACTTGGTCCCTGGCGGTCACCGGAACGCCCGAGAACTCGCGCAAGCGGATCGCGGCTTCGTGCACGACCAGGGAATCGAGCGCGTGAACGAGGTCGGGCGCCGTCCGCTTGGAACCGGGGGCCGAGAAGCGGTCAAGCGTGTCCTTCAATTGAGTCAGGATGCGGCGGTGATCGTCCCGATGCGGCGCGGCGCCGGCCGCAGAGATCTTGTCGAGTACCGATTCAATCAGGGAAAAGTAGGCGTCCGAGCACCGCAGGATCGCTTTGAGGACACGAAGCGCCTCCTGCATCCCCTTCGGTTGAGCGACGGCACGGTGAAAATCGCCGATCAGTGCAAATACCCGCCGCCGATGTTCGCTCAGGCTGGCGTATTCGGTCGCCGGCGACCTGAGGTCCACATCCACGAAGAAACCCGACGGCAATTGGACCTGCATGTCCATCTACAGCGGCCTCGGAGGACGATTACGTTGGTCGTGCCGCAACCGTCGAGGGATTGATTCGGCCTGGACGCAACGACCCATCGGCATCCCGGTGTCAAACATGGTAGGCGAGCGGCCAGCGTCATGCAGTAAGAGGCTTCTGAACGTCGTGTAGGAAAAGGCGATGCGGGGTTACCGATTGCGGGCGGAGCTGCTCGGCCCCACGGAGTACCCGGCGGCCGCGGCGAAGGGCCGCGGCGCGCAGCACCGCACGGCGGCAGAGAAAGGCCTAGTGACCGGCGAGTTTGTGCTCGATCGCGTAGCGAACGAGCTCGCCCTGGTGCGTGAGGCCCATTTTCTTCAAAAGGCGCGTCTTGTGCGTGCTGACCGTTTTGACGCTGAGCGAAAGCTCGCGCGCGATGCGGGTCGTGGTCTGACACTGCACGAGCAACTCGAAGATGCGGAACTCACGGTGCGACAGGGCCGAATGCCGCGGCGCATCCGAGTCGCCGCGCGTGAACCTGTGCATCAGGTTTTCGGAAACGGAGGGGCACACGTAGCTTCGGCCGCTGGCGATCCGCCGTATCGCCGATACCAGCTCTTCGGACGTCGACGCTTTCGTCATGTAGCCCGAGGCGCCGGAGCGCAGGGCTCTGGCCGCGTACTCGCTGTCCTCGTGCATCGTGAGCACCATGACGGCAACCGCCGGGTTGGCGCCCTTGATGTGCGATATCAGGTCGAGTCCATCGCGGCCCGGCATCGACAGGTCCGCCACGACGACGTTGATCTCGGTCGTGCGCAGCATCTCGAGCGCCTGCGAGTAGCTGCCAGCTTCAGCGACGACCCGAAGATCCGGGGCGCTGGCGAGCAAGCCCTTCAGGCCCTGGCGGAACAGTGCGTGGTCGTCAACAAGCAGGAGTCTGATCATGGTCTCTTGGTACGTACCGTTAACGCGTCTTCGTCGTCGCCAGGCGAAGTGTACGGGGTAGACCCCATCCGCCAGTTAGTAGTAATTACCCCACTATCCAGCCATCTTAGTCCGAAAATCCCTTAAGGCTGGTGGCGCCGTCCGGTGAGGAGCGGGGGGTCAGAAACCAAGCAAATCAAGTAGGTGAAGTCTTTTCGAGACCGGAAACCTGGTCGACCCGAATTCCTACACGGTTTCCCGCGGCACGGTCTGAGTCGGACGGCCGCGCGCCTGAGCTCCCGGTTTCGACCCGCGGTCAGCGCGACGGCATGGCGGGACGGCTCGCAACGTCGAGTGCATGTCGGTGGGACAGAGGTGGAGCAGGGGCTCCTTTGCGAGCTAGAGCCGGCCCAGTGCGGGAGTTGAGAGATTTCGTATTCGTATCGTAGTTAACATAATACACATTATGCGAACTTAGCTCCGGGCTAATCCGCCCCTGCGAAACCTTGGGATGCGCGCCGTCGCCATGAAGGGCGGCCAAATCTTTGGTTCGC
>Ga0307479_10001788_pt1 | contig 19625 bp, 9 predicted proteins | sample atmos_gasesECM4C_FD_203743 | JGI IMG/M metagenome (GOLD analysis project Ga0307479, IMG submission 203743) | Hardwood forest soil microbial communities from Morgan-Monroe State Forest, Indiana, United States - atmos_gasesECM4C_515 | ecosystem: Environmental > Terrestrial > Soil > Temperate...
TCCTCGGCGACGGTCGGCGCCTTGATGATCGGGCTGATGTTCGTTTTTTCCACCGAGTCCTACATCCTGAGTTACCGGCAAATGATTGACAGGTGGATGAATCAGGTGCTCAACTCCGACGTCTTCGTGGCGACCTCGGCGATGTTGCGGTCGACGAGCTACCACTTCACGGAAGACTTGGGCCGGCGAATTGCGGCGCTTCCCGGCGTGCAGCGCGTCGAAAACGTGCGCTTCACCTCCATACCGTTTCGCGGCGACACGGCGGCGCTGATCGCCATCGAGATGGACGGTTTCTTGTCGCGCGCGCAAGGCGCAATACAGGGCGCTGACACGAGTTCCGTCCGCGATCGTTTGAGCCGAGGCGAGGGCGTTCTCGTATCGCGAAATTTTGCTGTGCGCTGGCGGGTCCGCGCCGGCGACCAGCTACAACTCGAAACGCCAACCGGCGCGCTCGAGCGGCCGATCCTAGGTTTCCTAGATGACTACCGCTCGGAAAAGGGAACGATTTTCATGGACCGCGCGTTGTATAAGGAGCATTGGGCAGACGACGCGGTGGACTTTGTGGACGTCGATCTGAACCCTGGAGTGGACCAGCTGCAGATGAAGCGCGAGATCGAAAAGCTTACCGCTGGTTCTTTCCACGCGTTCGTGTATACGAACGCGGAGTTCAAGCGCTGGATTTCGAGTCTGGTCGATCAATTCTTTACGTTGAACTACATGCAGCTCGTGGTGGCCGTGCTGATCGGCATTCTTGGGATCGTGAACACGCTGCTCATTTCCGTTTCGGACCGGCGGCGCGAGATCGGCATTGTCCGGGCGATCGGAGGGCTGCGATCGCAAATCCGCAAGCTGGTGCTGCTCGAAGCCGTGGCGGTGGCCGTGGTGGGTGTGGTCGTGGGATCGATCGCGGGAGTCCTGACCACCGAATTCATGTCACGTACGGTGTCTGGGATGCTTTCTGGATACCTCGTGCCGTTCCACTTTCCATGGAGGTTCGTTCTGCTTTCCGTGCCTGTAGTGTCGGCGGTCTCGCTCGCGGCCGGCTGGTGGCCGGCGCGGAATGCGTCAACTATGCAGGTCATCGAGGCCATCGGATATGAGTAGCGCGGGGAAAATTCGCAGCCGCGGACTGGTGACGTACCGGTATATGGCGGCGTTTTCCCTGGTGCTCTGTGCAACGTACGCGACTGCGGCGTCGGGCGCGGCCGACGCCAAGGCGATCATGACCGGCGTGTATGAGCAGGACACCAGCCGCGACACCACGTTGCGAGCGACTCTCGACGTAACGGACAAGGATGGCCACACGGTGCGAAAGCGTTTTACGCTGCGCAGGTTGGGCTCGTTCGGCAACGGCAAAACCCTTCTTCGCTTCACCGATCCGGCCGAGATTCGCGGCGTCACATTGCTTTCGATCAATCAGCCGGGCGAGACCGCCCGCCAATGGATTTACACGCCAGCGACCGAACGCGCGCGCAGTGTTGCGCCCCGCGAGCGCTCCGAGCGGTTCGCCGGCAGCGACTTCACGTACGAAGACATTGCCGAGCGCGTATTTGATAACTTCAGCTATCAGCTGCTGCCCGATGAGGACGTGATCGAGAATCACAAAACCTACAAGATCGAAGCCACGCCTGTCGCGCCGGACCTCTCGCAGTACAAATTTATTTATTACTGGGTGGCACAGGATGTACCCTGCATCCTTCACGCGGAGATGTATGACCGGGAGGGGCGCAAGGTGCGCGTCCTGCATGCCAGCGGTTTGCGGAAAGTATCGGGGATTTGGGGAACGCGAAAAACGGAAATGAGTTCGCTGCTCGAAAGCACGAAAACCGTGTTGACAGTCGACGAAATCCACCTGAACGCGGGGTTGGAGGAGTCGCAGTTCACTCCGGAAGCGCTGGAGAACACGCCAGGGAAGACTCCGGAGAAGCATCAATAGGCGGAATCCTGGTATATGAATCCGCTGGGTGGCGTGGCTTGTCCGGCGCGCCTGATTCGAGGAGGCGGAAATTTTGGGCATTCTTACACCGAATTTGGACGCGAATTTTGCCAGCTTGGTAGAGCTGCTCCGCGCTAGAGCTGCGGAGCATAGCTCGCGGGTCGCGTTCCGCTTTCTTCCCGACGGCGAGACCGAGGAGTCGCAGCTTACCTACGAAGCGTTAGAGGCCCGAGCCAGGACCATCGCCGCGTCGCTCGAGGCACAATCCGCTGCCGGAGAGCGCGCACTGCTGTTCTATCCTGCCGGACTGGAGTTCATCGCTGCTTTTTGGGGTTGCCTTTACGCGGGCGTTGTGGCGGTCCCTGTTTTTCCTGCTCGCCTTCACCGGCAGATTCCGCGGCTGCTCGGCATCGCGGCCGATTCCGAAGCGAGGTTTGCGCTGACGACGGCGAAGATTTGCGGCCAGTCCAAGGAACTCTTTAGGCGCGTGCCGGACCTTAAGAAGTTGCAATGGCTCGCGACGGATGAAGCGTCAGACAGCGACGCGGCGGAATGGAACGCTTCCGACGCGAGTCGCGAAACGCTGGCCCTCCTGCAATACACCTCCGGTTCGACTGCCGCGCCGCGGGGTGTCATGGTGACGCACGGAAATCTGTTGCATAACCTCGCGTGCCTGCGGGAAGTGTTCCAATTTTCCACGGAGAGCGTCAGCGTCACCTGGCTGCCGCATTACCATGACATGGGCCTCATCGGCGGCTTGCTACAGCCTGTCTTCGCGGGCGGTGAGATGGTTGTGATGCCCCCGTCAACGTTTCTGCAGCGGCCGGTGCGGTGGCTTGCGGCTGCGACGCGTTACCGGGCGACGACGCTTGTTGCGCCAAACTTTGCCTATGACCTTTGCGCGCGAAAAATATCTGCTGAGCAGCGCGCTTCTCTCGAACTCTCGGCTGTGAACGTTGCTTTGTGCGGGGCTGAGCCGGTGCGCTCGGATACGCTGACGCGCTTTGCTGAGATATTCGCGCCGCGCGGTTTCCGTCATCAGGCGTTTCGTCCGGCTTATGGCCTTGCCGAAGCGACGCTGATTGTCTCGGGCTGCTCCGATGGCGTCGGCAACTCCACACGCGCGGTGGTCGCGGAGGATTTGCAAAAAAACAGCGTGAAGACGGCACAAGATGGAGCCACGGGTTCCCGTGTACTCGCCGGTTGCGGCGGGACTGCTCCTGGTCTGGCTGTCAAGATCGTTGATCCTGAGACGCTGTTGCCCGCCGGTCCCGAGCGTGTTGGAGAGATCTGGGTTTGCGGCCCGAGCGTTGCCAACGGCTACTGGCAGAAGCCAAGGGAGACAGCGGAAACGTTTGGCGCGCATCTCGCCTCGGGTGAAGGTCCTTTCCTGCGCACGGGCGACCTGGGCTTTATCGACCAGGGGCAGCTGTTCGTCACGGGGCGTCGGAAAGACCTCATCATCATTCGGGGTTCAAACCACTATCCCCAGGATTTGGAACAGACTGTCGAGCGCTGTCATCGCGCGCTTCGGCCCGATTGCGGCGCGGCGTTCTCACTAGAAACGGATGGAGCCGAGCAACTGGTCATCGTTCAGGAATTGATTGACGAGACGTCCGCCCCTAGCGAGGACGTTGTCTCCGCGATTCGCCGTGCTCTTATCGACTCGCACGAAGTCCAGCCGAGCGCCGTTGTGCTCATCGAGCCGCGCACGATTCCACGGACTTCGAGTGGCAAGATCCAGCGATATGCCTGCCGGGAAGCTTTTCTAACCGGCGCTCTCGATGTGGTTCATGAGTGGCGCGAGAAAGAGAGCCGCCACGACCACAAGGAAAATGACGCAGGCCGTCGACGCAGCGGGCTCGTGTGGGACTACCTCAGCGCATCGTCCTCTTCCCACCGGCTTGCCGGCAATGCGAACGCGCGCGGCAACGGAAGGCACCCGCGCCGCGCCGCGATCACGCGAAACACGGCAATTGCTGAGCCCATTGCCATTGTTGGCGTCGGCTGCCGCTTTCCTGGCGCAACGAACCTAGAGGAGCTTTGGCGCCTGCTGCGCGACGGGGTCGATGCCATCACGGAAATTCCGAGCGATCGATGGGACGTTGACGCGCTCTATGATCCGGTCCCCGGTGCGGTCGGGAAGATGAGCACGCGCTGGGGCGGATTCCTTACTGGCCTCGATCGTTTTGACCCGCATTTCTTCGGAATATCGCCCCGTGAGGCGGCGGGCATGGATCCGCAACAACGCGTACTCCTCGAAGTAACTTGGGAAGCCCTGGAGAATGCAGCCCAGCCGCCGGACAAGCTGGCGGGCAGCCGGACGGGCGTATTCGTCGGTATTGGCGGGTTCGACTACACCAATGTGATCATGAACTATCACGACCACCTGCAGACGATCAACGCCTACCTCGGAACGGGGAACGCGCATAGTATCGCGGCAAACCGTATCTCGTATCTGCTGGACTTGCGTGGCCCCAGCGTGGCGATCGACACGGCGTGCTCTTCGTCGCTAGTCGCCATCCACATGGCCTGCGAGAGTCTGCGCAGCGCGCAGGCCGACATGGCCCTTGCCGGCGGAGTTAATCTCATCCTTTCTCCAGAGACGACGATTGCTTTTTCTCATGCCCACATGATGGCCGCGGACGGCCGCTGCAAGACGTTCGACGCGAAAGCCGACGGATACGTTCGCGCGGAAGGCTGCGGCGTGGTAGTGCTCAAGCGCCTCTCTGACGCGCTACGCGATCGCGACCACATTCACGCGTTCATCCGCGGGTCCGCGGTGAATCAGGACGGCCGAACCGCGGGAATCTCCGCCCCCAACGGAACGGCACAGCAATCTGTAATTTGCGAAGCGCTCGCTCAGGCCGGCATTGCCCCGCGCGAACTGACTTACATCGAGGCCCACGGTACCGGCACGTCGATTGGCGATCCCATTGAAATCGACGCGCTAAAGGGCGTGCTCGGAACAGCCGCACCCGGCGATCCGCCTTGTGTCGTTGGCTCTGTGAAGGCCAATATCGGCCACCTCGAAAACGCGTCGGGAATGGCAGGCCTTGCGAAGGTTTTGACTTGTCTTGAGCACGGCGAGATTCCGGGCCAATTGCATTTCACGCGCCTTAATCCGCGAATTTCTCTCTCGGGCACCCGAATAAGGATTCCCAGTGCGACGGAGCCGTGGCCGCGCGCGCAACGGCGGCTCGCAGGAGTAAGCAGTTTTGGTTTTGGAGGCACGAACGCGCACGTCGTCGTCGAAGAAGCCCCGGTCAATCATGCCGTAGAAAATTCTTCCAGGTCGGCCCACATCTTCACGCTTTCCGCTCGCACCGAGGGTGCGCTCAAAAATCTTGCCAGGCGATTTGAGAGCCACCTCGCTGAGCACCCCGAGGAGAGCCTCGCAGACGTTTGCTTCAGCGCCAACACGGGCAGGTCGCACTTTGCCCATCGTCTCGCTGTGGTGGTCGAAAGCAAGGCACAACTTCAGAATGCGCTCGCCGGACTCGCAGAGGGAGAATCAGCTCACACCGCTCTGCCGGGACTCTATACGGGACACATCGCAAAAAAAGACGGTCCGCGCGTTGCGTTTCTCTTCGGCACAGAGAATCCTGATCCTGCCGCCGCGGTTGAGCTTTACCGTACGCAACCTGTGTTCCGCTCCGCGGTGGATCGCTGCTTGCGCGCTTTCGGCATGAATTCTGAACAGACCCATGAGCAGTTCCTCTCCGCACTTTCTACTGCGCAGAGTAGCCCTCGATGTTGCGATCCGGCGCTGTTCAGCCTCGAATATGCCCTCGCTGAACTCTGGCGATCGTGGGGCGTCGAACCCGATACCGTGATCGGCGCGGGTGCGGGAGAATACGCGGCTGCAGTGACTGCCGGCGTCATGACCTGCGAAGATGCGCTCAAGATGATCGCCGACTGCGGTCGCCTTCTGCAGCTTTCTCGTCAAGACGCCGGATGGGAACGAGCGCTCGATGCATTCGAGGCGGCAGCTGGAGGCGTGCAATTTCAATCGCCGCGAATCGCATTCATTTCGAGTCTCACGGGACAGCCTCTTTCGAATGGCGACATCCCCGGCCCGGCCCATTGGCGGCGCCAAATCGAGCAATGCACACAAATCGAAAAGGGTATTGAAACCCTTGCAAGCGCGAGGGGTTGCAACCTTCTCCTTTCCGTCGGAGCTTCCTTCGGACCGTTAGCGGACGCGCGATTCTGTGGATCGGCAGGCGCGGCACTATGCCTGTCTTCGCTCGAGCGCGATTGCGGGGCCTGGCAGACCCTGCTTGCGAGCCTTGCCACGTTGTACGTCCAAGGTGCGGTCGTCGATTGGCAGGCGTTCGATGAACCCTACCAGCCGCACAAGGTCCCTCTGCCGACCTATCCGTTCGAACGCGAACGCTGCTGGGAAGATCCGTTCCGTGCGCCCGGCTCGCAGGAGGCGGCAAAGCCCGCCCACGCGCTTCTCGGTGAAAAGCTAAACTCCGCGCTCCCGATGGCGCAGTTCGAAAGCCGGATCGGCACCAGCGCGCTTCGCTACCTGAACGACCATAGAGTCCAGGGATCCGCCATTTTCCCCGCGGCAGCATATCTTGAAATGGCACGGGCGGCGTCGGCAGAGTTGTTTGGTGAAGGCTGCGCAGTTCTATCCAACGTGGCGTTCCAGGAAGCATTACTGGTCCCTGCTTCGGGCACACGCGCCGTTCAGTTTGTGGCCTCGCCGGCTTCGAGTGCGAGCGCTTCGTTTCAGGTTTACAGCGTAGGCTCCAATGGGAACGGCAATCACGGAAGCGCTGGGTGGACGTTGAACGCATCCGGCGAAATGCGTGCCGAGACTGCCGGATCGAGTTTTGCTACGGCGGAACGATGCGCCCTCGATCAAATCCGTTCACGGTGTTCGCGACAAAAGAGTGCGGCGGAATTGTATGACTCTCTGCGGCAGGCTGGACTGGAGTACGGCCCGAGTTTTCGCGGTGTCGAGCAATTGTGGTGTGGGCCGCGCGAGGCGCTCGGTGAAGTCCGGCTCCCACCGGTTTTGAACCTCAACGGCCATGCTAACGGAAAATCAGACGGATATTGGATTCATCCCGCGCTGCTCGATTCCTGCGTTCAGGTGGTGGCTGCGGCGTTGCCGGAAGACTCGAATAGATCGGGCCGGAAACGGACTTACCTTCCTTCGGGTGTCGAGAGCCTGCGATTCATCTCTCGGCCTGGAACCCGGCTTTTCAGCCACTGCGTTATCCGCGGAGAGGGAAACGTCGCCGCAGGCTACTTCGATGCAGATATTCGCCTCCTCGATGAAGAAGGCCGAGTCACTTGCGAGCTCCTCGGCTTTCGGGTGAAACAGGTCGCGCGGGAGCCAGACCGCGATGAGCGGGAAAATCTCAGTGAATTGCTATACGACGTCAGTTGGGTTGCCAAGGAATCGGCGCCGTCGGAACAGCCCGATCGTTCGGAGAAAGCTTCTTGGCTCATCGTCGCCGATGGTGGCCGAGTCGCACAAGCGCTTGCCGCCGAGTTTCAGTTGATGGGCGAGAAATCCACCATAGTAAACTCGGCTGACCTCCACGATTTGAAGCTCTCTCCAGGCTCCCGCAGGATTATCTATCTTGCGAGCTTGGACCTGTCTCCGTTCGCCGGTCGCCCGGATGCATTCGCTAAAGCACAGGCCAAGTGGATCGAAGCACTGCAACTCGCGCAAAAGCTTCTTCGCGATCAGCAGGGCGCGAAGCAGCGCTTGTGGATTGTTACCCGTGGTGCACAGGCGTGCGGTGCTGCTCCCGCGCCTGTCTCGCTCGCTCAGACTCCACTCTTGGGTCTTGCCAAGTCGCTTGACCTTGAGCATCCGGAGCTTTGCTGCACGCGTATCGATCTTGATCCCACTGGGGGTGCGGGAGAAATTCGGGCGCTGGCGAAAGAGGTTTCGCTTCCTGCGAAGGAGCGTGAAGTTGCCTTCCGGAAGGGGATTAGGTACGTGGCGCGTCTCGTCCCACGCGTCTCTCGAAGCTCGCGCGGCGCGCTTCTCGAGATTCCGGACGCGGAATCATTCCGCTTGGATATGTCCCGGCCCGGAAATCCAGACAACCTGATTTTTCGGAAAACGTCGCGGCCCAAGCCGGGGCCCGGTGAAGTCGAAATTCGCGTTGCTGCGGCAGGTCTCAACTTTCGCGATGTCATGAATGCGGCGGGGATCTATCCCGGCGGGCCGATCCCTTTCGGCGCTGAGTGCGCGGGAACGATTGCTGCCGTCGGAGCAGCCGTGGATGACTTGCGACCGGGTGACGAAGTAATCGCGGTGGCGCCCGGCAGCTTCGCGGCTTTCGCTACGACCGATGCGCGTGCCGTTGTGCTCAAGCCTCACGGTCTCAGCCCAGTGCAAGCGGCCACAATTCCGATCGCATTCCTAACCGCCTACTATTCTCTCCAGCACTTGGCGAAGCTCTCGCGGGGAGAACGTGTGCTCATTCACGCTGCAGCCGGCGGCGTGGGGCTTGCTGCGGTGCAACTCGCTCAGCGCGCAGGAGCGGAAATTTTTGCAACGGCAGGCTCGTCGGAAAAGCGCGCTTACTTGAAATCGATACGGGTCCAGCACGTTCTCGACTCTCGTTCGCTGAGCTTCGCCGATCAAGTCATGAAAAGGACTGATGGCCACGGCGTCGATGTCGTTCTGAACTCCCTTCCCGGCGAATACATCACGCGAAGCCTCGCGATCCTCGCTGCGTATGGGCGCTTCGTTGAAATTGGAAAGACCGACATCTACCAGAACAAGCCCCTGGGCCTGTTTCCATTCCGCAACAATCTTTCCTACTTCGCTGTCGATCTGGAACGCGTTTGCCGCGAGCGGCCCGACTTCCTGCGAACGCTGCTCCTTGAGCTGATGACGATGTTTCAGGAAGGCAGTCTCAGCCCGCTCCCCCAACAAATCTTTCCTATTGCGGATGCCGCAAATGCGTTTCGTTATATGGCCAGACGAAAAAATACCGGGAAAGTTGTCCTATCATTTCCCAGTTCGGAGTCCAAGGGGCGGCGCGATCGCACTCTCGGTGCCCGGCCTGATGCCACATACCTGATCACGGGAGGTCATGGAGGCCTTGGGCTGGCTGTCGCGCGGTGGCTGGTTGAGAAGGGTGCGCGGCATCTCGTTCTTCTCAGCCGCGGCGGCGCTTCACCCGAGGGCGAAAAGGTTGCCGCGGAGCTTTCGGCCAAAGGCGCCGCCATCACTAGCATCCAGGCAGATGTGTCCAACGAAAGCGACTTGGCACGCGCGCTCGCAGCGATTCGTGACTCGATGCCGCCGCTTCGTGGCGTGGTCCACGCCGCGGGAGTCCTCGACGATCACTTGGTCTTAAACATGAACGAGGAGAGTTTCCGCCGCGTCCTTGCTCCCAAGGTGCTCGGCGCCTGGAATCTTCACGCCCTCACTGCGGATTTGCCGCTCGACTTCTTCGTCGCGTTCTCTTCTGTTGCTTCCGTACTGGGTTCGCCAGGTCAGGCAAACTACGCGGCGGCCAACGCTTTCCTGGACGGCCTCGCCCACGAGCGGCGCGCTCGTGGCCTGCCGTCCCTGTCAATAAATTGGGGACCCTGGGCAAAAATCGGGATGGCCGCCCGCGCACCCAGCTCACGCGGCGCAGCATCTCGCGTCATGCAACCACTCTCGCCCGAACAGGCTCTGGCCGCGCTCGACCGGCTGTTCGAAAGCGGCGGACCTCCCGAGGCGGTTGTCATGTCGGTGGACTGGATGCAATTCGCCCGGTCCTTCAACGGAAATCAGCCGCCGTCGCTTGTTTCTGACATCCTCCGGGAAAAAGTGAAAGCCGCTGCAAAATCGTCAAGCGAATCGGGCCCGCGCCTTTCCACCCATGTCCTGCTAGGCACACCGCCTGCCGGGCGGCACACCTTGTTGCTTTCCCACGTTCAGAAAAGCCTTGCCCAAGTGATGTCGATTGATGCTTCCGAACTTGACCCGGAAGAGTCTCTGAGTAATGTCGGACTCGATTCCCTGATGGCCCTCGAGCTCCAACACTCACTCGAAGAATCCTTCGGGGCCAAGCTACCGATTGACCTGTTGATTGGCATGCCGACCCTGAACGATTTCGTCAGCCGTCTCGTGGAGGTCTTGACGACCCAGGCGTCGCCACGTTCCCCCGAGTCCACCGACGCTGTCGCCGGCACAGAACCCGACCGGAGTGAGGGCTTCCCGCCGGTCGTCGAGGCCTGACCGGCGCGGGTCCGACCTGTTCTCCGCTTATAATCAGCCCTTATGGATTTTCATTCTTAGCTGCTATTGCACGACGACAATAAGGTTGACGTTGCGAATCGTGCCATTGGCCGAAGCGCTGACCAACACGCTATAGGAGCCTGGGCTAGCTGGAGTCTTGACGGCAGGCGGCGGGGACGAAGGGTTGCTCGATCCGCCGCCACAACCGGCAAGCAACAGGCCGATAGTGCAGAAGCTCACTGCCAATCGCCACTTAAGCGGGATCCACCGCGCGGCACACACAAGGACAAGAAACAAGAGCAGGGCCGTCGAGCCGATGCCGCCGTCAGGAATCCCTCGTACGGAAAGCCTCTCGATCGGGGCAGCTTCTCCGCCAGTGAGCTTGTATGCGTCAATCGTGAGCATTGCGCCCGTACTGCTGGCGACCGTCATCGCCGGATTCACGGCGCAGCCGATGCTTCCAGAAGAGGGAGCACAGGACAGCGTCAGCGGCGCGCTGAAACCGTCAATTGCATTCAGGAGCAGAGGAACAGTGGCGGACTGCCCAGCAGGGATCGCGATTCTTGGAACCCCGAGGGTCAAAGAGAACGTTCCAAGATCAACGTTTACCGTGGCCGGAGCGCTGGTCGAAGGATTGTAAACGCTGTCGCCGGAGTAGACGGCAACGACTTGATTGTTTCCATTGGTCATTGTGGTTGCTGGCACAGGATCGGAAGGGCTGGCCACGGAGCTTGCGTCTAAATGGGAGGGCAAGGCTTGGCCATTCACGTAAAACCAGACGATTCCTGTGGGGGCGGGACCGGTCCCTGACGCGCTCCGTACCGTGGCTGTGAAACTTGAGCTTTCGAACCGGCTGAGGTTTGTGGGAAAAACCGAAATCGACGTAGTGGATGCGACTAGACTGGAGGGCGCCACGACAATCGGATCACGGTAGGTAGTTGTGGCCGTAGTCCAATTGCTGTCGCCGCCGTAACTAACAACCAGGGGAAACGATCCTGCGGTTTGGAGATTTGCGAGCGTGGCCGTGGCCGTTGCATATGGAAGACCATCAAAGTAAACAGGAGTGAGCGGAACGATGAGCGGCGCGGCACCCACCTGCGGCGGCGTACCAAGAGCAATACTGACACTTCCCGTTGGCGCGGTTCCGAATCCCGTGCCTATGACCACGTTCACAAGAAGGTTCCCGCCCACCGGGACGGAAGTCTGCACAGTTGGAATCATTATCCGAGGAGCACCCTGCGAGACCGTAAACGTGAAAGGGCCCGCAGTGGATGCTTGATAGCTGGCATCACCCGCATAGCTCACCATGACGTTGTGCGTGCCGACAGTTAGAACGCTTGGAGAGTACCCGGCAACACCCTGGCTGTTGATGGGAACCTGCTGTGCGGTGGCGCCATCAGTGAATGTTACCGACCCGGTGGCCAGACCAAAAATCTGGTCACCATTCATCCCATACGGTTCAGCTGTGAAAGTCCACCTCTGGCCATAAGTTGTCTGCGCGCCGCTGTTGGTTACGGTGCCGGTCGGACCAGAAGCCTCGAAAAAGATGGTGCTCGGCTCGGGAGCTACGGAAATCTGCACCGGAGCGGATACGCTCGGCGCAAAAACACCGTCGCCCCAGTATTGGGCGCTCACCTGATACGTTCCGCCGGGGAAGAAGTCAACCGTGCTGCTTGCAGTTCCGTTCGTGATGGGTATGACTTCATCTCGCTGGAGTGGAGAGCCGCTGCTAGTGGCTACCGCGATGTCACCCGTAGGCGTGCCGGCTCCGGACGGGCCAGCCACGCTGGCCGTGAACGTAACTGGAGTCCCGTGAACAATCGATGAGGGCGACAGCGAAAGTGCGGTCGTCGTCGTTACGAAAGAGGTGTCGTCCCAATTCGTCACCAGCGCGTTGGCATCAACGGAGCCAAGGCCGGTCGCAAGGTCGTAGCCCGGGCCGGCGGCGTACTGCTGCAGCGAATACCGGCCGTCGCCATTCGGATCAAGCGAACAATTCGTGGTTCCTTGCCGGCAGGGAACGTTGTTTGTGCCCGTGACGATATCGTGAAAAACAGCCGGATTCTTGCGCGCCAGCGCGTATAAAGTAAAATCCGCCTGACCCTGCCGGCCGAACTTCTGATTGACCAGCGCCATAATTCCCGCCATTGCCGGGGCCGAAGCCGATGTACCTCCGATCAGCGTAACTTGCGGCTCATTGCCGGCCGCCGCAGCGCAGTCTGTATCGCTGGCGCAGATCGCGTATGTGCTCAAGTTCGGACCATTCGCCGCGAAGAGTGAAACGTCTGGCAGATCGCGGACACCATCCGCCGGCACTCCGGGCGCTCCCTGCCAGGCGGGCTTAGGGTATCCGGCTTGGCACACGGTGTGGCCTGTGGAATCGGTTGTGGACTGAACGCAACTGCTGGCCCCGCCTCCGGCGGCTTCGGTGGAGTCAAGAGAGTCCGAAGATTCGAGAATGTTCAACCCAAACGGCACATCCCAGGCCTGCTCGGCGAGAGGAGCTATAAGGGACCCATTGTTCGAATCATTCGCCTGATTCCAGAACGCGTCCGCGCTGGAGGGGCCATTGGCGTAGCTCGCGTAAAAAAAATCGGTTCCCCCAACTGCGACGTTCCAGGGTGTTGAAGCAACCCCGCTAACTGCCAGACCCTGAGCCGCGTCGTTTCCCTCGGCGAAACCGCAACCGGCCGATCCGGTATCGCCCGAGCTGACCAGAACGGTTTGCCCTTGCGCCGCCGCTTGTTCCCACAAGCTGGCCCACAGCTGGTTTCCAAAAGGGCCGAGTACGGCTTCACAAGCCCCAAGGCTGAGACTCAGCACGGATGCTTGGTTGTCTTCAATCGCGCGGATCGTCGCCAGGTTAATCGGATCCTGCACCTGGCTGCCGTCAGAGATGTAGAGATTCACCGCCGCATCGGGAGCCACGGCGCCGCTGAGCTCCACGTCAAGATACGCTTCGAGGTCTGAGTCAGGCAGAGGGCCGATGCCGGGGTCACCGCCGTCGATCACGACCCGGGGACCGCTCCCGGACAAATGGAACAGTTGGCGGTAAGCGTTGGTGAGGGCCAAATTGATGTTCGACCCTCCGATGATGCCTATGGTCTGCCCAGAACCCTTCAGTCCGGACTGATAGAGCGGAGTCAGGTTGTATTGGGTGGCGAAATCTTCCGGGGCAATGGCAAAAAAGGCCGGGGCGATAGTGAAGTAGCTTCCGACGTTCGTGGCGCCTGTGAGTAGTGGGGTTGCCTTCCCCGTCTTGCGCGAATAGGAAGCTGGTCCAACGGGTCGAGCATAAGGTTTCAAGTGGAAGTCATGGATCGGAGAAACGCCTCGAATCAGAGGCGCGAGGGCTGCGGGGATTGCCAAATTGGCGGCGTTCGCGTAGTGAGTCTCATTGTTGACGCGGTACTGATGAATCTCGGAATGTAAGGCCTCTTTCACATTCCGGGCGCTTCCGGAGAATTCGATCAGGTTCTTGCTTTTTGTGACTCGGCCCACGCGGAAGCCGTGAGAGGAAAGCCATACCGTAGCCGCTTGAATATCGGAATCGGCAGGTCCGAACAGCTCGCCGAATTGCTCCGGTGTGAGCCATTTGTGAAATTTGGACGATCCGCGGCGATGCGCGTCAATAAGAAACTGGCGGAGAGCGGCTTCGCGTTCCGCGGGCCGGTTGAGCATCAACAGCATGCGATCTGCGACAAACGAATCGGGCACGGGTCCCTGGTCGAAGCGGCTCTGTGCGAGCGGGTGCACTGACCCCCGCAGCGTGACTATTTTCGATTCGTCGATAGCCTGTGTGGCGAGAGGACGCGCCAGATCCTGGCCGGCAGATTTTGACGGATGGACCAGTACGGCAGTCCCGAGGATCAGGAGGGCAGCAAGGATGGAACGTGGGTGGGCGGGCAGGACCAGGGTAAGCCTCATCGCGCGGAGTAGCCTCAGAACGGAACCCAACGGCCTATGCCTGGCTGACTCCGGTCGAATCAGACACTAACACCTTCGGGGGTGGCACCCAGTATAAAACTAGACCCCACACAAGTACACATAAGAACAGGCCCCCTCAGTGCGCGAAAATTCTCCCGCGTTGTTGAATGAAGTACGTCTATTCAGCAATCTGAACAAAACCGCGGCACGCGGCACCGTCATCGAGCAGAATATCACTCTTAATGGAATCGCTGTGTTTGGCGGCGATAATGTCGGGAAACATGCGCGCGAACTGTCTCAGGACTCGCCTTCGAGCTTCCTGATCCGTACTTCCACTCCAGGCGTGTCCTTGAGCGCGTTCGCGAATTCGTCAAGCTTGGAACCGCGATAGTGGTAGGGGTACACAATTTTTGGTTTGAACGCCTTCACGCACTCAGCAGCTTCGAGCGTAGTCTCAGTCCGCGGCGGGTTCATCGCCAGGAACGCGACCGAAATGTTCTTCAGGGCTTTCATCTCCGGCGTGCACTCTGTGTCGCCCGAAAAGTAGACGCGCGTGTCGCCGAAATTCAAAATATAGCCGCTCCCGATTCCCTTGTGGTGGTAAGGCTTTCCCGGTCCCGATCCAAACACCAGGTTGTACATCGGCACGCCCTCGAACTCGATGTCCATCACCGTGCGTTTCTCGGAATCGCTGATCGCCTCAGCAACACCGCACGCAGGCGCGCAATTCAAGGTATCGATCACGGCCGGCGGGCCGACGATTATGGTTTCTGGCTTTTTCAACTTTTCAACCATCGCGGGGTCTAGGTGATCTCGGTGAGTGTGGGTGATCACAATCAAATCGGCCGGCGGAAAACCCGTGAAGTCGCCCTGGCTCCATGGATCGACATGAATCACTTTGCCGCCAAATTCGAGCATCACGCTCCCGTGATAGATCGGCGTCAGGCGAAGCGTTCCGCGCGAAGTGTGGATCACGTCAGCCTGATGGTTCGATGGATTGCCTTCGGAATATGCCTGCACGGTGACCAGCAACGACGCAAAGAAAATCACAACCAAACCGTGCAACGCGGATTTTTGCATGAGCCGGAATCTCCCGCTTATGACGTGGCGCGTAGTATACACCGCTTCCAATCGACTCATGCGCTGGCCTTCAGGATGTTCGTCTTGATTCCTGTAGCTCTACTTCTGGATGGAGTGCGGGCTGGTTGAACAAGCTGAAAATGAAGCCGAAACTTTTCTAATCCGTGCAGCTAAAACCAATCTTCATGCGGCCTGCAAAAGTCTGAACGGCGAATCACAAAGCTGAGCGACGAAATTTCGAACTGTTCCGCTTTGGAACATCTCGCTGCACTCTCCCGCGGATGTGAATTCTACATTCACCTTGCACACTCCTGGAATTTCTCTGCCAAGAAATTGCGCTGCGATTTTTCACACTCGATTTTTGTGAACTCGAAGTGATGGCACTGGCGGCACTTATTGTTTGACGTTCCTTGGCTCGGCAAATGCTCATGCAGTGGCGCGCTACTTCAACAGGGCCAATGCACATTCTTCGTTCGAATGAACTGGGGCGAACCTCTCAACACATCGTGGTGTCTCCCGGCCTGTTCAGACTCCCTTTCCCGAGGTTCCGCCTTGAAAACATCGGTCGCAATGTTCGTGGCGCTTTTCGTGTGTCTGGTTTCTTGGGATCCTGCGGCCCTGGCGCAACAGAGTGCGCCTCTGCACCCCACCGCAGACCGCCCCGCAATTGTCAGCGTGGGATTCCTGTTCGGAAGGCCTGGTGACGCGACGGGGTCCAGTGCCTACCTCGAGATCAATCCAGTCCGCTGGCTCGGATTCTGCGCTTTTGCCGCCCAATCCCGCGTGACGAGTGCAACGGACGATGGGCTCGTTCACGAGTGGGACAGTTCTTACGGCGGCTGCATCACGACACACTTCCCGCAGTGGAAGAGTTTCCGAATCTCGCCGTTTGCACAGTTCTCCCATCAACGCGACCACGTGCATATCGCTTTCCCGCTCAGCGATGGCGCGGTAGATGCGGAGATGGATAGTAAGACGCATCAACTCTGGGGCCTCGGCGTGATGGTGGATCGCGCGATCGTGAAAAACGGTCCGCGCTGGGCAGTGCGAGCCGGCAGAAATTTGGGGGCCGGCCCCGCGGTGCAAAATGCGGCCGGAGTCTACGCCGTCGGCGGAGTGATCTTCCCGCTCGACCATCCTGTCCTCCTCGGCCGCTCTTTCAAGCGAATGATCGGATTGAAGCCGAAGAACAACGCCTCGTCTGGCTCCTGATTCTCGATCCCTTCTTGACTCATAACGCCATTCCATTTATTACCTGTACGAACGAAGCTTCTCTTCCCAATCCCGCATCTCGACATCGCGGGCCACGGAGCGCGGAGGATTTTTCCTATGGCAAACGCCCCTGCAAGCGGCATCCCTCCGCAAACTAGTCCGGCAGCAGACCGAATTTTCGACGGCACACGGTATCTGGCCAGCCTCCAGGATGCGCGGGAAATCTACATCTACGGCGAGCGGGTCCGCGACGTAACCCAGCATCCCGGCTTTCGCAACGCCTGCCGCTCCATCGCGCGCCTATACGACGCGCTCCACGATCCGAAAACACGGGACACGCTCACGGGGACCGACCGCGCCGGCACGCGTACTCATAAATTTTTCAAGCCGAGCTACTCCGCGCAGGAGCTGCAGGAAGCGCGCGAAGCGATCATCACATGGTCGCGCATGAGCTACGGATTCATGGGCCGCACCCCGGACTACAAGGCGGCCCTGATGGGCAGTCTGGCGTCCGAGCCCGAGTATTACGCGCCATTCGACGGCAGCGCGCGCCGGTGGTACACGCGGTACTCATCGCAGTGCCTTTTCCTCAATCACTGCCTCATCAATCCTCCGATCGACCGAAACCGCCCCGTCCACGAAGTGGCGGACGTCTTCGTGCACGTCGTCAAAGAGAAAGACGATGGCATCATCGTAAGCGGCGCCAAAATGCTAGGAACGGGTTCTGCCCTGACTCACGCGACGTTCATAGCGCAAAATAGCGCGGTCACTTTGGATCAAGAAAAGGCCAAGGACTTCGCTCTCGTATTCATCGCCCCGATGGACACGCCGGGCACGAAGCTGATCTGCCGCACCTCGTACGAAAAGAACGCCCAGAGCCCGTTTGACCATCCGCTGTCGAGCCGCTTCGATGAAAACGACGCCGTGCTGCTCTTCGACAACGCATTCATTCCTTGGGAGAACGTCCTTGTGTACCGGGACCCTCAAAGGGCCAACGGTTTCTACCATCATTCGCGCTTCGTGAATCGCTACACGTTCCAATCCTCCTCGCGGCTTGCGGTGAAACTGGATTTGATGGTCGGCCTGTTCGCCAAGGGCATTGAGACCAACGGCACGGACGCCTTCCGCGGCGTCCAGGCGGCCCTCGGCGAAATCATCGGATGGAGAAACTTGCTTTGGGGCATGACGGCCGCGATGTGCCTCGACCCGGAAAGCGCGCCCGGCGGCACAGTCGTCCCGAAGTCAGAATATGCTTACACCATGCGCCTCTTCTGCACGCGGAGCTGGCCGGCGGTCCGCCACATTTTCGAAAAAAATCTTGCGGGCAGCCTGCTCGTCTTCCCTTCGAGTTACAGAGATTTTCTGAATCCCGATCTTCAGCCGTTGATCGAGAGGTATTATCGCGGCTCCGCTTCCTCCGCCGAAGATCGGATCAAGCTCTTCAAGCTCATCTGGGACGCAATCGGCACGGAGTTTGGCGCTCGACACGAGCTATACGAGATCAACTATTCCGGCAACCACGAACAGATTCGCCTCGACATCCTCACCGGCGCTCGCAAGAGCGGTATTCTGGATCAGTGCGTGGCGCTTGCCGACCAGTGCATGTCGGACTACGGCCTCGAAGGTTGGAAAAGTCCCACCTGGATCTGGGAAAAATAGCGCCGCGGACGCCATTTACCCAAATCAGGACATTTCGTCTTAGTTATCTCAAATCTTTTGCACCATTGCGGTACATCGCTGTCGCCTGCGGCACACACGCAACGTAACTAAGTCTACGAACTTCCTCGCTTAACCCCTGATTTTGCATGAGCTTGCCTCCTTTTGGAGTTGGCTCGCAAATTGCTACAGGCATCCAGAAAGGCGCGGATACGCCAGGGTCTCAGCCAGAGATGCCGTGCGTGTGTCCTCAGGGAGAGCTACGAATGCATCGGCCACGTGGAATGGGCCAAGGGTTAGTGACTGTCATGGTCGATGCCCCCGTGCGTCCCGCCCGCCTAATTTCTGACCGCAAGACCATTCGAATTCTCATCGTGTTTGGCACCCGCCCCGAAGCGATCAAGCTAGCTCCGGTCATCCGCGAACTGCATCGGCGGCCGCGAATCACTTCAAAGGTCTGCGTGACGGCCCAGCATCGAGACATGCTTGACCAGGTGCTCGAGCCGTTCGGAATCGTTCCCGATCATGACCTCGATCTCATGAAGCGAGATCAAGCTCTGCCGGACTTGGCGGCCTCTGTTCTTCTAAAACTGGCTCCGATTCTCGAATCAGAAAACCCCGATTGGGTGATCGTCCAAGGAGATACGACAACGGCAGCCATCGCCGCGCTCGCCGCTTTCTATCACGGCGCCAAGGTCGCTCACGTCGAAGCCGGACTGCGAAGCCACGACAAGTGGCAGCCTTTTCCGGAAGAAATCAACCGTCGCATCGCCGGAATCGTCGCGGATATGCACTTCGCTCCGACGGAACAATCGAAACAGAACTTGCTGCGCGAAGGCGTCCCGGAAGCTGCTGTGAGGGTCACAGGTAATACGATCATCGATGCGCTGCAGCGAATTCGCTGTTTGCCCTGGGATCCCGAAACACTCGGCAAATGTGCCGGCGTCCTGAAATCGCAGGATACGAAGCTCATTCTCGTCACCGCTCATCGCAGGGAAAACTTCGGCCAACCAATCCTCCGCATTTGCGAAGCGCTGCGCACGCTGGCGGAAACCTACACGGACGTCCGCATCGTGTATCCAGTTCACAAGAACCCGAACATCTGGGAACCCGTTCACCGTCTCCTCGGACAAGTTTCAAACATTTTCCTCCTTCCGCCTGTGGACTACCTCTCTCTAGTGCAACTGATGAAGCGATCCTACGTCGTGCTGACCGACTCGGGAGGCGTTCAAGAAGAGGCGCCGGCGCTAGGCATCCCCGCACTCGTTCTTCGTGAGGTTACAGAACGTCTGGAAGGCGTCGCGTCCGGAAACGTGAAGCTCGTTGGCAGCGACACGCAGCGAATCGTGGCAGAGACCTCCCGTTTGCTAGACGATCCTGCGGAGCATCTGCGAATGGCAGGCGCGACCAACCCTTACGGCGACGGCCACGCCGCCGAGCGAATTGCCTCCATTCTGGAGTGTCTGTAGTGATCCACCAATTTTTCATCGTCTTGACCGCCTTTGTCGCCGTCGCCTTCCTGATCAGCGGCATCGACGATTTTTTCATTGATGGCTACTACTGGATCCGGCAGCTCTACCGCAAAATATTCCTCCA
>Ga0307479_10001789_pt1 | contig 19600 bp, 15 predicted proteins | sample atmos_gasesECM4C_FD_203743 | JGI IMG/M metagenome (GOLD analysis project Ga0307479, IMG submission 203743) | Hardwood forest soil microbial communities from Morgan-Monroe State Forest, Indiana, United States - atmos_gasesECM4C_515 | ecosystem: Environmental > Terrestrial > Soil > Temperate...
CTGGTCGTCTGGGACAACCCTTCGCGGCAAGACGCCGAGCGCGTCATCGCCACCTTCGGCGCCGACCTGGCCATCGGGCCGCACGCCTACTTCATCGACGCGCGCCGCATGAGCGCGCATCCCGACGCCGACGCTTTCGCCGCCGTCCTCGAGCGTCACGCGCCGCACTGGGAGCGGTATCGCGGGCACGTCACCCGCTGCGCCATCGTGCTCCCGCCGGGGATGGCGGCCGCGGTGGTGATCGGCTTCTTCAGCCTCGCGCCGCCGCCCTTCGAGACCCAGTTCTTCGCCGATCCCATCCCGGCGCTTTCCTGGGCGGGCGCGGCCGACGCTGCGCGCCTGTTGGCCGAGCTCGATGCGATGCAAGAGGAGACCTCGGAGACGCCGGCGTTCCTGTTCAAGCTGCGCGCCATCCTCGACGGCGACCTGGGCGGCGCCACCGTCGAGACCGTCGCGCGCGAGCTGCGCATCTCGACGCGCTCGCTGCAACGGCGTCTCGAGGGCGCGGGCACCAGCTATCGCGACGAGCTGGGCTCGGCGCGCCTGCGCAAGGCGCAACGGCTCCTCGCCGGCACCGACCTTCGCGTGACCGCCATCGCCCTCGAGGTGGGCTGCGGGTCGTCGCAACATCTGAGCGTGCTCTTTCGGCGCCTGACCGGCGAGTCGCCCACTTCCTGGCGCGCGACCCACCGCAGCCCGTCGCGGCGCTTGCAATAGTGGCCGAGCCGTAGTTTCTTCGCGCCCCCGTTCCCCAGGCAGGGGGCGATTCCGAGGAGACGCAGATGCAGAACCGATCGATCCTGAGATGGGCAGCCATGGCCGCCCTGGTTGCGTGCGGCGGCACGCCCAGCTCGCGAAGCACCGCCGTCGACGACCTGGCGGCCACGAGTCCGGACGACTTCATCTACCCCAAGCGCCCGGTCTTCGAGCAGCTCAAGGACGGCGTCTCGCCCGCGGCGCTCCCCACGCCCTTCTGCACCACCGGCTCGGGGCTGAGCCTGGTCTGCTACTCGCCCCGCTTCATCCACAAAGCCTACGACTTCCCGGCGGGGCTGGACGGCACCGGGCAGACCATCGTCATCGTCGATGCCTTCGGCAGCCCGACCATCGAGCACGACCTGGCCGTCTTCGACGCGCAGTTCGGCCTGCCCGCGCCTCACTCCTTCACCATCGTCTGCCCCGACGAGGGTTGCCCCGCCTACGACCCGACCGACACGCACCATGACCAGGCCGGCTGGACGCTGGAGACCAGCCTCGACGTCGAGTGGGCGCACGCCATGGCGCCCAACGCGGACATCGTCCTCGCCGTCGCCTCGACCTCCAGCGGCAACGCCATCAACGTCGCGGAGGCCAAGGCCATCTCGCTCTTCCCCGGCAGCGTGTTCTCGCAGAGCTTCGGCCAGCCCGAATACCTGATCCACGCCAACAACGCGCAGGTGCTGCAGGGGATCGAGAACATCGAGGCGGCCACCGCCGCGAAGATCACCATGATCGCCTCGGCGGGCGACAACGGCGCCACCAACGGCACTTCCATCGCCAACGCCGGCTTCCCGGCCTCGTTCCCTCTCACCACCGCGGTCGGCGGCACCGAGGGCAATCCGTATCTCGACCCGACTCAGCCGTTCGATTGCCCCTTGGGCTCGGTCTGCCAGGTCGGCCTGGTGAACGTCACCTGCGCGGTGACCAACTCCAAGACACTGTGCAGGCCGGTCGGCTACGGCGGCGAGCAGGTGTGGAACGAGCCGGACTTCGGAGCGGCCACCGGCGGCGCGCCCAGCCTCTTCTTCGGCGCGCCCGCGTTCCAGAGCGGGCTTGGGCTCTCCCACCGCGCCATTCCCGACGTCTCGTACAACGCGAGCATCAACGGCGGAGTGCTGGTGGCCAACTCGACGCTCATCGGCCGCACCGCGTTCTTCATCGTGGGAGGCACCAGCGCCGGCTCGCCGCAGTGGGCGGCGGTCATCGCCCTGGCCAACCAGGCCAACGGCGCTCCGCTGGGCTACGTCAACGACGCGCTCTACAAGCTGCGGACCTCGACGAGCTACGCGCACGACTTCCACGACATCACCGTCGGCAACAACCAGCTGGCGGGGACGCCGGTGGGCTTCAACGCCACGACGGGCTGGGACGACGCGACGGGCTTGGGCACGCCGGACGTGGCCAACCTGATCCCCGACCTCATCGCCGCGGCGCACTGAACGCGCAGATGCCCGATGGTCGTGCGCAGGAGGCGCACTACCATTCGCGGCCGTCATGCGCTGGTCGGCCGCTCTCTGCTTGTTCGCCCTGGTCGTCGTCTTCGACGCCTGCGGCGGTGCGCCCGATGACGCCGGGGTCGCCAGCCGCGGGCCTCCGGATGCCGCGGTCGCTTCGGCCGACGCCGGCGACGACGCGGGAACGGACCTGGTGACCGACGACGCCGGAACCGATGCCGGGACCGACGCTGGAACGGAGGCCGGAAGCGACGCGGGCACCGACGCGGGGACGGACGCAGGAACCGACGGTGGACCCAGCAACGCCTGCTCGGTATTCGGCGCTCCGGGCCAGTGCATCCTGGCGTCGGCGTGCAGCGCGCTCGGCGATCACACTTCCTACGCCGGCCACTGCCCGGGGCCGGCCGACATCGAGTGCTGCATCGATACGCCCGACACCGCCGACAATCCGCCGGTGCCCGCCGGCTACCAGCTGATGCAGCAGTCCCAGGTGACCTCGGCGATGACCAGCTGGGCGGTGTCGATCCTCGACGACCCGGCGACGTACCCGATGTTCGACGCGGTCACCCGGACTTTCGGTGCGCTCACCGTTCTCGCCCGCGTCGAGTGGCACGCGCCGGATTTCCAGAACGGCGTCGTGCACCGCGGGGTGACGCTCTACCAACCTCTCTAGCTACCAAGGCCCGGCGAGCAGGAGCAGGAACACGACGCCCGTCTCGCACGTCTGCGATCGCGTGAGCGCGCCGCAAGCGATAGTCTGCGCGGGTGGCTCCCGGAACGCGCTTGATCCTGGTGGTCATCGCCTGCGTCATGGGCCTGACCGCGATGTGGCTGTTCGGCCGGCACGCCGCCCACGAGGAGAGCGCGACGACCGCCGCGCCCATCGAGCACCTGGAAGACGTCCTGTGCACGCCGACCTCTTCGCCGGCGGAGCGCGAGGCGGCCGCGGAGAAACTGGCCCGGCAGCACCGGCTCGGTCAGGTGCTGGGCTCTCCGCGCTGCCCGCCCGCCTCCCGGATCACCATCCTGGAGCGGCTCGCCTCGCCCTCGTTCGAGCGGGTGTGCGGGCAAGAGGCGTGCATCGACGTCTACCTCGGACTGGGCGGCTGGCAGGCGATCGGGCCCTTCATCGCCGGCCACCGGCGCGAGATCCTCGCCGCCGTCGTCCGCCATCGCGTCACTCCCGCCGAGGCGCCCTTTCTCTCCGGCATCCTCTACTCCGCGCTCGCCGACGAGGCGCCGCAGGCGCGCAACCTCGCGCCGCTGGTCGCCGGGACGCCGCCGTTCCCGCCCGCCGTGGTCCTGCTCGCCGACGCGGCGCCGGAGACGAGCAAGGTGGCGGGCGTGCTGCGCGGGGTCCGCGATCACGGCCCGCCGGAAGCGGCCTCGCTGGCGCGGCTCCTCCTCGACGCCGCGGGCCGCGATCGTCTGGCGGCCGATGCGATGGCCGCTGCTCTCGAGGGAGTGGATTGTCCGCTCTTCGCCGCGCTGGCCCCGAAGTTGGGGTTGGCCGACGCCGCGCGGGCCGACGCCGCCGCGCCGGCGGTGCGCCGCTGTCCGGAGCAGGCTTTCGTCCTCTATGAAAGCGCGGGCGCGCCGGCGACCACGCCGAAGATCCTCGATGCGCTGGAGCCGGCGGTCGTCGAGCGGATGACCCGATCGTCCATCGCCGACCGGCTCCTGGTGGCGTTCGCCGCCCGGCCCAAGCCGCCGCTGCTCGCCATCCGCACGCTCGGCAATCGGAACCTCGAGCCGGACGAGCTGCGCCTCGCGCTCGGGCCGCCGCTCGACTCGAAGGATGCGGCAGTGCTCGCCGCTGCCGCCGCCGCGCTCGCCCAGGGGGGCGAGGACGAGATTCCGCGCGAGGCGGCGGCCGCCTGCGCTCGCGAGCAAAAGGCCGCCTCGACCTGCGCGCCCGGCACGGCGAACTGTCCGAAGGACGTGTGCGGCGGCGAGCCCCTGCGCGGCGAGTCGCGCGCCCGCCTCGCCAAGGCCGCCGGATTGGAAGTGCCCGAGGTCGTCACGTTGGCGGAACAGGACGCGAACGCGCAGGAGGGCGACGAAAGCGACGGCGACGACGGCGACGAACAGGAGGAGGCACCCGACACCAGGGCCCTGGACACCTGCCTGTCGGTGGTCGGGGTCTGCCTGGGGTCCGAGGATCGCGTCGACGCCTGCGTCCGCGCGGCGCGCTGCAAGCCGGGCGAGTCGCCAGCGGGGAAGCTCTGCTGCCCGCAGGCCTGCGTCGACAAATTCGTGGCGGCGAGCGGCGGAGGAAAGAACGGCGCCGCGGCGCTCCAGTCGCTGCGCGAGGGCCCGGACTGCACGGCCGCTGCTGCAGAGTGAGCGTACCGGCAGGTGACGGCGCGCTCCCGATGTGTCATTCTGGAGCGCCATCCGGCACGTGCGCCCTTCGTTTAATCGGGAGGGATCCGAAGTGGCCAGCGACGACACTCCGTCCACCACCACGATCGCGCCGAGCCCGACCACCACCATAGCGCCGAAGCCCACCACCACCGCGGCGCCACCGCCGACGACCACGGCGGCACCCGCGCCCACGACTACGGCTGCGCCACCGCCGACGACCACGGCGGCACCCGCGCCCACCACTACTGCTGGGCCGCCGCCCACGACCACAGTGGCGCCGACACCGACCACTACTCTCGCGCCGAGTGCAACCACCACGACAGCCGCGCCAAGCGCCACCACCACCGCCGCGCCGAGCGCGACCACCACCGCTGCGCCGAGCGCGACCACCACCGCGGCGCCAGGCGTCACCACCACCGCCGCCAGCCGCCCCACCGTCGACAGCTTCACCGGCGCGCCCAAGGAAGAGGACAACGCCGATCACCTGCCCGACTCGCTGCAGATCGAAGCGGGCAAGACCGTCGTCCTCAGCTGGCAGGTCTCCAACGCGCCCGACGGCGTGGAGCTGACCGACCCGGCGCAGAGCGATCCGCAGAAGCTCGACGCCAGCACCTCGAGCACGGAGGTCACTCCGCAAAAGGAGGCGCAGGACTACTCGCTGGTCGCTCTCAGCGGCGAGCAGCGCTCCGAAGCCAAGACGGTGCACGTCAGCACGCACGCCGAGGGGCACGTCTATTCGCCGCACGCGGCGGTGCTGCCGCCGGGGCAGCCGCCGCAAGTGAACTACTTCCGCGCCGTGGCCCAGGGCGGCGACGCAGCCAAGGCCAGCGAGTCGCTCACCGCCGCTCCGGGCGCGACCGTGACGTTGGCCTGGGAAGTGGAGGGCGACGTCGGCAAGCTGGAGATCGACAACGACGTCGGCGACGTCACCTCCAAGACCGCCACCGACGGCGACACCAGCGGCGAAGGCACCATCGACGTCAAGCTGCCCGACACCGGCGACTCCTTGAAGTACACGCTGACCATCACGCCGGAGGACAAGAGCCAATCGGCGGTCCAGGCGACGGTGCAGGTCACCCTCGGCGGCGACGGTTGGTTCGAAGTGACGGTGAGCGGCGGCGAGGGCAAGAAGATGAGCGTCTATCACGAGGGCCAGTTGGTGCGGTCCGACGTCGCGCTCGACGACAAGGGGCACGCGCGGGTCGACGGCCTGCCCGCGGCCGACAGCTACGAGATCGAAGTCCCCGAGTGCACGCTGGCGCTGTCGGACGAGGCCCAGGCCCCCGACGGCGACAGCGTCGCGTAGGAGCTGATGATGGCGAGGAGCACCGTCAAGGCGAAAGGGCACACCCGCTTCACGAACAAGGAAGTCGCCCTGGTCGCGCTCTACGATCTGGATCAGATTCTCGATCCGAACCTGGTCGGCGACTTCACCGCTGCCGGGCCCGCGAATGCCGGCCAATACCAGAGCGGCCTCGGCTCGCTGTTCATGGCCGTGACCGGCAAGGACTCCAAGGGCGCCACGCTCTCCGCCGGCCAGCGGCTGGAGCTGCTCGACTGGGCGAGCCGCGACGACCAGCTGGGCCCGGTCATCACCCAGGCCTCGCAGCTGAGCGCCGAAGAAGCGAAGCAGCCCTCTCAACGCTTCGATCCCGAGTACCTCAAGGACCCGCGTCCAAAGTTGAACGACCTGCGGAAGACGTGGCTCAATTACGACGCCAAGGATCGCGTCGAGAGCTCGCTCACCATCGACGGCGAGGTCCTCGAAATCCCCGGGGAAGGCAAAGCGCACGAGCAGGCCGAGACGCTCCGGCCGATGGTGCAGAAGCTCGCCAAGACCACGAGCGAGACGATCGAGCGGGTGAATACGCTGACCGAGCTCCAGGCGAAGTCGGTGGCGGAAGAGGTGGAGGAGCTGGAGAGTCACGACAAGGAAGGGCTCCTGAAGAAGCTCGGCCACGTCAAGGATCTGCTCGACGCGGTGGACGGCTGGCTCACGCTCAGCGACGAGAAGTTCCTGAAAGAGCTCGGCGAGATCAGGCTGAAAGATCCTCGCCTGAAGGACGTGGCCACCTTCACCGAGCTGATGAAGGCCATCATCGGCGTCGTCGGCGGCGTCATCAGCTTCAAGGCCTGGGTCTTCTCCGGCCTCGCCCGTCTGCTCGGCGACAAGGCGTTGGCGGCGTCCCTCAAGGAATTCGCCGGTAACGTCACGGAAAAGCTCGGCGTGGTGGTCGCCGGCATCGAGATCATCCACGGCTACGCCGTGCTGCTCGATTCCAACTCGACTCCCGACCAACGAAGGGATGCGCAGCTGTCGGTCGCGCTGGCCTTCGGGACGCTGCTCGGCGCCGCCGCCGGGGCGGGCGCCGCGGTCGGCGTGGCCATCGGCGGCGCGGCCGTGGGCACCATCCTCTTGCCCTTCTACATCCTGGACCTGGGGGCCGGAGCGGTGAAGGGCATCAGCTACGGCGTCCTCCGTGAGGTCTTCCAGAAAATGCACGAGGACTACGCGTTCATCACCGCGAAGGCCGACACCGTCAAGCGCGCAGGCGTGATCAAGTCTCGCGAGTCGAACTCGGACAAGGTCGAGGCGCTCGGGCTCGTCGAGCAAGGCTGCTGGAAGGGCGGCAACAACTGGGGCATCGGGACCCCGCTCGTCACGGTGGTCGACAACATCATCGACAAGGGCGACCCATCGGCCGATTTTTCCAGCGACCCGGACGATCACTACGGAAAGCTGTTTCCCGTCATCGCCGAGATCTTCGCGCCCGTGCTCTCGCGGAAAGGCGCCCAGACTCGCGACGACGCGCTGGCGGCCGCGGCCGCCGTGCTGGACAAGCTCAAGCTCTGCTTGAAGTACGGGTTCCTCATCGCGGACGCGGACTTCAGGCACGAGGACCTGGCCAAGCTGGACGAGGAGATGCGGAAGCAGCTCGAGGAGCGCAACGACAGCAAAGGCGAGTAGCATGAGTTTCATGAGAACCGACCAAGGCGACAAATGATGGAGAGTGAGACCTGCAGGCTCTGCGGTGGGGACGGCCGCATCGGCAACGCGCTCGGCCGCAGCACCGCCACCTGTCCCGGCTGCCACGGGTCGGGCCGGCGGGCCGACACCTCGTCGAGGTTCCACGACGTCACCAAGACCAAGCCCTCGCACTACAAGCCGGTCGCGGCCGAGCAGCCCAAGGGGGGGCCCCGGGTCCCGGCCACGCCCGAGGGAGCGCAGCTCGCGCGCGAGGTGGCCGAGTCCACCGTGCTGCCCGACGACGCGAAACAGCGGCTGCTCGCCGAGATCCTCAATCACGAGAGCACGCACGGGCGGTGCACGCACACCTTCATGAAGAAGATCCGCAAGCAGGCGCGGCCGGGGCAGCCCAACCTCTGAGACGGATCAGCGCTGCGCGAGCGTTTGCAGCGCGGCGATTCCGGCGGCGATCGAATTCCGCGCGCGCACTTGCGCCGCGATCTCGGCCGCGCGATCGCGATAGCGCGCCTCGCCCAGCGCCGCCTGCAGCGCGCCGCCGAGGCTTTTGGCGGCGAGCCGATGGCGCGAGATGGGCGCGGGACCCAGCCGCGCCTCGAGCACCCGGCGCCCCCAGAGGAATTGATCGAAGACGTGCGGGACCAGAATCTGCGGCCGGCCGGCGCGGGTCGCGGCCGCGGTGGTGCCGGCGCCGCCGTGATGGACGATGGCCGCCACGCGCGGAAAAAGGAGCGCGTGCGAAGTGGGGCCGATCACCAGCGCGCCGTCGCCGGCCGGCACTCCCGCGCCGTGGCCGGCCCAGCCGCGGGAGAGGACCAGGCGAACTCCTGCGGAGCGAGCGGCGTCGAGGAAGATCTGCGTCGTCCCGGCCGCGTCGGCGTCGGGCATGCTGCCGAAGCCGGCGTACACCGGCGCCGGCCCCGACGCGAGGAAGCGCTCCAGCTCGGGCGCGAGCGGCCGCTGGTCTTCGAGGTGGAACGCTCCCACGGGCGGATGCGCGAGCGGCGAATCGGGGGCGGGCGGCGCGATCTCGGGATCGGCCGCGAGGATGGTGCGGCGCCGGGGAAAGAAGTGATCGTACCAATCGCGCACGGGCGGCAGGCCCAACAGCCGCCGCTGCCGGTTGAGCGGCCCGCCGAACGCCGCTCGCACCGCCGCGAGCGAGAGGCTCCACAGCACGCGGTTGAGCGGCCGCGGCAGGCCGAACACCGGCATGGTGAAGGGCGGGTGCTCCGCCGACCAGAGCGACTGCGGCGAGTAGGCGACGTAGACGTAAGGGACGCCCGCGGCTTCGGCCGCGGTGGGCGCGAAGATCTGCGCTCCGCCGCCGACCACCACGTCGACGCCGCGCGCGAGCGGGAGCGCCTCGGCGATGAGCTGGAAGATCTCGCGGCGGCCGACCTTGAAGAGCTCCCAGGTGGCCCGCGTCCTCGAAGAAGTGAACAGCTCCAGCTCGCGCATGTAGGCCTCGACGTCGAAGCCCAGCGCCTGGAAGGGGAGCCCGAACGCCGCCAGCTCCGAGGCGAAGTTGGGGCTCGCCGCCACCAGGACTTGATGGCCCGCGGCGCGCAGACCCAGCGCGAAGGCGAGGAGCGGCTGGAAGTCGCCGCGCGATCCGGCGGGAGCAACGAGGACGCGCACGCGCGGAGCATGCCACGGCGGGCGTGGGTCATGCTGCCGCAAGAGTCGGGGCACCCGCCCCGGTGATCAGCTGGCAGTGAGGTCGTACCAGACGCGCGCCAGCCGCCAGAGGGGAATGCGCGCCTGCGGCGCTCCCTCGCGCGGCTTCATGAAGCGCAGCTTCTGCTCCAGCGGCACGAACGCGCCGGCCGCGTGGTACTTGCGCTGCACCGACTCGTAGGTATCGAAGTCGTAGATGGCGCGGATCTCTTCCGACGACAGGTAGCAGACGCCCCACAGCGAGGGCACGTCGACGAACTTCTGCAACGCGCGCATCTGGTCGTAGGCGCGGTAGTGCTTCACCTTGGGCTCGCCGTAGACGCCGATGTCCACCACCATCTCGGGATCGGCGGCGAGCGCGCGCGGCATGGCGAAGGAGAGCGCGGTGGTGCCCGCCGCAGCCGGGCAGTTCCAGAGCGGGTGCACGTCGAGGTTCTCTTGCACGTACTCGATGCCCTCCTCGAGCCGCGAGAGCCGCACGCCCATGTCCTGGTTGACCAGGCAGCGCTCCGCCACCTCGACGGGCATGTTGTGCTGGAACCCGTCCTTGGCCACCTTCTTCTCGACCTCCTTGTCGAGATAGGCGCGGCCAAAGCGCGTGTTGGAGAAGAAGCTGGGCCCGGCGATGATCCCCGCCAGCCACAAGAGGCTGCGCTGGTGGCGGAACATGTACTGGTACGCGGGCACCAGGTCCTCGCCGCCCGCGCGCGCGAGCGCCTCGGCGTGCTGGTAGTACCAGGGATTGCCGTGCTTCATCGCCTCGAAGACCGAGAGGTCGTCGACCGGATCCGAGTAGTCGCCGACGACCAGCACGTACGAGTTGCGGGCGAACACGAAGCCTTCGACGAACTCGTGGCCGGCCAGGGCCTCGCGAAAGGCCGCGCCGTACTCGGCGAGCTTGACGAAATGGCGGTAGCGCGAGCGGATGAAGGGCTTGGCGTCGCGCAGCTGCAGCGTCAGCCGGGTGACGATGCCCAGCGTGCCGTAGGAGCCGGGCAGGCAGGCCAGCAGATCGGCGCACTCGCGCGCGCTGGCCTCCACCACCTCGCCGTTGCCGAGCACCACTTCCAGCTCGGTCACGCTGGCGGGGAACACGCCGTGGCGGTGCGAGCTGGTCTCGATCCCCAGGCCGTTCACCAGGCCGGCCATGGTGAAGGTCTCGAACTCGGGGACCACCTTGGGCATGACCCCGACCGCGAGGGTCTCCTTGCACAGCCGGCCGAGGGTGACCTGTCCCTCGAGCGTGACGGTGCGCGCCTCGCGATCGATGGCCAGCTCGCGGTCGAGCCCGTCGACCTCGACGGCGTGGCACGCGCTCTTGTAGCTGAGGTCGTGCGGCGTGTGGCCGGGGTGCGCCTTGCGGATGGTGAGGCGCTTTCCCTCGGGGCGGCTCTTCACCTGGTCGGCGATGGCGCGGACGCGTTCGTGATGGGTCGACATTGCCCGCAACTTTCCACCGACGCGAGCTTCGCGCGTCGGTCAAGGTGCGGAGTCTTCGCTTGTGGACCTCCGCGCAGTGGCGGATAGTGGCCGCGCACAAAAGGGTCCCACCCGCCGTCCCGTCACGCAGAAGCTCGATGTCTCGCCGTCCTGTGAAGGAGCGACTCATGCGACTCATGCGCTGCAGGCGTCCCGCTCTCGAACTGCTCTCGCTGGTCCTGCTCGCCTCCGCTTGCGGCGGCGAGCCCGCGGCCAATCCGGCCGGGCAGCAAGGCCAGCAGGAAGACTCACGGCAGTACGCCGGCACCATCCGCCACGTGGTGGTGCTGATGATGGAGAACCGCTCCTTCGATCACTTCCTCGGCTGGGTCCCAGGCGCCGAGGGCGCGCAGGCCGGGCTCAGCTTTCCCGACTCGTCCGGAGCGCTGCACCCCACGCACGCGCTCGCGCCCGACTACCAGGGCTGCTCGTTCGGCGACCCCGACCACTCCTACTCCGGCGGCCGCGTCGAGTACGACGGCGGCAAGGCCGACGGCTGGCTGCGCGTCAACGACGTCTACTCGATCGGTTACTACGGCCAGGCCGACCTGCCGTTCTGGGGAAGCGCGGTCCCGCTCTGGACCACTTTCGATCACTACCACCCGGCCATCCTCTCGGAGACGTTCCCCAACCGCATCTACCAGCACGCGGGTCAGACCGACCGCATCTCCAACACCTTCAAGATCAGCAAGCTGACCACCATCTGGGACCGCCTCGCCGCGGCGGGGCTGAAGGGCCGCTACTACTTCAGCGATCTGCCTTTCCTCGCGCTGTGGGGACTCAAGCACCTGAACATCAGCCGGCTGGTGCCGGAATTCTTCAGCGCGGCGGCGGCGGGCAACCTGCCCGACGTCTCGTTCGTCGACGGACAGTTCGCGCAGGAAGCGTTCGGCACCGGCAACGACGACCACCCGCACGGCGACATCCGCAATGGCGAAGAGTTCATCGCCAAGGTCTACGACGCCATCGCCAGTTCGCCGCAGTGGAGCAGCACGGTCTTGATTGTGAACTTCGACGAGTGGGGCGGCTTCTACGATCACGTGCCGCCGCCCACCGCGCTCATTCCGCCTACGACGCTGCTCGCCGGAGACACCGACGGGCGGCTCGGCTTCCGCGTCCCGGCGATCGTCGTCTCGCCCTGGGCGCGCAAGAACGTGGTCGCGCACAAACTGTACGATCACACCTCGGTCTTGCGGCTCATCGAATGGAACTGGGGCCTCACGCCGCTTTCCATCCGCGACGCCACCGCCAACAACCTCGCCGACGAGCTGGACTTCGCCCATCCGCGGCCCGCGCCCCAGCCGCTCGGGCTCCCGCACGTGCACTACGGCGTTCCCTGCCTGCCCAGCGGCCTTTCGGCGAGCCGCACCGAAGGCCTGCGCGCGCTGGCGCAGCGCTATGGGTTCCCCGAGCCGTAGCTTCCGGCGTCGCTCTCACGGCGACTGCGGGAAGAGCGCGGTGGCCAGCGGCGCGCCGAGGTTGTTCAGCGCCGCCACGCGCAGGCCGGCGTCCGAGACGGCGTAGACGAAGGTGTTGCCCGACTGGTCGGTGGCCATCACGCTGCGGCGGACCCAGGGGCGGTACCACCACGTCCAGTCGCCGCTGCCCTCCGAGACGTAGACGTCGCTCATGCCCAGCGAGCCCAGCGGCGAGATACCGCTCGCCGGGTCCACCGCGAAGATGCGCACGTCGCTGACGAAGCCATCCCACGTGCCGTCGACCCAGTCGCTGAAGGGGATGGCGAGAAGCCCTGCGGGGCCTCCGCCCGGCGTGTACCAGTTGAACGCGTGATGGTCCCAGAGCGCCTCGCTGTACGACCAGGCCGTGCCCACCAGCGCGTTCGCGGTGCGGGTGGGCTTTGCGAGATCGCTCACGTCGAAGAGCGAGAGCTGGACGCTGCGCTTGCTCCAGTCGGGCACGCCCTTGTCGTCGACCGGCAGGTCCTCGCCGATGGCCAGCAGATGCGTGCCATCGATGGGCTGCAAGTACGTCGAGAAGCCGGGGATGGTCAGCTCGGCCACCTTCTTGGGATGCGCGGGATCGGTGAGGTCGAGCGTCACCAGCGGGTCGATGTTGCGGAAGGTGACCGCGTAGCCTTTGTCGCCGGTGAAGCGCGTGGCCATCAGGCGCTCGCCGTCCTCCAAGGAGTCCACGCCGCCGATCTGCTTCAGCTCGCCGGCTTGCGGCGCCAGCACGGAGAGCCGGCTGCCGACCACCACGCCGTGGACCGCCGAGGGATCGGTCGACGGCTGCGAGGTGCTGGTGGCCACGCGCAGGTAGCCGTCCTGCTCGTCCATGGCGAACTGGTCGCCGACGTGGCCCTCCACGCCGCCCGAGCCGACGTAGCCGGCCTTGCCGGGATCGCTGATGTCGAACTCGTGCAGATAAGTGAAGTCGCGCTGCCCCGACCACGGCCACCACCACCAGTGCTCGCTCGCCAGGTAGAGGTGGCTCTGGTTGGCGTAGATCACGCCCGCCTCGCCCACGATGCTGGCGCGCGAGACACCCGCCTCCAGGTGCGCAAGGTCGAGGGTGGCAATGGTCACGAGCCCCAGCCGCTCGGGCGCGTTGGAGAGATAGAAGTCGCTGCACTGGTAGGTCACGTCGATGAGCTTGCCGTCGGGCGACTTGCGCTGGCCGTTGGGGAACCACTGCGTAAGCGGCGTCTTGCGGATGACCGACTCGTCCGCGCCCTCGAGCGCGCCGAGCGCCGCCACCCACGCGTCGTGGTCCTGGTAGATGGCCGGGTCGTAGTCGGGCCACCACTTGACGGCGGCGGGCCAGCGCACTTCGTCGCTCAACACCAGCCGCACCGAGCTCTGTACGCGGCGCGCGCCGGCCGAGGAACCGGGCAGGTACAGCTCGGCGACGGAGACCGGCGCGGCGAGGTTGCTCACGTCGACCACGGTGACCTTGGTGGTGCTCCATCCCCAGAAGCAGCCGGCGCCGTCGAGTCCGCAGGGGCGCATCGCGCCGACGCCAGTGGCCGAGCCGGTGCCGCCGCCCACCGGGTCGGTCCAGATGCTGGAGAAGACCGCCAGCCGGTCGCCGTCGAGGAACATCTCGTTCGGCCACCCTTCGATGTCCAGCTTGCCGGCCAGGGCCAAATCTTGTGGCGGCCAGCTCCTGGCGGCGTAGAGCCGTTGGCCCGAGAGCACGAAGATGCGCGTGCCGTCGTTCTTGACGAAGTCGGCCTCGTCCACGCCGGCCACCTGCGTGTTGGTGGTGCTGTAGCTGGCGGGGGCCGCGCCTGCCGCCTGTGGAGCGGCGCCGGCCCCGTCCGCCCCGCCCATGAACATCGGATAACCCCCCGAGGTCTTGTCGGCGTCGAGCTGCGCGCGCATCTGCCGCACCGCCGTGTCCTGCACGGCGGCCTGCAGCGCATCGCAGCTCGTCGCCTGGTGGAGCGCGACGTGTGACTGGATGTCGGCCGGCGCGGAAGCTCCCTTGGCGCAGGCGGCGAGAAGAAGAGCAAGGACGGGCAGGCGCATCGATGGGCTCCGGGCAGTGGTCGCTCCCATGGACCGCGGAGTCCGGGTTTCGGGCAAAATGAGGGGCCGTTTGCCACGAACGGCCGGCTCGCGGTCCTTTCATTCCTTGGAGGAGTTTCGATGCGGCTTGCCATCCTGGGCCTTCTCGCGCTGGCGTCCTGCCAGCCGCAGGCGGACACCAGCTATCTGGGCGAGCCGCTGGTCACGCTGCACGGCCACGTGGTGGGCTCGGGCGATCCGTCGTCGCTGGAAGCGGCCATGCTCTGGCAGCGGGGCGACCCGCCCTCCAGCGACGACGAGGAGCTGGCCACCCGCGCGCCGGTCCAGACCGGCTTTCCCGCCACGTTCACCGTGCACCTCTACCAGCCGCCGCCGGCGGCCGCCCGCCGCACGCTCGCCGCGGGCGAGGTGACCTGGGCGCGCGCCAACGCCGCCGCGGTGCCGGCGGGAATTCCCGCCGCCTTCGTGGGACCGGAGCTGGCGGGAGCGGGAGCGGCGACCTCGCCGGCCGGCCTGCAGTACGGCATCGACGCCGATCACTGGGTGATGTACCTCGCCGCCGACGTTCCGGCCGCCTCGCTCACCGCCTGGTGGCTGGGCGCGGCGCTGCCGGCGGGATTTCATCTGCTGCGCGTGGCCGCCGTCGATCCCGCCTGCATCACCGCCGCGCAGCTCGACGCCTGCGTCGCGGACGTCGCGGGGCGCGGAGTGGATCACGACACCGCGCGCACCTTTTGCCTCGAGCCCTACCGGCTCTCGCCGGCGCCCGACGACGAGCAGCTGGTGCTCCAGCTCGGCACCGTCGCGCTCGGGCCCGCGGGCGGGAGCTGCCCTTGAGCATGGACGGCGCCGCCATCGAACGGCTCTACCGATCGCACGGGCACGTCGTACTGCGGAGGGCGCGATCGCTTCTGGGCAGCGAGCACGATGCGCAAGAGGCGCTGCAGGAAGTTTTTGCCTCGCTCTTGCGCGAGCCATCCGCGCTGCGCGAGGCCCGCTCGATCGTGGGCTGGCTCTACCAGGCCACCACGCACTACTGCCTCAACCAGCTCCGCAACCGCCGCACCGGCTTGCGGCTCCTGGAGCAGCGGCCGGCGGCGCCGGAAGCGGGCCCCGGCAACCAGGAGGCGCTGGCCGAAGTGCGCAAGCTGCTGGCGCAGATGCCGCCCGACGCGGCGGCAGCCGTCGTCTGCCACCACCTGGACGGCATGACCCACGACGAGGTGGCCGAGCTGCTCGGCTGCTCGCGGCGGCAGGTGGGCTACCTCTTGGAGCGCGCGGAAGCGTCGGTTCTGCGCATGGAGCAGAGCGCATGAAGAATCCACTCGCACAGAGCCTCTGGCCGGCTTGCCTCTCGGCGCTGCAGCTCGATCGCTACCTGCTCGGCGAGCTTTCCGGAGCCGCCGCGGAAGAGGTCCGCGCGCACCTCGACGGCTGCGCCCGCTGCAAGGCGGCGGCTTCCACGATGCGCCCCGAGCCGCTCCCTCGCTTGCGCCTCCTGCGCGCGCCGCGCCCGCGCTGGCACCGCGCCGCCGCGGCCGCGGCAGGCCTGGCCGCCGCCGCCTCGCTGGTCATCGTCCTGCGGCCCGCGCCGGGCGAGCGGCCCAAGGGCAACGGCATCGCGCTCACCATGTACGTCAAGCACGGAAGCGAAGTGCGTCGCGCCGGCCCCGGCGAGACCGTCGCCCCCGGCGACTCGGTGCGCTTCGCGGCCACCACGCCTGCGGCTGCGTACGTGGCGGTGCTCAGCATCGACCCGCGCGGCCACGGCTCGGTCTACTACCCGCTCGGCCCGCGCGCCGAGTCGGTGCCCGCGGGCGCCGACGTCCCTCTGCCGCTCGGCACGCGCCTCGACGCGACTGTTGGCGAGGAGAAGATCGTGGGACTCTTCTGCGCCTCGCCCGTCGAGCTGGACCCGCTGCGTGCGCGCCTCGAGCAAGGCGGCATCGAAATTCCCGACGGCTGCCAGGTGACCCAGTGGAGCTTCGTCAAGCGCTGACCATCGCCGCGCTCGTCCTGCCTGCCGCGGCGCTCGCGCAGGTGGAGCGCTTCGCCGTGGTGGTCGGCAACGACCAGGGCCAGCCGCCCGACGTGGCCCTGTCCTACGCGGAGACCGACGCCTCCCGCATGGCCTCGGTGCTCGAGGAGGTGGGCGGCGTCCGGCCGGAAAATCTCATAGTCCTGCGCGGCCAGGACGCGGGCACGGTGCGGCGCACGCTGATCGCGGTGAACGATCGCGTCCGCGCTTCCGGCGGGCAGGCGGTGCTCATCGTCTACTACTCCGGGCACGCGGATGCGGGCGCGCTGCACCTGGGAGCGACCCAGCTCGAGCTGACCGAGCTGGAGCAGCTGGTGCGCGGCTCTTCGGCCAGCTTCCGCCTGCTCATCCTCGACGCCTGCCGCTCGGGCGCGCTCACGCGCGTGAAGGGCGGCACGGCGATTCCGCCCTTCGACATCCGCATCGGCGAGCGCGTGGCCGGCGAGGGAGCGGTCTTCCTCACCTCCAGCTCCGCCTCCGAGGACAGCCAGGAGTCCGACGAGATCAAGGGCAGCTTCTTCACCCACGCGCTCGTCTCCGGCCTGCTCGGCGCGGCCGACGAGAACGGCGACGGCCGCGTCACGCTCGACGAGGCGTACCGCTACGCGTACGAGTCCACGCTGCGCGCTTCCAGCCGCACGCTCGCCGGCGTGCAGCACCCGACCTTCGAGTACGAGGTGCGCGGCCAGGGCGACGTGGTCCTGGCCACCCTCGACGCAAAGTCGCCCTCGCGCGCCTTCATCGAGCTGCCCGAAGGGCGCAGCTGGCTGCTCTTCCACGGCTCGCAAGAAGGGCCGGTGGTGGGCGAGGTGGCGGCGCGAGACAAGTCGCGGCGCCTGAGCGTGCGCGCGGGGCGGTACTTCGTCCGCGGCCGCGCGCCCGACGTGCTCCTCGAAGGCACGCTGGAGGCGCCGGCCGGTACCACCTTCAAGCTCGACGAGTCGGGCCTCGATCGCACCGCCTACGCGCGGCTGGTGCGCAAGGGAGGCGGCACGGCCGACGCGGTGGCGTCGGTGGAAGCGGAGACGCGCGTGCGCAGCTCACTGCTCGACGACGCCGGCCTCTGTCCCGGCGTCGCCGTCGGCGTGTCGATGGCGCTGCGCCCGGTCACGCTGACGCCGCGCATGGCCTGGTGCCGCAGCGGCTTCACCAATCCCGGCATCCACGCCTTCGTCGACCAGTTCGACCTCGAGCTGTCGGCGGTCCACGTCTGGGACATGCGCGCGTTCTCGCTGGAGGTAGGGGTGACCGCGGGAGGGTCGCTGCTCCTGCAGCACTTCCAGACGCAGGGCATCGCGCCGCGGCGCACGACGGCGGCGCTGCAGCTCTCGCCCACGGTGGGCGTGACGCACGAGCTGGGCGCGCGCGGCTATCTCTTCCTGCTCGGCGCGGGGTCGACCTATCTCTTCCGCAGCGAGGACGCGACCGGGAGCTCGTCGCTCAAGCCCTCCTTCGCCCTGCGCGTCTCGTTCGGGGCCGGTCTGCGCCTCTGATTGCTCCTGCCGCGAGGCGCGTTGTATTGCTCGCCGATGCCGGTGCTGCTGTTGCTCGCGCTTCTGACGCCTGCTGCCGAGCTGCAGGATCACTCCGCCTTCTCCAAAGTGGGCTTCTACCCGCTCTGGGAAAACACCGGCAGCGTGCTCGGCCACCGGCACGCGCTGATCGGCACCGACTACTTCGAGCTGGGCCTCGGCGATCGGGCGCAGCTGGGCGTGCGGCCGCAGGAGTTCCTCTTCCGGACGCCGAACGTGCACGGCAAGCTGCAGCTCTTCGCGCGCGGCGAACTGGAATGGTCGGCGCAGGCGGAGGTGCTCACGCTGCTCTCGGGAGCAACTTCGGTCTTCACCTCTTCCAACATCGTCTCGCGGCTCGACAACAGCCGCGGCGCGCTGTGGGTGGTGCCGGTGGGCACGACGCTGAGCTGGTTCCCTGCCGACTTCGCCGCCCTGCACACCACCTTGACGTTGATGAGCGTGGGCGGGACCGCGCAGCCTTACTACGCCTCGGTGGGCCTCTCTTCGGTGCTGGAGCTGCGCGCGCTGCGCTACCACGGCTTGAACTTCCATCTCGCCGAGATCGGTTTCTGGCGCCACGACCTGTTCATCGCCGGCGTCTCCTACCGGCTCAACTTGAGCTGGTTCGGAGCGCAGGTTGGCTACTTCTACCGCTTCTCCAAGGACGGCTCGCAGGCGAGCCCGCTCTTGTCGCTGGGAGTGACGCTGTGAAGCGCGCCGCGCTCGCGCTGCTCCTCGTGGCCGGTTGCGACTGGGAGCACTTCGGCCTGGTGAATTCCGTGCCGCTCCCGCCGCCGCAGAACATCGGCCGGCCGGTGAAGGTCTTCCTCGGGCTCGACGGCGTCTCGCGGGCGGCATTCGATCAGGCGGTGAGCGAGGGCGCATTCGAAGGCTTCAACGCCAGCACGCTCATCCCCATGTACCCGGCGACGAGCGACGCCAGCTGGTCGCGCGTGCTCCACACCCGCCGCTTCCCCGGCTACGAGTACACCTACTACGACGAGACGCAGGACAAGATCGTCGAGCCCGGCCTGCCCGGCATCCTCGAGCACATCCTTCCGCACTTCGACGGCTCGCCGTTCAGCGAGAGCTGGTCGAACGCGCCCGCCTTCTACCGGGCCTTCGACGTCCACGCCTCGGACTACTTCGACGCCATCGGCAGCTACGAGACCACGCACGAAGGATTCGCGCGCGCGCTCGATCAGGTCTTCTTCACGCTCGGCGGACGCCTCGACACGCAGGAGGTCTTCTTCGCCTACGTGCTGGAGACCGACGTGCTCGGCCACGACGAGTCCAAGGCGTCGGTGGTGACGGCGCTCGAGACGCTGAGCGCGCGCCTGCGCCACTTCGCCGACGACCATCCCGAGCATCCGGTCAGCTTCACGCTCTTCACCGACCACGGCTTCGACCACATCGACAAGCTCGGCCGCGTGATCAGCGCGCGCGACGAGGTGGCGGCGGCGGGAGTGCGCACCGTCTCCTCGGCGGCCGAGGGCCGCAGCGCCGCGCAGCCGTGGGCCATCGTCATCGAGCACACCCGCACCACCTACGTGGCGGTGCACACCGAAGAGGCGCAGGCCGACGAGGTGGCGCGGCGCATCTCCACCAATCCCAAGTTCGACCTGGTGGTCTCGCGCGCGGTTGCCGGCACGACCGAGACGATGCCGGCGTCCTGGCCGCGGGTGTCGATCTGGAAGGACGGCGCGCGGGCGGCGTACTTCGCCTTCGACGCCGCCGAGAACGTCTACTGGCTGTCGAGCGGCCTCGACCAGGCGGCGCTGGGCGTGACGCTGCCGCTCGGTCCCGCGAGCTTCACCCCGCTCGCCGACGGC
>Ga0307479_10001790_pt1 | contig 19597 bp, 30 predicted proteins | sample atmos_gasesECM4C_FD_203743 | JGI IMG/M metagenome (GOLD analysis project Ga0307479, IMG submission 203743) | Hardwood forest soil microbial communities from Morgan-Monroe State Forest, Indiana, United States - atmos_gasesECM4C_515 | ecosystem: Environmental > Terrestrial > Soil > Temperate...
AGGACGTCAAAGCGCTCATGGACACCGTGAGCAGCTTTGGCACTCCGGAGCAGCAGCAAACCTTTCGAGACGCCCTGCAATCAGGCGTCATGCATCACCTCGAGGACACTGCTATCCATCCGACAACGGGACAGTTCAGCGGCATGAATCTGGATCGAGCCGTGCGAGAAGTCGGGCCCGAGCGGTTGAGTCTCCTGATGGATCCGAAGCGCCTGGAGTCTTTGAGCAATCTACGTCAGGCCGCGATCGACGCCACGGTCCAGCCTGCTCATGCCGCGGTGAATACCTCCAACTCGGGGGCCATGATGCTGGGGATGGGGCATCCCGACCTAGCAGGTGCTGGGATTAAAGCCTTGCTGCCGGATATTGCGCATGAGTTCCTTCCGTCCGCCCTCATGAACGCCCCGCAGAACATCGCTGCCAGGAGTTCAGTTGATCGAGTGCTAGCAGCGCGAGCTTTACCCGCCGGTAGGCCGCCCAATCCGCTTGTGCAGAAACTCTCCCGTGCGCTGGGCGTGGGTTCGGGCGCGGCGCTCGCGCAGCAGGCGACCCAGCCGAACAAACCCCCAGCGAAGTCCCTGCAGGCACAGTGAGAGCAGCGTGAACATGATCACGACGGACAGGACTGAGGGCATGGTGGGCAATTCTTCCATGCTCAAGTGTAGCGCTGTGGCACCAGCAAAGTGCTGAGGGCTACTGATGGCCGCACCCAAAGGAACAAAGCCGCCCAATGCCGGCAAGGGACGCCAGAGAGGCATTCCCAACAAGCTCACTGCCGACCTGAAGGAGATGATCCTCGGTGCGCTCGAGGATGCCGGTGGGCGGAAATACCTAAAGAAGCAAGCCACCGAAAACTCATCCGCCTTCCTGGCGCTCGTTGGTCGTGTATTACCGAAGCAGATCGACGCCAACGTGCAGGCGAATTTCACCGGCTATGAACCCGTCCGAGTCCCCGTCGAAGATCGAGAGTCGGATCCCCTGGCGAGCCCAACCGGGTCCCCAACTATCGGCCATTCGTAAGTCCTGGGTTGAAGAGCTGCTCTATGGCGGCGCGGTCTTTGGCGGCAAATCTGATTTTCTCCTCGGTGACTTCGCCCAGGACGTCCCGACCGAATACGGAAGCCATTGGCACGGGATCCTGTTCCGCAAAAACTACCCTCAGCTCGAGGAGCTCATCAGCCGTTCCAAGGAAATATACCCCGCCTGGTTTGGGCTGGATTCCCGTGCCTGGAGCGCCGGCACTAAGACATGGACCTGGCCCAATGGCGCGACTCTCAAAATGCGCTTCATGGAGTCAGATGATGACTGGATGCAGTATTGGGGGCATGCCTATACGTGGATTGGCTGGGACGAGCTCGCACTGTGGTCCTCGAGCAATCCATATCTGAAGATGAAGGCGCGCTTACGTAGCGCCGCAGCGGCCATTCCCTACAAGCGCATCCGAGCTTCGGCGAACCCGGGCGGCCCAGGCCATCACTGGGTCAAGCGCTATTTCGGAATAGATCGCTTCCCGCTTGGGGGCCAAGTTGTCTCTCCAGACGATGCTTCCGGTATGCGGCGGATGTTTGTCCGCTCACGTCTGACGGATAACCAGATTGGCCTTCGAAATGATCCTGCCTACGCCGCCCGCCTTGAGGGGTTGGGCTCTCCGGAGTTGATCCGCGCGTTGAAGGAAGGCGACTGGAACATCATCGCCGGCGCCTTCTTCCCTGAATTCGATATTGCCCATCACGTCATCGTGCCGTTCTCGATCCCGCAACACTGGGTGCGCTTGCGCTCGATGGATTGGGGGTCATCTGCGCCCTTTGCCGTCCACTGGTGGGCTGTCTCGGACGGTGAACTGCTCTCCATTCCCCGCGGGGCCCTCGTCTGCTATCGCGAATGGTACGGCGCTACACCGGATGATTTGGGACTCAAGCTCACCGCGGAGGAAGTCGCCGATGGTATCCGCGAACGCGAGCGAGGCGAGAAGATCGATGATGGTGTGTTGGACCCTTCCGCCTTTGCTCGTAACGGTGGACCTTCCATCGCCGAGCGCATGCGCGATCGCAAGGTGTATTTTCGTCGTGCCGATAACACCCGTGTAGGCTCTCGGGGTGCATTGGGTGGCTGGGATCTGGTGCGCCAGCGACTCAAGGGCAATGAGGCGCCGATGATCTACTTCACGACGCAATGTCCCGATACCATCCGCACCTTTCCCGCTGTGCAGCACGATTCCAACCGGATCGAAGATGTCGATACGCATTCAAACGACCACTGCGCAGACAGTGTGCGATATGTTTGCGCCGCCCGCCCCTGGGTGCGCGATGTGCCAAAATCGCAGCAGCCGCTGATCATCAATACGTGTATGCCCACGATCAACGAACTCTTGGGTCAGCAGCGGCGCAGACGACTGGAGAATTCATGAACGACGAAACGATCATCCAGTTTCGAGCGCGTGAGGAAGTGCGGCGCCGTACTGAAAGCCCAACAGCTCCCGATAGAACGAGACCAATCCCGGCGACGGTTCCGCTGCTCATTCACGGCGAGGTCCGTGTGGAGCACTTCATGCGAGCAGCGCAGGCGATCGGCTGTGAATTCGAGTACGACGAGCGGCTGTGCGCCATCGTGATGCATCCATCTAGGGCTTAAATCGCTTGTATTCAGGTGCGAGGTATATTCAACACGAATGCATATTCAACGCTCCCTGACCTCGCGTTGACACCTATGATGGCGTGCTCCGGAGACTGAGTGTTATCCAAAGTAGCCATTCCGCTGAACTGAAGTCCATTCAGCACTGAGGCTTGCCCGGTGCAGTTGGCATATGAGTACTGCACCTTATAGGCGTTGTACATGGCATCGATGATCGAAACCGTTCCGTTGAGGACGCAGCTGGTATTCGGGTCTTGCAGGAAAACCGCCCCATTGCTGCTAACTGTGACGACATCCGCGCCGCTCAAGAAGTTGCCGCTGATGGTCGCGAGCGAGGATGCACGATTGTAGAGCGCGTCAAAAGTCAGGTTGAGACTCCCGTTCGTGCTGGTCCCGGCGTCCGTTTTGAATTGCGTGGAGAGAGAAATGGACGAGCGCGCCTGAACCGTGCCTGAGACCGATCCAGTTCCGTGCGTGGAGTTATCGGTAAAGACGGTTCCGACTTGCGTGAACCCCTCGAAGTTGGCGGAGATGGAGTTTCCGGTAACGCTCGCAGTCCCGACGTACTGGACATTATCAGAGCGAATGAAATGGAATTCGCCGGACTCGTCGATCAGTCCGACAATTTGCAAACCGGTTGTGCTCTCCGTACCGCGCCAGATTCCGCCAGGAGATGCGTTGGTTACTGGCGCAGGAGCGGACGTGCTGGTTCCTGACGAAGAGCCAGCGCCCCCGCAACCGGCTAGCACAACGCAGAGACTTGCCGCGATGACGCACTGCACGCCCATCCATCTCATTGGAACCCCCTGTGTTTTTCTAGCGCGTGTTAGTTCTATTCGTCTGCGCTAGGGGCCGAATCTACGCGAGAGCGTTTACCACTCTCAAGGCGCATCGCATCAAACGTGAGGAGCGTTGATGAAGCGACTGGGCCGCTCTGGCGTATGGACCGTCCCTTGGATATGAGCACTACCTTGACGTGACGGGTCATTCTGCAGGTGGCACCGGAATAGGCCCCAAAGCGGGTCCATTCGCGCAGATGCGATGCCGCAGAGAGTGCTGAATAGATAGGTGTACTTAGCAAACCCCTACGGTGTTGGTCGGTATGAAATAAACGCCGGGCCAAAGGACCGACAGAATGAATTTATCTGTTATGTCCCCATCCGTTACGGGGTTAAGCTGCTGGCAATGGGCTGGGTAATCAAGAAGCGCTGATTTAGGAGCCTGCACGAGGATACCTTCCATGAGAGAACGATTGTCTGGACGGGGCAAGTTAACTCGTCTTAGCGAGCCTGGGATCGCGCTACCTGTGACTTTCGACTTCCAGATTGAGAGAACCATCAAGCACAGACCGGGTTTGCCTATTGCAACGGGGCCAATCACTGGTCGGGGTAGCGTCATTCCGGTTGAAGGAACCGCTACTACATCAGAGGATTTCTACGAACTGGTCACGGATGACGGACAAAAATTCCGAGTTCAGCTTCTCGGCGGAGTGTGGCACCTTCTGTCACCAATGCCGTAAAGCTGACCGGCTTAGCACGGTGCATAGCATCTGCGTGACGAAGCGACGCACGTGGGCCCTGAGACAGCAGCAGAATTCTCACGAGATGTCCCGCCTCCCGGATCGCGTGTTGAGGAGTGTCGGTGCGATGGTGACGTTGCGCGCGGATAACTGAAAAGAACAGCCGCCCCACAGGCAGGCGGCCGTAATCGGCTCAGAGCCAGCCGAACCGCAGGCGCGCATCCTCAAGTGCGCGCTGCATGATCCCTGCGATGACGTCGATGGTTACCTGGCCGAGCCCCAAACGCTTTGTCTCAGCCCATGAGGCGTCAACAGCCGACACGACGGCTTCCATGAAGTGCTGCCGTGTTCGCCGCTCGAACTCGGCCAAAGCCTCTGGACTCACCCGTGGAGGAAACTGCACCACGTTGTCATCGCCCACCGTCTTCCGAGCGGGCTTCCTGCGAGCTCATGACGTAGCCTCCCCGCGCGTTGGCGCGCGCGTGTTGTCCACCATGAGACGCAGGCAGGAGTCGCGTCGCTCACCCCGGACGCCCTGACGGATCGCCGAAGGCCGAAATATCGCAAGCGGCGTGCTCTTTGCTATGTCGTCGGTGACGTCAATCCGCACAGTGAACTGTCCTTTTGGGGCGCACCTCACTTCCAACACTAATCCCCGATCTGGATCCCAATGTTTCCAAGCCAACCGCTTTGGTGCCACCGGACAGTCGTCGGGTTGCAAAAGGCCGTGGCTGAGGAGTCTTGCCCGATCCCATCGGAAGGTTAGCGCCGAGGCTTCCAGGTATGTGTTGGTCACATGGAACCAGCGGCGCACCGGACGCAGTCCCAACACGCTCATCCCAGGGAATGTCAATGCGACGAGGCGAAGGAGACTATCGAGCTCCGCACTCTCGTAAAGCGGCCAGCCGTGAAGTCGCGCCTTGGAAATCCCCTCCACAAGTTCCGAGGTGCGGTTCATGGCTGCGCCTCCTTCTGATCGGCTTTTAGCAGTACGCGGACTTGACGCTCCAGGTGCTCAAGCGCATCAGTCACGATGCCCAGGACCCGGCACATACCCATCTCCGCACCATCCGGCGCCGCTTTGATATCCATCGCCCGGCACAGAGCAATGAGTTGCCTGCAGCTATCGAACGTCTGCCATATATTGCAGCTGTCGCTGATGAGTTCTGCCGCTACAGCCTGACGGCCCCTGACCCCGCTCATAGCCGCACCCCCGAACCGCGCATGCGCCCGCGGATCTGCTCCTTCATGGCGCGGAAGAACATGCGCAGGAAATGGCCGCTTCGAGACGGATACTTCAACCGCATGGACTCAGCGAAACTCGCGTTGTATGCCACTGTACATGCTTCGTCCGCCAGCTGATCTATTGCCTCGGCCAGTGCCTTTTGGGCAGCCCGATTGCCTTTGCGGCCTAGGGTTGGCCAGGGGTGCGGCTCCGCTAATGCGCTCAACTCCTTCGTGGTGTAGTTCCTCAAGATTGGTTGGTATGAGGTGGATGCGCCCTTGCTGGCGCGTGCTGTCTTTTTGGTACCCATGATCGAATCTCCTACGTTCGGTTGTGGTAGAGCGCTCGGTGGGTCGCTGCCAGGAGTGGAATTGACGACGGCGATCATTATGTTGGTTCCACCTGACGCTTGAGCGAAGGCTCATGGCTGATCTCCTATCGCCATTAATGAACTCGCTATCCGCGGGGGCTTCCGTAATCCGCACTGCACAAACTCAAGATATTCGATCACCTCATCCATTCGGTCCCAAGCACGCTCGATACAGGAGCCGGGCCCATGCTGCCGTTGGTCAAACAGGTCCCCGAGAATGTTGCGCAGCTCGCAGGCCATGCCGTGCGCTTGGTCAAGCGGGCTCATGGCGCACCTCCTGGCCGATTTCCTCGATGACCACGCCATGATGATCGACACGCGCAGTGAGCCCGACTGTTGCGAGCCCTCGCAGCAATCGGCCAATGCCAATTTCGCCGCTGATCCACGTCGGCAGCCGTTTATCCAACGGCGTGGTTGCTCCAGTTGTCACCCGCCGTGACACCTGATCACGCGGGCGCAGGGGAATTACTTTGTCGCTCACGATGACACCTCCCGGCCAACAATAACGCGCTTGCGGAAGTCCTCGATGCCGGTGCGGAGGTGCACGGTTTGCTCGTCAGGACTTGGTGATGCCCACGGCTGTTCACTGAGCCAACGCGACCACATCGCCGCGGTGAATGGCGTTTTTCGTGGTTGCCGCCGCCTCGGATACGGCTTCCGCCGTTTCTGTGGTGTGCTCATGACGGGTCCTCCGTCTCTTTCCTCCGAGAAACCGGAGCGTCTTGCGCGTCCCTGATCGCACCTCCCGTTGAGGGTCTCGGGATACGTGCCCAAGCAGCCAACAGAGGACCAGGGTTGGCCACGAGCACGAGGGGGTGCTCAACGAAGTGCGTAGCCTTCCCGCCGCACCATCCGCACTCGAACAACCGCACCGCATGATCATCACTCAGCCCTTCGGCAGTCAGCTCGTCCGCGCTGGCAACGTTGTAGATACGCTCCTCGACGTCTTCGGGTTTCCGATATTCGAGCGTGGCGATGACGGTAGCGATCTTCTTGGCCGCGGCGGTCGCATTGCCCGCTTCGATGAAGGCGGTCACCTCGGACTTGCGCCAGTCGGCGGAGCTGACGTGAGCACGCCAGAGACGTGTGATTTCGATGTCTTGGGCAAGCGGACTTTTCGGCCAGTCTTGCCAGATGGCATCCGTGAGTCTGTCGAAAAGAACACCAAGTCCTTTGTCACTAGGAAGCGCTTCGGCGAAGGCGTCGATAGCCTGCCGAACTTGAGCAGACGGGCGCCCCTCGGTGGGTGCGGTAGACTCCGAAATGTTCATATTCAGTAACCTCGAATTACTGGGTAGGGATAGGCGTTCCCGTCGGGTTGCAATCCCGACGGGGCCGCCGCTTGAGGTATCAGGCTGGATTCGTTGACGCCTCCTCGCCGCTAAGTGACGGCTGTTGCCGAACAGATAGCGTCTCGGACACGATCTTCAGATACGTCGCTTCGGCTTCGTCGCGAGTCTTGGTCGCCTTGGCGAGCGCCCGATGAACGCTCTCCAAGCGAGTCTCCGCAGCGCGCAGCAAATCCGCCGCCTTAATCAAAGTCAGGGCTTTCGTTCGGGGCCTGGGCATGGGTCAGTCCTCGTTGTTGCACAACGGATGGACTGGGTGGGCGACAGAGGGGCCGGTGGGGCAACTATGGGGGTAACTGGAGCGATCGCATAGCCATTGTCAGATCTGGATCAATAGCTTATGTGTTCAATATGGTGCCGGCTCCGGGCACCACCTAAGCATCTGACCGCCTCTGCTGCCGTCTGATGCCTCTCCAAGAAACCCTCTAATTTCCCACCTTTTCTTGCTGTCAGCGTCCGTCAGCATCCGTTGACAGCCGAGCTTACATGAGGGTACTTTTGGGGGCAACTGAAGAATGTGATTTCCCGGTTACCCCCGATGCCTCTCTCAGAAGCCTCTATAAAGGCCGCTATCAAGGAAGCGACCTCCACCGCTGCCGGAGCCAAGAAATATGACGAAGGCGGCTTATATCTGCTGTTGAAGCCTCTGGGCGACGGCTGCGGTTCGTGGTGGCGTCTCAAATACCGCTACGGGGGTAAGGAAAAAGGACTGTCGCTCGGCGTCTACCCCACCGTGTCCCTAAAGCGCGCGAGAGAGAAACGCGACGAAGCCAAGGCCCTGCTGGCTGACGGCATCGACCCAAGCCGGCGACGACAGGCGGAAAAGGTTTCCCGCGCCTTCACCTTCGAGCTGATTGCCGAGGAATGGTTACAACTGCAGTCCAAGAAACTCAGCCACGTCACGCTTGCGAAGAACCGATGGCTGTTGAAAGAGTTTCTCTTGCCTGAGCTTGGGAATCATCCCATCGCGGAGACAATGGCGGCTGACATTTTGGCTTGCCTCCGCAAGATCGAAGCGCAAGGGATTCATGAGACCGCGCATCGTGCCAAACAACTCATCGGTCGCATCTTCCGGTTTGCAGTCGCGACCGGGCGCGCCGAGCGTGATCCGACGGGTGACCTAAGTGGAGCGTTGGCGCCCGTCGTCACACAGAATCACGCTGCCATCACCGACCCCGCCCGGATCGGGCAACTCCTTCGAGTGATTGATGGCTATCAGGGGCAGCCCGTTACGGCCTCTGCCCTGCAGCTCGCACCGTTGGTGTTTGTACGACCCGGCGAACTCCGTGGAGCCGAATGGTCCGAGTTCGATCTGGACGGCGGCCTCTGGAGGATTCCAGCCGCACGCATGAAGATGCGCGAGGAGCATTTGGTTCCCCTACCGACGCAGGCGGTTCACGTCCTGCGATCTCTTCATAACCTCACTGGCACAGGTCGGTACGTATTCCCTTCCCTTCGCACCACTCAGCGGCCAATGTCAGAAAACACGATCAACGCTGCGCTTCGGCGATTGGGATATACGGGTGAAGAGATGACTGGGCACGGATTCAGGGCGCTCGCATCAACGTGCCTCAATGAGCAAGGCTTTCCTCCTGACGTGATCGAGCTGCAATTGGCCCACGCGGAACGTAATAAGGTGCGCGCTGCGTACAACCGCGCCCAACGACTCGACGAACGGCGAAAGATGATGCAGGCGTGGGCGGACTACCTCGATGGCCTTCGCGCCGGCGGCCAAGTCGTACCGATCCGGCACAAAAGAACGTGATCACCGGCACATCCGCCGTCCGCCGCTAGTGTCCGCAGACGGTTGCCAGTGATATCACTTTTTAGTATCATCTAGTCCGTGAAGCGCAAGCATACGAAGACGCTGGAAGCGCTGTTTGCGCACCCTACGCCGGCCAATATTCAGTGGCGGGACGTTGAGGCACTGTTCAAGGAACTCGGTGCCGTGGTGAGCGAGCGTGAGGGCTCGCGCATTGGGGTGGAATTGTTTGGTGAAATTCGCGTGTTTCACCGACCGCATCCGTCACCTGACACGGATAAGGGCGCCGTGGCGAGCATTCGGCGCTGGCTGGAGGAGCACGGAGTGAAGCCATGATTAACACTATGACCATTGACGGCTACGACGCCGTGATTCAGTTCGACCCGGATATCAAGATGTTCCGGGGCGAATTCGTCGGACTCAACGGCGGAGCAGACTTCTACGCCAAGAGCGTCGAGGGCCTGGAGAAAGAGGGCCGCAAGTCGCTCAAGGTCTTTCTGGAAATGTGTGTGGAAAAAGGCATCGAGCCGCGCAAATCGTTCTCAGGCAAGTTCGTTGTTCGAGTCCCCCCTGCCCTGCACGAGCGCGCGACCGAAGCCGCCGCAGCGAGGCGAGTGAGTCTGAATGATCTGGTGAAAGCTGCGCTTGAGCGCGAAACCGCTGACGGATTGACGTAGCTGCTCAATGTTGATGGAGACCATTGTGGCACGCGTGCACAACCCGCCCCATCCCGGCGAAGTCCTCGTAGATACAGTGCTGCGCAGGGATGGTGGTATCAGCGTCGCAGGGTTTGCGAAACGGCTCGGCATCTCGCGTGTGGCGCTCTCACGTGTTGTGAATGGGCGCGCGGCGATGAGCGAATCACGTGCCGCAATCTCGTAAGGATGGAGCGAGACCGGACGTGCCCCCAGTCGGATTCGTTCAGCATATTGATGGCGGTGGCAGTGCGAGCGACTGGCTTGTCATCGAAAACGTTAGACGCGCACGAGACGGAGACGTCAAGGCCGCCCGAAGAATCCTGACCGACTGGGTAGGGGCAGTCGATCAACGGGATAAACAAACTTGGAAGGGACCAGTCCACTGGGAATACGCACGATTTATACGGGACGCGTTTGCCTCGATATTGGGAGAGGTCGATGCAAATCGCGCGCTTGGGGTGAGTCTTGCAAAGGCAGGTCGACCAGAGGGTTCTGGCGTACGCCATGACTCTCAAGCCTTAGCGGCAGCCTATAACCTGTTGTTGTTCAAGGGTCTGCAACCTAAGAAGGCTAAATCCCATCTCAAGGACAAGACTGGCGCAGCCCCGCGCACAATAGAGAACGCGAATAAACAACATCGCGTATATGCCATCTATCTTACTGTCGCGCGCTCCTCCGAGGCGCTGCCAGAGGACAGAGAATACGCGTCGGAGTGCCTTAAGTCGGACGCATCTCATTACCAGAAAGAACTCGAGGCAATTTTGCCGTCGACCGACCAGCGTCGGAAATAGACGTAATTAGCGCCGCCTAACACTCGCGCAGAACCCGCGCGACTGATTCAGTATTCGAATCGCCTTCCGAGGGCCGCTTGCAGCGTCCGCTGTCGGCGCACTGATCGTCAGTTCAACTGACGAGGATGAGCGATGACAAAATCCCGTCGAATCCTGCGCTTGCCGCAGGTCATCCAGAAGTCCGGTCTCGGCCGCGACACCATCTACCGCGGTGGCCGTGAAAATTGGTTCCCGAAGCCTGTAAAGCTCACTGAACGTGCCTCGGGGTGGTTCGAGGACGAAATTGACCAATTCCTCGAGCAACGTGCTGCCCAGCGCGTCTCTCAGCCTGCCGCGTGATTTTCCGAGGCCCACAAACGGCGACGCCTGCACGGTGCCACCCGGCAGGCGTCTTCATCAGCAACAGCATTCTCAGGTCTTCCGGACATGTCGATCATAACGTTTCGTCCGTATTCGCGGCAATTTTCACAGCGCAGCCCATCTCGCTACAGCGTCGACCATTGCGGTCGCTGTGGCGCCCTGCTCTCTGATCCCGCGTGTTGGCTCTGTGACCGTTGTCGCGCGTATCAATGCCTTGCGCAAGCGCTGCGGCTATTTCAGCGGAGCATCCCATGATGCGCGAACGCGAACTGCGGATCCTTGCCGAGCCCGCTCCGCGCGATGGTTCGAAGTCATGACGTCCCTTCCCCATTCCGTAGAGGCGGAGCAAGCGGTCCTGGGATCGTTGCTGATCGACGCTACTGCATTTGGGATCATCGGGCCGCTCCTCTCTGAGGATGATTTCAGCCGACCGGATCACCGACTCATTTTTGGCGCGGTTTCGTCATTGGCTCGCGACGAGAAACCGCACGACATACAGATGGTCTGCGAGGAGTTGAGACATCAGGGGCATGAGGATGCCGCGGGCGGGTTTTCATACTTGGGCCAGCTGGCCCGGGAAACCGCCACCAGCGTTAACGTCAAACACTACGCCAATATCGTTCGCGACCGCTCCATTGCGCGACAGACGATCGGCTTGGCCAACAATCTCGCGACCTCGTCTGTCACTGCCGCAACGGATATTGCCGACCTGCTTGGGGACGCCGAGCGGCAGTTCGCCAGGCTCAAATCGCGATGTAGCAAGAGCGCCTCGCCGCGTTCGCGGCTCACTTCCATAGAAGCGCGCGACTTTCTCAGTATGGAGATCGCTCCGCGTCAGTTCTTGCTGAGCCCAATTTTGCCGGCTCAAGGCCTCACAATGGTCTACGGACCCCGCGGGCTTGGGAAGACGCAGGTCAGTGTCGGAATTGCTGTCGCCATCGCCGCTGGCGCCAAGTTCCTCAAATGGTCAGCGCCGCAGCCGGCCAGCGTTCTGTTGATCGATGGGGAGATGCCCGCCTCCGCTATGCAAGCGCGTTTAGCGGATGCTATCAAGGCCAGCGACCTCGAGCCGAAGGCGTCCCTTCGCCTGGTAACACCCGATCTCAATTGGGAAGCCGGCATGCCCGATCTTTCGACCTCAGCAGGGCAAGAAGCCGTTGACGCCTTAGTCTCGGACGACACACGCCTGATCATTGTGGACAACCTGAGTTCACTTCTTCGGACCGGCGTAGAAAACGACTCGGAATCCTGGCTCCCGTTGCAGACGTGGGCACTTAGGCACCGGGCTGCGGGGCGATCCGTCCTGTTTATTCACCATGCCGGGAAAGGCGGCGCTCAACGTGGCACATCCCGCCGTGAGGATGTCCTGGACTGCGTCGTCGCTCTACGCCGACCGAGCGATTATCGGCAATCGGAAGGTGCCCGGTTCGAGGTGCATATCGAGAAGGGCAGATCGCTGTTTGGCCAGGACGCGATGCCGTTTGAGGCCCAACTCGCCTCGGACTCACATGGCAATCCGGCCTGGACGCTGCGCGACCTCGAGGTGAACCAGATGAAGCAGATCACGGAGATGTCGGGACTCGGGATGAAGCCCGTGGAGATTGCGCAGGAATTGGGAATTTCGAAGGCCACGGTCTACCGGCGGATGAAGGAGAACGGCAGTACGTCTGAACCTGCGGCGGTGAATGGCCATGCATGAGACAACGGCTGCGACAATCGTGAGAAAGTGTTTTCTCACCAGCGAGAAATACAGGGGACCCTGTGAGACAACAAATAGCCTGCAAATAAAGGCTATCCGCAAGTTTTCTCACTGTCTCACAACTAGGGGCTGAGACTGTGAGACACGCAACTGATCCTGCGACAGCCGCTGAGACGCCTTTGCGACAGCCCAGTCTAAAGGAACTCGCGCAACAGGTTGTCGATCGCCAGCCCGCGAGCGGAGAAGCGGCGCGCCGCAGAACGGCTTGCAAGGCCATCGAAGCCGCGGACCCTGCAGCATTTCGGACGGCCCTGATTCTTGGGCGGCTACACCTCTGCGGCAATTGCCGTCGGTATCGATTCGGCAGCGACTCCGGAGGCGGTGGTATATGCGCGATACACGGGGATGGACTGTTGGCGTTTGCCATGCCGTTTCGATGTTCGGAGTTCGAACCCAGCACTCAACCTAGCGCGCCCGATCTGATGCCCGATCCCGATGGCGCTCGGTCCCGAGCCCGTGAGTATTACAAATGATCGACGCATTGATCGCGGGCCGGATCCATGGCAAACCGGCGGAGCGCACGACCAGCGGCGGCAAACCATTCGCGGTTGCCAAGATCCGTGTATCCACACGAGAGGGTGATACCTTCTTCGTGAATGTGATCGCTTTCGACGAGGAAGCCGTTACCGCACTCATGGCCCTTTCAGATCGTGACAGTGTCGCACTCGCGGGCGAGCTCACACCCAAGGTCTGGACTGATAAAGACGGCGCTGCGCGCCCCTCGTTGGACCTCCTGGCCCATCGGGTGCTCACCGAGTATCACGTCACGCGCAAACGCCAGGCGATGACCGGGGACGCTGCGTGACAGGGCCGCGAAATCGGGGCGCCTTTGAACGCGGCGAGGCGCTCCGGGCCGAAATACGGGCCATGCTCCTCGCGCATCCCTCCACTGCACGCCCACTCACGGCAAAACAAATTCAACCGCGACTGAGTAGGCATGTCTCGCTCGAAAATATCTGGCACCACATTCGCGTCATCCGTGCGCAGTCCGATAGCTTGAATTCGCCGCAATGTATCGCACCGCTAAGCTGAGGCATCCTGACACCCATGGAACCTCCACTTGTATCGACTCCTGCTCCATTCCCGCGCTTCGCCTACAGCCTCGCCGAGAGTGAAGCACTCAGCGGTCTATCGCGCTCGTCACTCTACCGGCTGATCGCAGCGGGGAAACTGAAGACTGTTATGCAGGGCCGGCGCCGATTGGTTCCGGCGCGCGAGATTGAGCGCTTGTGCGGTCACGGTGATGCATGACTCCCGGCTGATCTTCAATGAAGACGAACGTATCGCTAATTTGGTCAAAGAGCGCATGCCGAACTTCCTCGGCTGGAACGGGCACTACCGCGCCGTGGGATACGAATTGCGCGGCAGACTTGGCGGAGGGGTCGTCTATACCCAACATTCAGGCGCCAACATTGTGGTCGCAACGGTGCTGGAAGCTCCGCTCACGAGAGGTTTTCTACGCTCGATCTTTTTCTATCCCTTCTGCCAATTGGAGTGCCGGCGCATGACGGCTCTGGTGGAAAACCTCAAGAGTCAGAGACTCATCGAGCATGTCGGTTTCCGATTGGAAGGCCGAATGCGCGAAGCGGCGTTCGATAATGATGTACTCGTTTATGGCTTGCTCAAGCGCGAAGCGCGCAAATGGCTGCCGGTGAACGCATGAAAATAATCACCCGGGGTGTGATCGATTGGTCAACGGGAGCCGTGCTCGAGGAAGACTCCTACGAGTATTCGGGTCCGGTCGCGCATGCGAAAGACTCCGGTTCCCCTCCTCAAGCGGTCGATCCGTATCAACAGGCGGCGGCGCAATATGGCTTGTCTACCGGCACGGCACTCTTCAATGCCGGGCTCAATCGCACGAATCAGGTCAACCCACTGGGTAGCACGACATGGTCGGCTTCCTACCCCAATGGAAATTCCACCGGCCCAGCGCCTCCTCAAGGAGGAAATTATCTCGGTTTGGGAGGTAATCAAACCGGCGCGCCTTCTCCCCCTCAATCTACTAGCGGCTACAGCCCTCCAACGACGGGAAATAGTGCTTCAGGCCCCGGAGCGCAGTTTTCAACCGGACCTTCAACGATACCCTTTGGCGGGATCGGTAATGGATTTACAGGGATTCCCTATGGGTTAGGGCCGGGCTCGATATATGCCCGCGGACCCTACAATGGAAGCCCCACTGGATCTCCAACGGGAGGTGCCCCGAGCTATACGCAGACGACTCAACTCGCTCCTCAGTTTGAGAGCCAGCTCGAGAAGCCCATTGATACGAGCGGCCTCGCAGGGATGCCCGGCGGACCTTCCACCACGCAGGATCTTGCGAATACGCGCAGCGCCCTCTTTGCTCAGCAGGAGCAATACATCCAGCCTGAGCAGCAACTCCAGACGGAGCAATTGCAGTCCCAACTCGCTAACGAAGGACTTGCGCCGGGGTCCGCTGCCTACGGCAATGAGATGGATCGGTTGAACCGCGAGCAAACCTTCACCAATTCGAACGCGATCAATCAGGCGATCACAGGAGGAGGCGCCGAGCAATCGCGTCTCTTCAGCCTGGGCTCGCAATCCTTACAAGATCAACTCGCGGCGAGAAATGCTCCAATCAGCGAATGGGCTGCCTTAAGTGGCACTGGAGGGGCTTCCGCTCAGGCGCTGACTCCTGATATTTCCGGCGCTTTTAACCAGCAGCTACAGGCCCAGACGGCTGGTTACAATGCTAATACTGCCTCGAATAATGCCACCACTGAAGGCATTGGATCGCTGGCCCTAGCGGCAGCGTTGTATTTCTGATGTGCATCGTCCTGCAATTCAGCGGCGGAAAGGACAGCCTAGCCTGTCTGTATCTCTTGGAACCCCGTTGGCACGAGATCACTGTCGCCTGGGTCAATTCCGGAGCCGCCTTCCCCGAGACGATCGCATTGATGGATCGGGTGAGGAAAATGGTGCCGCACTTCCTAGAGATCGAAGGCAAACAGAACATTGAGGCCGAGGGTTATCCGACCGATGTGCTACCGATCGCGGCCACCGCTCTTGGCCGGATGTATGAAGGCCATACTGGGATGCGTTTCCAGTCCCGGTATAGCTGTTGCACTGCGGCTCTGTGGGGGCCGATGGTGCGCGCTATGAGAGAGATTGGTGCGACGACAATCATTCGCGGACAGAAACGTTCTGACGTAATGAAGACCCCGCTTCAGTCTGGAACTGTTATCGAAGGCATTCGGTACGAATTCCCGCTCGAGGACTGGACCGATGCGGATGTGTTGGCCTACCTGCGCGGGAAAGGCATCGAGCTGCCGGCTAACTATCGGTACATGGCCAACGGCCTAGATTGCATCAATTGCACAGCCTATTTGCATGAGGGGAAAGGCCGCCTGCAGTACATGCGCGAGAATCATCCGGAGAAGCACAGAGAGGTCCAGCGTGTACTTGGAGCGCTGTGGACTACGCTACATGAGGAATTGGCGCCGCTCGTGGGTGCGGGCTCGGTCACATGAGTGACGATCCCGAACTGACCATTCATCTGCCCGCGGCGACGATCCGCCTGCCTGTGAGCGGGCTCTCAGCCATGCTGGCCGGCCTTGCTAACGGGCGGCACTGCGATGTGTATGGACTCATCACAGAACTTTGGCGCCAGGCGGCTGAACAGTTGGGCGTCTCGGCACCGCTTCCGCAACCCTCCACGCCCGAACCCACGGCAGCGGAACTATCTGCCGATCACACCTTGAACTGAGGGCTTTATGGCCGATCCCGGAATCCTTCCGCCCCTGCTCAATCCGACGTCTCAGAACACAGATGCGTATTTCGACATGCTGCGCAAACAGCAGCTCGCTCAAGCGCTGATGCAGGGGTTTCAACAGTCCAACCAAACGCCTCCAGAATGGAATTCCATGCGCGTAGTGCCGAGACGCTCGCCCCTCTCCACAGTGGCGACGCTCGTTTCTGCACTGATGGCGGGTAAAAGCCAACAGGGGGCATTGGAGGCGGAAAAGAACTACTTCCTCGCGCAGAACAAGCCAAACACAGCCGCAGCCACACAAGGCGCTGCCTCGGACGCGCAGAGCGGTGCGACTCCTTCGATAACCGCTACTCTGGCTTCAGCGCTGAGCGGAAACGCACAGTCGGGGCAGAGCACATCGTCGCCAACGGGAATATTGCCATCGCCCGGGAAGTCGGTGCCGATTGCCGCCCCCGCAGATCCCCAGGACCCTGCCATGGGATTGGCGGTACGACCGCCATCCTCTGCGGCGGCCCGCGCGCAAAATCCGACGATCCCCAGCGTAAATCTTCCGCAGCAGGACCCGCGGCTTATCCCCGGAACGGATGCGCAGACCTCCCAATTTATATTGAACCTGACGGGCCCTGCCGAGTACGGCAAGGTTCTGGCAGGGCAATACGCGCCCACCGATTTGGAAAAAACGCTGCGGGCGGCAGGCATCAACAATCCGATGCTCCGCAGTCAGATACTGCAGGCCAACATTGCCAAGCAGAACTACATCCCGAATGAGTCTTTGCGGCAGGGCACCGGATCATGGAATCCGGTCACCCAGCAGTTTGATGCGTACAACCCGGTTACACCTCCTGGAAGCGTTCCGACGTTCAACGGAGGCCAGCCGACAGGCGTCTCGGCGCTTCCGGGGTCGGTCAATGCTGTCGAGCAGGCGGACGCCGCGGCTGCGCGCGGTAAGGCGGCGGGCACGCCGACGATTGTCACCGGCAGCAGTGGCGCACCGATCGCAACCTTCCCCGCTGCTGGCGCCATCGGGGGCGCACAAGCCCCAAAGGTGGCTCGTCCTTCCTTTGCGCCGCCGCTCAATCCGCCGCCCGGCAATCACATCATGTCACCTACGGAAGCGAAGGCGAATGAGGGACTCGCGACTCAGGCTGTAGCGGACTTTCAGGCGCTGAATGAGAAAGGATCGGCTGCAGTTGCTGGTATGCGCAATCTGTCCGAGATGAAGAATCTTCTGCAGGGATTCAATCCGGGGAAAGCCGCGGGAGCACTTTCGGCCATGGGCAATGTGGCTATTTCCCTTGGGATGGATCCGCAGCAGGTCGCCAATCTGACTAACGTCGATCCCGGCAATGTCGAGGCGTTCGAGAAGAACACTGCCGCACTCGCATCCCAGGTCGTGAAGGAATTCACCAACCGCACGACACAGATGGAATTCAATACGTTCATGGCGAATAACCCGAATCCGTTCATGACGGCCAACGGGTTGAAGCGCGTGATCGATTTCATGGAGAAGGGGCTCAACTCGACGATCGACCAGCAGCAGGAAGCTCAACAGTTCTGGCGCGCGAATCAGTCACGGCCCGAACGCTTCGTGACGGATTTCCCGGCCTACTACAACGCGAAGAAGGCCGGGCAGATCAAAGCCGGCCAATTCGATAGCTTGAATCCATCGCTGAGCTCGATTCGCACGCGCTCGGATGTTAATGCAGCAGCAGCTCAACAAGGCACGCTGAAAGTCATGCCGGGCATGGACATTGAGGCACTGAAGAAAGCCCATCCAGCCGGCACCGTGTTTGAATTCCCGGACGGCTCGCGAGGCAAGCTCTGATGGCTACCATGGCCGAAGCGGCTGGATTGCGGCCCCTCACCATGGCGGAGGCCGCCGGCTTGACAGTCGTGCCGCCTGCGAACTCAGCCGATGCCCCGATCGGTCCCACGATCGAGGGGGCGAAAAATCTCCCGCAACTACCACTGAGCTTCGGCGAACGGGTCAAGCGTGGCGCGTTGGATATCGGTCAAGGCCTATTGCAGCGGGTTACTCAATTCGAGGATCGCTTCGGCGGCCCGCGCACGATTCAGACAGTGTATGACCCGCAGACAAAGCAATACACCCCTGTCTCGACGACGATTGATCCCACCTCGGTTGAATACACCGCTGGGGTCAATCGGGACCTGCAAGATTACGCGGCGCGAGCGAAAGCCCAAGGAATCGGCACTCAACTGCCGGGCCTGGGCAAAGTAGATATTCCGCGAGTGTTGGGATCCGCGCTCGCCACCGCGCCGGCCATGGCGCTGGGCCCGGGAGGGGGCGGACTCTTGGCCCGTGCAGGGGCTGGAGCCGCTCAAGGGGGCGCGATCGGCTTTTCCCAGTTCGACCCCACCAATACTGCAAGCGGAGTACTGGTGAATGCGTTGAAAGGGGCCGGATCGGGCGCTCTGATGAATCCTATAGTCGGAAAACTTGGCGATGTGACCGCGAGCGGCATCAGCACCTTGCGGGACCGCATACGCGGACTGGATACCATGCCGCCAACGGTGTCGGATCTTGAGCCGTTGTCTGGCTTCAGTTCCCTACCGATGGAGCAGCAAGGTCAAGTCCTCCGCGACGCTCAGGCACAGACGGCCAAGTCCGGCACGATGGATGCGGACGCATTGGGCCGTAAGACCAACCTTCTCTCCCTCGGCCTGACGCCCACCGAAGGTATGGTCACCCGCAATGCCGGGACGTGGACACAGGAACGGAATCTGGCCAAAGCCCTGCAGCAGAGCCCCAATCCCGCGCTCCGTGCCCAGGGAGAGCGTCTCAACAACATCTTCACGCAGAATGACCAGGCGCTCGGCAATAGCTTGCGCCGGCTCTCGAGCGATTTGCCGACCGGCAGTCTGGAGGCTTCCGGCAACACCGCCATGGGTGTGATCAATGACATCCAGAAAGCGTCCCAGAAGGAAGTCGGTGGACTCTATGGCCAAATCCGCGACACAGTCGGCGACCAGGTGGGGGCGCGCCCGAATGCGATCCTGGATGCGATCAACGATCTATCCACCTCTCCCGCTGCCGATCCGATCGTAGACGCCGCCCATCGCTTCATGGTGAAGAAAGGCATTCTCACGCACGAACCGAGTGGGACTTTCCAACCAGACGGCACGATGTCGATCACGCAGGCCGAAGCGCTGCGTCAGCATATCAACGCCCAGCCCAACGGATTTGGCAAAGCCAAGCTGATCAACGCGCTCGATCAGGATGTGCTGGATACGGCTGGGAGCGATGCGTTTGGGACGGCACGGGGAGCGGCTCGAGCTCGATTCGAAGCGCTCGACAATCCAGCCGTACAGCGGGTGCTGAATACTTTTGGGGAATTGCAGCAGGGCCGTACCGCGCAGAACTTCATTCAACAACATGTGATCA
>Ga0307479_10001792_pt1 | contig 19592 bp, 13 predicted proteins | sample atmos_gasesECM4C_FD_203743 | JGI IMG/M metagenome (GOLD analysis project Ga0307479, IMG submission 203743) | Hardwood forest soil microbial communities from Morgan-Monroe State Forest, Indiana, United States - atmos_gasesECM4C_515 | ecosystem: Environmental > Terrestrial > Soil > Temperate...
TGGAACAGTCACTCTGTCAAGCTCATCCTATAGTCCGGTAACATCATCTCTCGCCGACTCAGCACTAGTTCTAACTTCAGGAGGAACGGCGAATACGACCCTTACGGTATCCGTGCCCGCGTCGGGTCCTCCTGGCGTCTATTCGGTCTACGTGTCTGGCTCAAGTACGAACAATATCTTTCGTTATACATACGTGAATCTGAATGTCACTGGGCCGGATTTCAGGTTCAGAAGCAGCATATACTTCATTCCTGTGCAAGCTGGACAGTCGGGAAATGCTACTCTGACCCTCTCCGCGGTCGGGGGCTTTTCAGGCACGATAGACATCAGCGCGAACAATAATGGCGGACCGTACGCCGCCTCAGTGACTCCCTCCGTTGTGACCCTAAACTCTGCGCAGCCTTCCTCCCAGGCCTTGGTCACCGTAACTGTCACCAATGGTACGACTCCGGGATACTACGGTCTCTCGCTCAGCGCTTCGAGTGGCAACCTGGTTCGTTACCTCTACTTTACAGTCCACATAATTGGTCCTGACTTCGCTATGTCTTTCAACCCTGGATTTCTCACGGTTTCGCAGGGTGGCTCTGGAACGTCGCTTTTGTCACTGTCGAGTATTGATAATTTCACTGGCAGCGTCAGTCTCACGGCTTCTACCCCTTTCGGCTTTCAGACCTCGGTTACTCCCTCCAGCGTGGCCCTGTCTCCGGGATCTACGGCAAACTCGACCTTGACTGTCAATGTGCCGTTCAGCATATCCCCGGGCTATTACTACCTCAATGTCATCGGCACGTCCGGGCAGATCCAGCATTCAAACTTCTTCACAGTGCAAGTTGTTGGGCCCGACTTTTCCGTCTCTTCCTCCCCCTCCTTCCTTACTCTCCGTCCGGGAGAGACAGGTAATTCCACAATATCCCTGACGAGCTTTGACAATTTCAAGGCACCCGTTACTATAACCACGTCTACGTACTATAGTAGTCTGATATCGGTCTCGCCGAGCATCACGACACTGATCCCTGTCGCGAACGGAACTGTTACTACAGTGTTGACTTTCTCTGTTCCAGACACGGTTCTACCTGGAAGTAGCTTCTTCCAGGTGTCTGCGACGGGCGGGAATCTTACCCGATCAACCTACGTACAGGTGAATGTTATTGGTCCAGACTTTTCTCTCTCGGTCTTCCCGTACTCGTTTACCTTGAAGCCCGGGGAGTCTGCGACTGCCACCGTGACCCTGCGCAGTCTCGATGGGCTTAGCGGGAATGTTACTCTATCAACTCTCTCGCCTCTCAACGCTACCCTCAGCAGCCATCTGGTCGATCTTGCTGCAAACGGAACAGCTACGACGACTCTAACCATCGAGGTGCCTCAGAACTTTCTCGGAGGTAACTCATTTGTCATGGTGAACGCTACTAGCGGTTTCATAACACACACCTACTTCGTTAACGTCCAAGTTATCACTCCCGACTTTGCTCTCCAAACTAGTCCGGACTCTCTACAGATCAGGCCGGGATCGTCTGCGCAGTCGACTATAACGACAACCAGCCTCAACGGATTCAATGGTACTGTTACGCTCGCAACCTTCCAATTCGCCTCGTCAGGCGTCAACTCGACCCTGAGCAACGCCAACGTCACGGTTACAAGTGGAGGGTCTGCCTCGGTCACTCTAACAGTCACGGTAAGCCCGCATGCACCATCGCAGTCGTTCTACGTGAATATCCAGGGTAGCCGCGGCAATCTAACGCGGTCCGCGTTTGTCTTCGTGAGTGTAATTGCTCCTGACTTCTCGCTGTCGTTCAACCCACCGTTCACTCTAATGGTTAAGCCTGGAGGGTCCGTTCAGTCGACTTTTACTGTAACGAGTCTCAACGGATTCAACGGTACTGTTAGTCTCTCAACCCTCGGATTCTTCTCAGACGTCAACGCGACCTTGAGCAATCGCAACGTTACGCTCACAAGCAGCGGGTCTGTTACGGTTACGATAACAGTCACGGCTAGCCAGACCGCCATCTCACAATCGTTCTATCTGACTGTTCAAGGTACCCGCGGTAACCTGACGCGGTACAGCTCGATCTTCGTTACGGTAGCTGCTCCTGACTTCGCTCTCTCATTCAGTCCAGCCTCCCTGAGTATTCCTCGTGGAGGTTCATCCAGCGCCACTCTGACGATTACCAGTTTCGGTGGGTTCAGCGGGAACGTGAATCTCACAGCGTTCGCTGTCGGGACAGGATTCAATACTACGTCGACTTCATCGATCTCGTTTACTTTTTCGCCCGACGTAGTATCTGTCGGTTCGGGCGGAGCAGCTAGATCAAATGTGACGATTGTTGTGCACTCTTCGACCGTTCCAGGCTTCTACGAAGTAGTCCTTCAAGCAACCAGCGGAAGACTCGTAAGATCTCTCTTCGTTCAGGTTCAGGTGACTGGGACCTCGTTCAGTCTACGTCCGGTCCTCTCCTTCCTCCAGCTCAACGCCGGAACAATTGGTGATGACGCTGTAATCGTCACTGCTCTCAACGGGTTCAGCGGGCAACTGAGCCTCTCGGCATCCTCAACCCCGGCAGGGTTGAACGTGACCATGAGTCCCGCGTCGGTGACGCTCAACTCCACGGTCGTTTCGACTACTACCTTTCTGACGATTCAAGTCCCGGCTCATCCTGTTGCGGGGTACTACTTGGTAACGGTGACTGGTTCTGGTGGCGGCCTCAACGTGACAACTTTTGTGACAGTCTTTGTGACGGCCGAAGATTTCTCGCTAAATGTGCAGCCTGGATCGCTCAGTGTCTTCCAGGGCGGCTCCAGCACCTCCACAGTAGCGGTCTCTAGCCTCAACGGTCTGAGCGGGTTCGTGAATCTCAGGGCAGTGCTCCTCCAGCCTGCTCTAGGGATAAGTGCGTCGCTTGGATCAGGAATTCTTTTCATCCAGAATAATCAGACAGTCTCAACATCGCTGACGGTCTCAGCCTCTCCAACCGTTGCTGTAGGCAACTACACTATCGTGCTCGTCGGGAGCTTCAACACAACATCAGGCACTACCGTCGGACACGCCCTCAACGTAACGCTGACGATTGTGCCTCACGGTGATTTCCAGCTGATAGCTAACCCTCGTGCGATTGAGATCGTTCAGGGCTCGACGGGCACGTCTAGCATCAACGCTACGAGCGTGAACTCGTTTGCAGGTTCAGTCTCCCTTACTTGGACTGTATCGCCTCCAGGTCTCAATGTCTCTATCGCGAATAGTACGCTTGTTCTTTCGGCGGATCGAACTACTCTGACGACGCTAACGGTGTCAGCCGGCAGCAATGTCACAGGCAACTTTACGATCTCTGTGGCGGCCACTGGCGGTGGAGTCACTCGAGTAGCCATCATCCAGGTCTCAGTCGGACCCCCGCCCGACTTTTCGTTATCTATCAGTCCCTCCTCGCGGACTGTTCAGGCAGGGTCTTCAGGCTCGACGGCTCTCTCAGTGAGAAGCCTCAACGGATTTGCAGGACCTGTGTTTCTCATACCGACAATTTCCGCATCGGGAATAATTGTTGCGCCCAGGGTCTCGATGGTGTCTCTCTCGGCTGGCGGAACTGAAGTGGTGAACGTTACTGTTACCGTTGCTGTCACGACGAGTCCTGGAAACTACACCCTAGCCCTGTTTGCCACTTCATCCGCCGGATCGCACTCAACCATCATGAGCGTGACGGTGCTTCTTCCTCCAGACTTTGCATTGACAACTAGTACTTCTAGATTGATCATCGCATCCGCATCCTCAGCCACTTCAACTGTCTCGATCTCTCCAATTCGCGGATTCACCGGTCCTGTCTCACTATTGACAAATGCCACGGCGGGAATTACTGGTAGCTTCAGCCCGAACCCGGTACTAGGCGGTTCAGGTGTCTCAACTCTGACGATATCAGTAGCTTCTAGTGTTCCCGCTGGAAATTACACCGTAATAGTGACGGGTAGTGGCGGCTCGTTCACTCATGCAGTCTCGATTCCGGTCATCGTGTCCTCAACCTCGGTCACGTCGCTGACCGAGAGCCGTGTCTCCTGGGCTCACAGGGTAAGTCTGAGCAAGAATAGTGGAGTTGAGACTTGGACTATGACTGTCAGGAACGCAGGCCAGAGCCCTTCTTATGTCCAGGTGGTGATAGCTGGCAGCGCCCCCAACTCGAACCAGACCTTTATGGTGAAGACTCTGGTGACCCTGCTGAAACCTGGAGCTTCTCTGACCGTTAATCTCTCCCAGCCGTTCACTACCGCGAGCACCGGACTGAGATACAATTTCACCATCAATCTCCTCTACGGCTCCGTACTCGACACTTCGGGGAGCATCGTCACTCCCACAACGATTCCAGTGACGAAGGGCACGTTTAGCATCGCCGCTTAGACGATCAGGTACTGGGAACGTCTCCGTCATGCTTTCCGGCTCGGACGGTCCCGCTGAGTCGTAGGCGTTCTCCTGTCTGGGTCTTACCCGGCATCAGACTTTCGTGCTCTCTGGTCATTGGAATTCGATCGCTGGATAGAATTGGATATCCTTTGCGAGGCCGTGAATAAATAGATGAGAATGCGACTCGCAAAGTCGTTATGCGAGGTCATACTGGAATCCTTACCGTCTTCATCTTCGGTCTCATGGCTGTATCAGTCTGGCAAGTAGCGAATCTAGCTAGTGGCTTCGGCTCTCATCAAGTGGCGGTGACTACGGCCGCTGCACCGGCTGGAACTTATTTCGATCACGTCGTGATCATTGTTGATGAGAATGAAGGCATCTACGACATCTGCCGTTCTAGCCCGCCTCCCTGCTCTACTAGCGGGCCCGCCCCATACATGGCGGGGCTTGCGAACACTTACGGGGTCGCCTCGCAGTATCTTTCGATAATCAACACAAGTCAGCCAAACTATGTCGCCCTGATTGGAGGATCAACTCTTGGCTGCACCTCTTCTGGTTGTCCTACGATAACTGCGCCAAATCTTGTTGACCGGTTTGAATCTGCGGGTCTAACCTGGAAAGGTTATTTTGAGAACATGCCGGTTGCCGCTGGCTGTACCAGTAGTTCTCAGCCGCCGTATGAGCCTATTCACAATCCTTTCATCGTCTTCCAGGACATTACGAGCAACGCTGCTCGCTGTAACAATCTTGTTCTCGCGAACCCGAGCACTTGTGGAACTGTCACGGACTGTGCTTTGATCAATGATCTCAATTCTGGTTCTGCGCCGAATTTCATGTGGCTCACACCTAACGACTGTGATAACATGCGGGGCTCTAGCGTCTGCGGCACCAGCTCGCTTATTGGACCTGGAGACACGTACCTCTCCAAGCTAGTCCCGCTCATTCTGAAGAGTAGCACGTTCGCATCAGGCCGCTCAGCGATCTTCATCACGTTCGACGAAGGCAACGGGTACTGCCCGCTCAACGGTAGCAGTGAGAGCTGTGTCTACTCGGTCTGGGCGGGACCCGCAGCTAAGACCGCTTTCGGCTCAACTAACCTCTACAACCACTATTCGTTCACCAAGACGATCGAGACGAACTGGAACCTGGCTACTCTTAGCACTGGAGATGGCAGCGCTACGCCGATGACCGAATTCTTCAATCCATCCTCAGCCTCACCAGACTTTAGCATCTCAGCGAACCCATCTTCGCTCAGGATCAACGCGGGATCCTCCTCCACGTCCACAGTCACCCTTACAAGTCTCAACAATTTTGCCGGAACGGTAGCCCTCTCAGCAGCCGGCTCGCCAAGCGGCCTTAGCCTTTCATTGAGCTCGACAAGCGTCTCTCTCTCGGCAGGGGGAACTGGCACATCGACGCTCTCAGTGAGTTCTTCAAACCCGGGAACCTATACGGTGACGATTACGGGAACGAGCGGTTCGCTGTCCCACCAGACAACCGTCGCGGTCACCATAAACTCGGTCAGCTCAGCCGACTTCAGCATCGGGGCAAGTCCATCCTCAATCAGCATAAACGCTGGGTCTTCCTCAAATTCGCAGATCTTTTTGACGAGTCTCAACAGTTTTGCAGGGTCAGTTGCGCTGTCGGCCTCAGGATCGCCTACAGGGCTAAGTCTTTCACTGAGCCCCACTAGCGTTTCCCTCTCAGCGGGAGGGACCGGCACTTCGACCCTATCGATTGGCTCCTCAAGCCCAGGCAGCTACGCAGTCACAGTCACAGGGACCAGCGGCTCACTGGCTCATCAGACAACGATCGCTGTAACGATAAATCCTGTGAGTTCGGGAGATTTCAGCGTAGCAGCTAGTCCCTCGTCACTTACCTTTTCGAAGGGCTCGTCCGCTGCTTCTACGATTACCCTGACTAGTCTGAGCGGGTTCTCGGGAACGATAACTCTCTCGGTCACAGTCTCCTCTAACTCTGGTCCCAGGACATCTCTGAGCAGCTCATCAGTCACTCTGACGTCAAATGGCCAGGGCACTTCGACACTTTCGCTGAGAGCTACTCACAAGACTCAAGTTGGCAGCTACACGGTAACGGTGACAGGAACGAGCGGGTCCCTATCACACTCTGTAACAATTACAGTGAACATCACCTAGACTTGATTGTCTAGAGTCCTCTAACGACTCGTTTCGCCGTCCTCTTGCTCCTCTTTCCCGGGCGTACGATGCCTGGAGGAGTGAGATACCACAAGTCAGGAACTGTCTCCCATGCGGACGGTCTCGCTCCCTCATCGGCACGAACCGCACGTCGTTTCTCTTTCTCTGGAGCGCGTACTTCGATCAGCCCTGGCCGAACGACGACGATTCTGTAGTCTTCGAGACGAGTTTGACGCAGGAATTTTTGGAGAAACAGCTTTGCAGTTCTCGCATTAGTATTTGTTAGGATGACCCGGTTTCGCAGGACATTGGCCTGCTCCTCCAGTCGAGATCCCAAGTATTGGATGGCGGGTCCAGCATGTTTTCCGAGTTCCTTTAGGCTAATCGTAAGCATAGTTCACTCGTAGTAAGATCACAGGCTGATTTTCCTAATATGCTGACTCTATCGCCCCGGATTCATCACGAGCAATCACGCTAGCCTTATGTCAGTCAATAGCCCTTGGGACCCTAATCGTCACTTGACTGGCGGCAATGTTGGACTCGATGATCGGATACCAAAGTAGTGATCCAGATCGGGTTCGCTATTGGATGAGTACGGTTCCCCTGTGCGCGCTGATAGTGCTGAGTCTCGTCATGGGCATGTCGGGTACTGGACAACCCGCACATAGCACTAACACTCTCGCTTATCCACAATTTCACGTTACGTCGACATCCGATCTGACACTCTACGAGTCGTCCTTCCAGAATTTCGGCTTCTACGCTCAGGGAAGATACTGGGTCTTCTATGAGGATTCTGGAATCACCTGTGAAGGAATGGGAGGATGTCTACTCTACACGTCGAGCCTTGATGGGGCTTCGTGGAGTACTCCGACAAACGTAGGGATCCACGTTACGGACAGTGACTGGTCAGTTTCTACCAATTACACGTACGTGTTCTATGCGAGGTATGACGAGTCGATCTTCGACTCGTTCTGCAACAAGCCGCTACTGTTCGGAGACGGAGTGCTCGGTGCTGGTGGGATGATTTCTTGGCAGGGTGAGCAGGTTGTGAGAGCGCCTGGCGCCACTTTTGCTCTGCCGAACGAGATCGTCAGGGTTGACTCGAATAACCAGGTCTGGATTGGCTATCAGGAGGACAATCATACGGACTGCGGTGGTAGCGGGACTCAACGTCCCAGGGTAATCCATTCTGTCGGGACGAACTATTCGTTGTGGGCTGGCGATACGGTTCTATCTACCTCGAACAGTAACAACTGGGACATCGACCTTGCTCCGTTGCCTGGGGGCGCGATGTACGCAGCCTATTGGGTTAACCAGTTTGATCTTCACGGAGCACTATTCAACGGCAACACGTGGGGTCCCGACGAGCAGATCTCCTCTCCCTCCGATGGGACCGATGTGAACTCTTTCCTCTTCTCTTCCAGCAGTACTGTCTATGCGGTATGGCATGATGGTAACAGTGGAATGTTGCGGTTCGGTGCGAGAGCGGGATCTGGAACGTGGACCCTCAGCAACATTGGACTTGGAGAGGTCAGGTCGGCCGTGAGTGTTCCGCGATACTCGCTCCCCATAACCGCCACGTATGATCCTTCGACTTCACGGTTCTACGTCTTCTGGTACAATGCTACTCGCCGGGCGATTGATCAATGGTCAGGCTCTGGGGTGAACTGGATCATGACGCCAGGTGTCTTCAGTACTGGGCCAGCTTCTGGCGACTACACTATCACAAGCTACAACCAGGCCGCGACTGTCGGAACTAACAGTACGTTCGGGGTTATGTGGGTAGACCAGGCGGCCGCCCCGTACAATCTGAATTTTGGACTGGTCAAGGGACCGATACGGGCTCCTGCCAGCAGCCCCTACTTCGACTACATTGTGACGATTGTTATGGAGAATCATGGTATCAACGACACCTATGGCTCTCGATGCCGTGGGAATTGTACGTACATTACTCAGCTGGCGAACAGCTATGGTCTTGCCTTGAATTATGAGGCTATTGGTCATCCGAGCCTTGCCAACTATCTGGCGCTGACCAGTGGTGGTAACTATGATACTGTGCCGTTTGATAGGGACTGTTATCCACAGTTGAATGGCTGCTTCGTCTCGGCTCCCAATATTGTCGATAGTATTGACAGCTCTGGGCGGACGTGGAGAGCCTACATGGAGGACTATTCTGGGGGAGGCTGCGCACTATCTCACACTTCAAGCAGATACGTCAATAGTCATAATCCGTTCGTCTACTACACGGACATTTACGGTAACTCGACTCGTTGTGGGAGAATAGTCAACGCGAACCCGGGGGCGAGCGGATACCTTGCTCTGCCTACGCAGCTTCTCTCCGACCTTAGTTCGGTGTCGACGGCGTCCAACTACATGTGGCTGACTCCCAATACGTGTAATGATGGGCACGACGTATGTGCGCCTCTGAACAATACTGTCGCACAGCAGAACCAGTACCTTTCACTACTGGTGCCGAGGATCCTCAACAGTACGATCTTCACGACTCAGAAGGCAGCGCTGTTCATCACATGGGATGAATCATCGACCACCCAGAACGATATTGTCGCCGCCATATGGGCCGGACCAACAACCCTGACAGGCTTCAAGTCAGCCTCACCCTACGGACACTACTCCACAGTAAAGACTATCGAGATAGCCTGGAATCTACCGCCACTAACGATCTATGATTCTGCAGCGCCCGGGATGACCGAATTCTTCAACGCACCCATCCAAACAGGCGCAGGAGGAGGACGACCCCCACTCGAAATCTGAACGGAACATTGCAGTTAGTTGCGTGCAAGACAAAGTCTAATCGGGCTGGGCGACCCAATGTCAACCCTAAACTCCGATGGATATGTTCATGCCATGCATCTCAGCGAATGAGAGAGCTAGACTCTCACCTGAGAGTTTGCTGGCGGAGGAGATATCGATCGGTTTGGGAGCAGTGTCTTTGAGTATCGGGAGCTTCTCCTGCTTCCCGTAGACGTGACACGTGCTAACTAGGGGAGAGCAAGAAAGTTTCCATCTGGTAGCCGACTTATGGAATAGCCCGACACTTCCAATAAAGAATTACATCTAGCAAGAGCCTGTCGGTTGAGTGCTTCAAAAATTACACTCGGTCTCGTTGCTCGAAGCGTTCGTTCCATTCCGAGTAAGACTTCGTACTCTGCTCCTTCTACGTCAATCTTCACAACTCTGGGCTTAATGTCGTAATCTAGGAAAACCTGATCCAACGGCCGAGCATCAATTCCGTTCGCGGTATGTTCACCTACGCTATCCTTCATCGGTCCTCCAAACATGTGTCTTCTCATCGCAAGTTTAGATGTTGATGACCACGCAGCAATGTTTAGCGCAGTCACGTTCCTACACTTGTTCAGCGCGATATTCTCAGCGAGACAACGATAATACGATCGATCCGGTTCAATCGCCAATATCTTGCTCTTATCTGACCGAGATTTGCTCATCATTATTGTATGGAGTCCGAAATTCGCCCCCACATCAACCGCATCCCCGTCGCCAAATTTCGAAATAACCCGTTTGACGTTGGGCTCGAAGCTATTAAGAAATTGGAGTTCGGAGTTACCTCCAGGGCAGGCGAAAACAGCTTCTCCATACTTGCATTTGTAGCCGCTCACCAGATTACGCGGTTCGAACAAGGGTTTGTGAAGTGCCCGATAAGAGGCAAGACTCAGCGGATAGCTTGCGTGCAGAATACGGTTAACAAAGATCTTCAACTTGTCTCCGTTTTTCTTGCCACACCTGATCGCCTCGAGCGATCTCACGTAACCTCCTACGAGGCCGAAGACCCCATCCTGCACAGGCTTGTCATTCAATCGACACACCCTCTATGATGCAGGAGCATTGAGGAGCGTTTTGGGTCGTAAGGAGGAGGCTGACAGGAATCAGTCCTTCTCGTGCGGCAAGGTCCGGGAGAAACCTCTTCAGTACAGGCCTCATGAAATATTGCTATTCTTTTTCAACTTGATGCAGAACAAAGCATTGGGTCCACCCGCTGCAAAAAGGAAAGGCCCTCGAGATTCGACATAGGTGGATGCCTCGTCGAGTGATACTGCCCTCCATTTTGTACCTCTATTCACATAGTATGTTTCTTTGACTACCTTGAAGCCACGTTTCAAGAGGGCGAGTCGGGACGGATCGTAGAATCGGTGCCATGTCAGAATAGGCTTCGGTGAGAATGGCCCCGTCACCAAGACCTCCCCGTTGACCCTTAACATTCCGTGCATTTGTTTCATGGCCAAGAGATCTCCGTCTTCAATCAGCGGATCCTCAAACGCTCCGATGCCAAGATGTTCTAGGGTAGAGACGGCAATGATGACGTCAAAGAAATTTTCGGGAAATGGGCGTTCGGTAATGTCAGCTTTCTTGAATCTCTGAATCCCTGCAAAGACATAACGAGGTTCATTGACGTCGATTGCATATGTCTCGTAGCCAAGAAAATGGAGAGCACAATCCAGGCGTGAATAACCGCAACCGACGTCAAGCAGACGAGGTCGATCGGCAGCCTTTGTCAAGGAGCTAAGATTAACGGATTCCGCAGATTTCAAATGGCGAAGGTTTTCCAAGAGCCAGTTATACTCCACGGTTCTCTCTCCGGATTTCACCCCGATCAGATTAAGCAGATTCCTCAGTTCTACCATCGTTCGAAACATGAAAGCGGCGATCTTGGGGCTCTCGCCAGGTCGGGGTCTTCCCCAGAAGAAATCAGCGACTTCACGGTAAAGTTGGGAACTGGATCCCTTAGCCTTAGGCCCTACTTCGGATGAATTGCGACTCGTTTCCCTTCTCTGGAAGGACCGATCTGAGGAAGAAGTCACCGGTTGAAGTCCCAACTGGAAGCGTTAGAGATTGTCGAATCTCGCCACGTTGCTAGACATAGCTGCAAATGCTCGAGTGAAGACCCTTTCCCAGGTAAATTCCGAGGCAAAAGAAAGAGCAGAATCTCTCGCAAGCGCGTAGCTCTGTTCGTTCCGAGCAAGCATGACTACTGCCGCCAACAAGTTGTCTGAGTTATAATCAATTACCATACCCGCACCACGTTTCCTAACCTCTTCTGCTATCTCGGGGACGGCAGTGATAATCACTGGTAACCCACAGGCAAGGTAGACTTTCACTTTTCCGGGTTCAGTGAAATAAGTGAAACTCTCTGGTAGCGGTTGATAGGTCGCTAGTCCGATTCCGCAAGTGGTCAGAATTTGCTCCACTTGCTGATGATCCTGAACTTCACCTGTAAAAGATACGTGCTGACTCAGTCCAAGTTCTTTGACCCTGGCCTTCAATATCTGTTGAAGGGGACCTGACCCCACGATCACAAGTTGAGCTTGAGGTAATTTCTCTAACACTGTCGGAAACGTGTCAAGCGCAAGCTCAATTCCTTGTCCTTTTCTCAAGGATCCCATGTAGACCAATTTGCTTCGATCTATCTTAGTCAAGGAAGGGCGTCTAATTCTTTCGAAATGGCACCCGATGGGAACAATTATTTGGTTGTCGGATTTGATGCCCTGTTTTCTTCTCTCTCTTAGCATCGCTTCTGCAAGATTCCATGTCCAATCAGCGTCAGTAGCGCATTTTCGGTCAATCCAACCATACAGTGAGTTTAGAACCGAGTTGGAGAATCTCAACGGGACATAATCGATCTTGTAAAAGACGACTCGGCGAGCAAACCCTAGTCGGCGAAGAAGAACTCCTGCAAAGGCGTTAAGAGGATTGGACCCGATAAAAAGGTCGAATCGACGTTTGAGTCTCAGAGGCGTCGTCAAAGACACAGCGAAGTCTCGTAGATAATTCAGAAACCCGAACCGAGGCAGAGTCCTTACAGCCAGAGTTTTTTCGGGACTTCCCCCACGGTAGATTGTTCCAAAAGTGTGCCTGAGCTTGGAGAAGTAGAATGGGTGAAAGACCGACACGAGGATGGATGTGCGCGGTCGAAGAAAATCCTCCAATTCGTTTGCGGGTCCGGTGGTGAAGAAATGCGAACAGATTATGGCGCTTGGTCGAGACGCGGCTCCCTGCGGAGCTGGGCTATGGGTCCTTGTGTTTCTCAAACCAATCAATGGTCTCCCTAAGTCCATCCCTCAAGGGAACTATCGATTCGAAACCCATCACGTCTCGGGCTTTTTTCACATCGGGGCAACGACGAGGCTGTCCTTGTGGCTTGGATTCGTCGAATGTGATACCTACCCCATTTTTGGCGATCGCGACAATCATATTCGCGAGAGCACCAATGGATATCTCTTCACTACTTCCAATGTTGATAGGGTCTGCAGTCGCATATTTTTCGATCGCGAGCATCATTCCGCGAACTACATCAGTAACGAAGACAAAGGACCTGGTCTGTTGACCGTTCCCCCAAACCCTTAGAGGACTCTCTCCATTCATCACTCTGGAGATCAGCATTGGAATAACGTGCCCGTATTGGTTTCCAAAATGGTCTCTCGGTCCATACGAATTGAACGGGCGCACGATCGCAATCTTCAGTCCATATTGATTCGCATACAACCTAGACTGTATCTCTAGGACTCTCTTTGCCCAACCATATCCAAGGTTTGAAGCTTCAGGGTCATCCAGAAATCCCTCACTTTCCGGAGTTGGCACTGTGGCGTGTCTACTATACACACAAGCCGAACTGACACAGAGAAATTCGTCAACGTCTGAGAGCCTAGCAGCCTCGAGCATGTTCATACCGATTCTGGTATTGTTGACAAACATCTCCGAGGAGTGCGTCGAGTTGTATTCGACCCCTGCCACCTTCGCTGCAAGGTTCAGAACTACGTCAACTCCATTGCATGCCTTAACGCAATTCTCCTGGTCAAGCAAATCGGTTTTCAATATCTGAACCTTCGCGAGCATTTTCCCGATGTTCTGTCTGGACCCCGACTCGAAGGAGTCTGCCACCCGGACCTCCGCCCCACTTCTTACCAATTGTTCCACAACATGGGAACCTATGAAACCGGCACCACCCGTAACGAGGACTAACCTACCCTTCCAGAAGGAAAGATTTGATGTCGAAATCAATTTGGTTGGCGCTGATTGAGCGAAGTCAGCTATCTATATTGGCCCTGGCGAGACACAATGCAGTGATCAAGACCCAATTTCAGTTGCTAACCTTGGTCCAAAGTCTTGATGTTTTGATGTTCAGCCCTTCTCATTTCCCAGAAGGTCAAGCGCAACTGAATGTATGGTTGAGAGGGATGTCGCGTCGGTTCCAACAACCCGATTTCGTCCATCTACTATAGAGGGCGGAGCCCTTCTAAAGCTCGATTCGGAACTGTATTGGAGTCCATCTATCAAGCCATGGAAGACCGTGCGCAAGTTGGAGACGCCGGATGGAGGACTCAACAACGCTTTCACAGATTCCATTTGAATTAGCAATGGCAAGTACAGGTACAGGAATATGAAGTACTTTGCAAGCCCATGGTGTTTTCTCTGAAAGATAATTCGATTTCTCGCGTTGAAGTACAGCCTCATTCCAGCATTTGCTCTTGTGAGGGCGCTAACTGACGCTCTAATCCGTTTTCGACGGGGAAGGTCATGCCATAGCTTCGCCGATGTTACAACCACGATTCGGTACCCTTGTTTCCTTATTCGTTCGCAAAGGTCTGCCTCCTCGTAATGTATAGGGAAACTAATGTTATCAAAGAGCCCGCACTTGCGTAGGGCCTCACGTCGAATCATCAGAGCATTCGGCATATCATCAGAATCTATCTCTGGCGGCAAATCGTTTGCATCGCGGCCGCTGGCAACTGGGACGGACACAGTCGCAAATGAGTTCCTACGTATTCCCGCACACCAGACAACATCTGGAAATTCGAGGTAAAACATGAGTGGGCATGCCACGGCGATCGAATTGTCCTTGCACAAAACTCCCGCTAGCTCTGAGATAGTGTTCGCCGCGAGAATGTTGTCGTCGTCTAGAAACATAATGTAGTTTCCGGAGGAGACTAATGCCCCGATGTTCCTGGACACGGAGACTAATTCGTTACCCTTGGTTCGAACAATCCGAACTTGTGGAAAACGACGGCCTATCGCAGAAGGGATTGTCCCGTCTGGAGAATCATCGACTACAATTGTCTCAAGATCGGGGTAGTCACTTTGCGAGATGGATTCTAAGCATTTTTCCAGAGAATCTATTCTTCTGAAAGTAGGAATGACGATAGATACTAACGCCGGATTTGATGACACCTTAAGACTCATACTGCCAAGCGCGATCGTCAAGATGGGCCACCAGACTGGCCTAGGTCACGGATGCCAACCAATCTCAAGATCCTCTTTTGTTCTAGAGGTGGAGGGCATATTGTGAAATTCACTCATTTCCTCTCGCTCTTCGATGATGAATGATCGACGTCAATTTCCTAAACCAAGTGTTCTGAAGACGCTCCTTGAAACCTATTACAACGGCATTCGAAAAAAGCAACAATAACGTGGCAATTGAAACGTAGAAACCGACCTCAGCGTAATTCTGTAACCCATAGAAAATGGTCAGTGTATGATTGCCGGGGGTGTTCAGAATCCACCCGTTAGCGTAGCCATCGATTCTCACGTGGTTGGCGGCAATGGGCGCACCGGAGTGTGATGTTCCTGGAAACAATTGCCAGTTATAATCGAAGGTCTCTTCGAATACGAGCAAGAAGGGCGAAGTTGCACCAGTCACGTCTACTCGATACTCGGAGGGCCCTAAGACTTGGAATGCTATCCTCGGGGGAGATTGGTTTGCATTGATTTGGGAGGACGTTTGGCCGACTGCAGACTCCGTCAAATTGAAAGATTGAGATGCGATTAATCGGGCTGTATCGAAGTTCGTGCCTATGTAACCGGCAAACTGCACGTCGCTTATGGTAACGCTCGACGTCTGAGACTGACCAGGCGTAAGCGGGTTCAAATTGAAATTGACTTCCGATATCGCATCCGATGGCTTGAAATAATTTGCTAGAGGATAGATCAAAGTATACGATTGGAGTGATGTATACGCGGTTCCAGAACTCTGCGAGGGTGGATTCGACGCGTATAGGAAAAACGATGCTCCCCGCTGAGTAACAGCGTTCACGCTAAACATTGCTTGATTAGATGTGCGAAAAGTTACGAGCATATATGGAAAGGCTCCTACCGACACGTTCAGCGCATTATCATTGTTGAAGTATGCGTAAGAGTATGTCGTATCTGGAGTAAATGAGAACGAAACACCTGCCGCGGAAGACGTAAGGGTTGCATTAGGGTCATTCGAATGCCAAGCGCCGGCGTAATCTTTCAACGTCCAACCTACATCACTCGGATTCGTCAAAGACCCTGAAGACGTGATGTTGGTAACGGCGTATATCCTGGGGGCAAATTGGCTGTTTTGATAGAAGTCAAGCTTTCCAAATGTAGCTGAGCGTGACATGCCTACCTGGTTTGCGATCTCTGTTGCTAGTGTTGAGGGAGACGTTGTCGTCAGGGAGTAGTTGAGATTCGCGTCATTTCGAATCACAACATACCTCACATTGAGGAGTCCCAAGAGGTTGCTTGCGTGAGTGTTATTCTCCTGCAAAAGGGCCATGGCGTTATTGAGGAGGTCGGTAACGTTCTGATCCGGTATGATAGTAGAGATAACCTCGCGTCCAGTAGTGGCCCGAAGCAAATCATTTCCAACGTATCCGTGATCCCAGACACTTCCCTCAAGAACCTGGTCTAGCGGAAGTGAAAGTATTCTGAAAGTCCCAGGTTGCGAGCCCAGAAAGGAGTTGGCCGAATAGTAATAGCTTGGGAAAGTTACATTTGCTCCTGGTAGAATTATGTCTCCGGTGAAGAATGGCCAAGAATATACACCGATCACTAACACTACCAATGTGGCCGGCACAAGGAAACGAACCAACCGGCTCACTCTAACGTGGTTCCTTAGCCCGGATGCTTTGACGAGCTTGTAGACTCTCAAAACGCCAAGGGAGAAGAGGATCGAATATGCGAGAGGAATGATCCATCCTATCTTCTGATATGGGTCGCGAAACGCAACCATGAACGAGAAATGACCGTAGAACCAGCCAAAGATCGGACCTAATGGTGGGTTCAAGCCTTCAGCAGCGAACATGAACGCCGCACCAACTATTGCGATGAACATCGCTCTGCGACCAGCAGGATGGGCCTTGGTGATTGAGGCGAAACTTACGATCGGGATAAGGACAGAAATTGCGACAAATAGTGGAGCATTTTGGTAGAGCGAGCTGAACCAGTAGACGATTACTCCAGGTGCCTGCTGATACAACGGCGGCATTCCCTGCAGTCTTAGAATGTTTTGAAGAGTCGAATGAATGGAGTTTGATTGAAGGTCCACCCAGTCAGGTCCCACTCTCGCAAGAACCACTCCAGAGTTTGCAAATTGGGGTAGAACCCACCATAGGTTGGAAAACGCCCAGTAAAAGAGAGCGATGAGGGCGAAAGCTCCTTGATTGAGTACAGAGTCTCTCTTACGGGGCGCTTGCCAAAAACCATATGCTAGCAACAGTCCGAGAAAGGCAGCGCCGGTAAGGAGGAAAGCGGGATTGGTGAAGGCTGGAAGAAGAAGAAAACATAGAAGCTCGATCCGGACAATGCCGAAGACATCTATCTGACCCAGAGTTCTAGCCTTTGCAAGCCCTTTCCACAGTTCAGATGCAACGAAAGGAAAGAAGGCTAAGAGAAATGCTTCGACGGTGAAGATTCTCCAGATGTAGTAAAGCGTGTAAAGATTCATCATGTAAAACAGTCCCGCGAGAAGACTAACCAATCTCAGTTCTTTTGCGCTAAGCTGGCCCCGCAAGAACTCCTGTGCGAAGGTCCACATACTTATCCCGCTGATCACAAATAGGAAGTAGAACAGAACCCCCTCCGCAACTACCGTGGGCAAGCCAATTGCATTCTGGAGAAAATAGACTATCGCGAAGTACGGTATGAACGGAAGTCCATTCGCGTTCGAAAACCCCGTCGAATTGATGGAAAGCCAGACGTTAGCAAAGCTTGTCAAGTAAGCGGCTGCGTTCACGGGGTATGTAGTATCCCAAATGTAAACGAAATATCCCTGTCTAAGCCAGACGACCACAACTAATCCAATCAACACGAAAATTACTGCATCGACCTTCCGGTTTGATTCCAGGAATTTTCGCAGTTTCGCGAGCGCTAAATGTACCCTCCCGATTTCAATAGGCCGCAGTGTGACTCACGCTAGGGTGCCATAGCTTCGGGTGCCCACTAGGTGACCAAGTCCTGCGGCCGCAAATTCCAAAGAGGTCATAGTAAGGATTCCGATTCCATACTTCGGCGCAGCAATGAATGCCTTCAAACTTGGTTGTACTATTCTTCGAAGAGGGTTGATCTGCGCGAATCCGATGGCAGGGTTAGCTCGGAGATACCTCCCAAACGACTTGCCGTAACAATACTTCTTTTTCAGGAGAAGGGACAGCGAAAGATGCCCCTCATCATGCATAATGACCGCGTTCGTCCTTCCAACACTAAGGTTAGAAGTAATTATTCGATTGTGCAAGTCCCAATCTTCGCCAGATTCAAGACTGGCCCGATAGCCTCCCAGCGAAACCAGAGTTTCTCTCCGAAAGCATCTCGCAGCTTCCATCCTTTCGTCTCCAATATGCATAGTTCTTTCTGCGGCTTTACATTCTGCCCAGAATCCCACACCCACTGACTCCTCTGGTATGATGATGGCATCGGATTCGTCCAGTCCAACTTCACACTCCTCGATGAGAGTTGTGGGGAGAATCATGTCTGCATCCACGAACAGTACCCCTCTTGAAGAGGCATTTTGTAGCCCTATGTTTCTCGCTACACTTCGATTAGCGTCTGATTGAATCACGGTCGCGCCATTCGCCCTTGCGAACGAAGCGAGGCCATCCTGACTGAATCGGTCTACAACAATAACCTCTTTGCACTCGGAAGACTGCTGTCTAACTGACTCCAGACAACGCTGAAATGTCTCCATTGAATTGTAAGTCGGGATTATGACGCTAATCGACAAGAAGCATCCCTGTGCGGATTTCTACCGTCCGGCGACTGTGCTTTCTATCACATTTTCAAAATCTCTTGCCGACTTGTCCCAGGAGTGATCGCGAGCCCATTTCAAAGCACTATCCGAGAAATTGAGCCAAGTGCGATCGTCACTCAGGAGAGTGAAAATGTGGTCGGCGAATGCTGTATCGTCGGGAAACGGTGCTAGCAGCCCTGTTGTTCCGTCGACAATCGAATCTCTCGATCCGGGGACATTCCACCCGACTACTGGGGTCCCAACGGAATTGGCTTCTATTACTGATATTCCGAATCCCTCTCTGTACGACGGAGAAATCGCCACTCTACTTTCACCATATAATTTGAACTTGCTTCTTTCCGAAACTCTGCCAAGGAATTGCACATTTTCAGAGATTCCAAGGTCATAAGCCATCTTGGCAAGTTCTTTTTGGTATGGTCCTGAACCCGCAACGAGCAATCTCGCGTCAGGGAACCTGCCAACAACCTTGGAAAACGCAGTGAGGGCCAGCTGCAATCCTTTGTATTTCATTAGTCTACTGACGCATCCGATTGTTTTCGGCAAGCGGTCCGTCAAGGGAGTCCGGGCGAGCCCCGGGTTCGTGCAGCCGGGTGAGACCACACTGATGTTTTTCTCTGAAATGCCACAGCATTGCAGGTCGCGCGCAGTGCTCTGGGATGCAGCCACGATTCTAGAAGTGGAATAAAGCCGGTAGAGCAGAGGCTCTAACGCATAGCCTAGGTCAGAGAAGGGCCTAGGAAGTTCATCAAAGAATATTTCGCGTACCAGTTGATGAACAATAGTAATGCGTGGCTTCCGAGAATAAAAGGGCGAGAACCAAGGAATACCAACATCGGCGTTATCCACCAGGAGGTTGGTCCTCCTGGCAAACTTTGTGACATAACGGGCAGGAAGCAGCATTCGGTGAAGGGGTCCCGGAAAATGTCGATAGGTTATGCCGTCAATCTCCTCCACGGACTGCCTGCTAGGCCCACCTTCAGCGAGTACGGTGATCGAGTATCGAGTGGTAAGGCGCTGAAATATTTCGTGAACATATCTG
>Ga0307479_10001793_pt1 | contig 19589 bp, 14 predicted proteins | sample atmos_gasesECM4C_FD_203743 | JGI IMG/M metagenome (GOLD analysis project Ga0307479, IMG submission 203743) | Hardwood forest soil microbial communities from Morgan-Monroe State Forest, Indiana, United States - atmos_gasesECM4C_515 | ecosystem: Environmental > Terrestrial > Soil > Temperate...
AAGTTCGCGATGGCGCTCGCCGTCGTGCTGCTAGTGAGCCTGCTCAGCCTCGGCTGGCGCGTCGGCATCGTCGTGGCGGCTGCCGTCCCCCTGACGCTTGCCGTCGTCTTCCTCATCATGCTGGAGACCGGCCGGTTCTTCGACCGCATCACACTCGGCGCCCTCATCCTGGCGCTTGGTCTTCTCGTGGACGACGCCATCATCGCCATCGAGGTGATGGTGGTGAAGATGGAAGAGGGCATGGACCGCATCAGGGCCGCGGCCTATGCGTGGAGTCACACCGCGGCGCCGATGCTGTCGGGGACACTCGTAACCATCGCCGGGTTCCTGCCGGTGGGCTTCGCGCGCTCGACGGCCGGCGAATACGCCGGCAACATCTTCTGGGTCGTGGGGTTCGCCCTCATCGTCTCCTGGATCGTCGCGGTGGTCTTCACGCCCTATCTTGGCGTCAAGATGCTGCCCGCTATCAAGCCGGTCGAAGGCGGTCACCACGCGATCTACGACACACCCAACTATCGGCGCCTGCGAGGGCTGATCACCTTCGCGGTGCGCCACAAGTTCGTAACTTGCGCCATCGTCGCCGTCGCTTTCGCACTTTCCGGGGCCGGCATGGGCGCCGTCAAGCAGCAGTTCTTCCCGACGTCCGACCGCCCTGAAGTGCTGGTGGAGGTCCGTCTGCCGGAAGGCACCAGCATTGAGACCACGACCGCCACAGTCGAGAAGCTCGAACACTGGCTGGACCACCAGTCAGAGGCCAAGATCGTCACCAGCTATGTCGGTCAGGGTGCGCCGCGCTTCTTCTTCGCGATGGCGCCGGAGTTGCCCGATCCGGCCTTCGCCAAGATCGTCGTACTGACACCGGACGCGGAGGCGCGCGAGGCTTTGAAGCAACGGCTCCGAGAGGCGGTGTCACAGGGCGTTGCACCTGAGGCCAATGTGCGCGTCACCCAGCTCGTGTTCGGACCCTATACGCCGTTCCCGGTGGAGTTTCGGGTGATGGGGCCTGATCCCGCGCAATTGTACGCCATCTCTCAAAAGGCCCTCGATGTCATGCGTGGCGTTCCAGATGTGCGGCAGGCGAACCGCGATTGGGGCAATCGCACGCCCGTGCTCCGCTTCATCCCGGATCAGGATCGATTGAACCTCATCGGCCTTTCGCCAGCCGAGGTGGGCCGGCAACTCCAGTTCCTGCTCACTGGCATCACGGTAACGCAGGTCCGCGAGGACATCCGCAATGTCCCCATCGTGGCACGCAGCGCCGGCGGCGAGCGACTGGATCCGACGCGTCTGACGGATTTCTCGTTGATGAGCCGGGATGGCCGCTCGATTCCGCTCGACCAAGTCGGCCATTCGGAAATCCGATTTGAGGAGCCGATCTTGAAACGCCGCGATCGCACACCCGTCGTCACGATTCGCTCGGACATCAATGAGGCGACCCAGCCTCCAGAGGTCTCCAAAGAGATCAAGACGGCCCTTCAGCCGCTGATCGCGTCCCTTCCGGCCGGCTATCGCATCGAACTGGGTGGATCGATCGAGGAGGCGACCAAAGCCAACGACGCGCTGGCGACGATCTTTCCCGCGATGATTGCCGCCATGCTGATCGTCGTCATGCTGCAGGTGCGATCCTTCTCGACAATGGCAATGGTCATGCTGACGGCACCGCTTGGCCTCGTCGGCGTCGTACCGATGCTGCTCGCCTTTAATCAGCCCTTCGGATTCAACGCCATTCTGGGCCTGATAGGACTGGCGGGCATCCTGATGCGCAATACTCTCATCCTGACCGAACAAATCAAGGAGAACCGCGCTGCCGGTCTTGATGACTATCACGCGGTCATCGAGGCCACGGTGCAACGCACGAGGCCCGTGATCCTGACCGCACTAGCCGCCGTGCTGGCCTTCATTCCCCTCACGCATTCCGTCTTCTGGGGGTCGATGGCCTACACGCTGATCGGCGGCACGGCGGTCGGCACGGTTCTGATCCTGCTGTTCCTTCCTGCGCTTTATGCCGCGTGGTTTCGGATCAAGCCGACTGCAGATGCAATCCATGAGGATTCTACGGCGGAGCCGGAATTGCGAACAGCAATCGCTGCCGAGTAGGGCTCTTGTAGGAGGAGACACTTGAAGTTCTCGCCCGCTCGGTTTGCTCGATGATGACCAACTGCACGATCTTGCGGCTTGCAGCGATCATCGAGGGCGGCCCCGGTAGATCAGATTCATCATTCTGGAGACATCCGTGAAGTGTCCGGTCCGAACGGGAATAGATGCCGACGAGACGCGCGCGCGCATTCTCGAGGTCGCGGAGGAACACTTTCGCCGTGTCGGGTATCACAAGACATCGGTGGCCGACATAGCCTCCGAGCTCGGTATGAGCCCGGCGAATGTCTACCGCTTCTTTCCCTCCAGGGATGCGATCAACGAGTCCATCTGCGCGCGGATGGTGGACGAGGCTGCGGACGTCGCTTCTGCGATCGCGCGCGCAAATGCGCCGGCCACGGAGAAACTCGGCCAGCTCCTGACTGCCGTTCACCACCACAACAAGATGACGCTGATCGGGGAAAAGCACATGCACGACCTGATGGTCGCAGCCACGCAAGAAAACTGGCCGATCATCAACACGCACACCCGGCGGATGGCGACGTTCTTCGAGGCAATCATACGGGAGGGCATGGAAGCCGGCGAATTCGTGATCGAAGATGCGACGGAAGCTGCGCGAGCGGTGAAGTCAGCGTTCATGCCGTTCTTCCATCCGGTTCTGATCGAGCACTGCGTTCGAAACGGGGAAGATACCGAAGCAGGCCTGTGCGACCAGATACGTTTCATCCTGAAGGCGCTCGGCAACTCTGACCCGGCATGGACACAGCAACGGTCACATAGTTCCTCAAGTGTTTCGAACGGGCCGACACGATGACCCAGTGCACGCGATCGCGACGACGAACGTGGCGCTCTTCCCATGGACGAAAGGAAATCCCATGAAGACTGTCGCCGCAACCAATCCGGGACTGCGTGATCACCGAACCTCCAGACTGGAAAAACTCGGCGTCGCGAAACCTCTCAACTCCTTCATAGCAAGCGTTTGATTAGGTGAGGCGGGTGCTACGTCGCTCCAGTTCTGAGCATCTACGGGTTCTAAAATAGAATTAATTGAGCGTTCTCCAAATCACACAGTCGCGTCTGGCGGCCCGCGTCAGAGTAGCTCAAAAATTCGCGTTTTGCGCGCAATTTCTGAACCAGCTTACCGCGCACGAGAGCAGGCCTGGCGTCGCCAGAGGGGAATGACCATCTAATGGCTTGACGAGTTCAAAAAAAGAACTGTAGGCTGCAAGGAGAAGATGGCCGAACGCAACGCCGCAATGTGCCGAAATACGGCTGGACCCGTTCAGCCCGATGCGTCTTTGCAATGACGCGCGACGAGTCGCGCCGGCGCAACAAAATAAGGCCACGTACCCGGAAAGGGTGCACGTTTGGGAGGACGAGCAATGTTGGTGAGATGGAAGATCCTTGCGGCTCTGGCTCTATTCTTGAGCGGCCCGGCATTCGCCGCCGACGAGCCCGGAATCTCTGCTACCGAGATCAAGATCGGCGGGGTTTTTCCCTTCGGCGGACCGGCGTCATCGATCGGTCTCGTGGGCAAGGGACTGATGGCCTACATTCAGGCCTTAAATGACCGCGGCGGCGTCAACGGACGCAAGATCAACTACATCGCCTATGACGACGGATATAGTCCGCCCAAGGCGGTGGAGCACGTCCGCAAGCTGGTTGAAAGCGACGAAGTGTCGTTCATGTTCGGCCAACTCGGCACTCCCGGCATTTCAGCCACTGCAAAATACCTGAAGGCCAAGGGGGTGCCGAGCGTCGCCATCGTCAGTGGCTCGTCCAAGTTCACGGACGTCGCCAACTACCCGCTGATCACCACGGGTCTTGTCAGCTACGACACCGAAGGAAAGATCTACGCCAAATACCTGACGAAGACGCTGCCGAACGCCAAATATGCCATCCTCTACCAGAACGACGATCTCGGCAAAGATTATGTCGGCGCCTTCAAGGCGTTCCTCGGCAAGGATTTCGACCGGAAGGTCGTCAGCGCTTCCTATGAGGTCACCGAACCGACGATTGATTCTCAAATCACCAATCTGAAGAGCTCGGGTGCCGAGGCGCTGGTGATCGCCGGCACGCCGAAGTTCGCAGCCCAGGCCATCCGGCAGGCTTCGGTGATCGGCTGGAAGGCGACCGTAATCATCAATTTCCCGTCCGCCTCGGTCGGAGGCACGCTTGCACCGGCTGGCCTCGACAAATCGGTCGGCGTGATGGTCGGGACGACCAACAAAGATATTCTGGACGAGACATGGAAGGATGACCCGGGCATGCAGGCCTACCGGGCGTTTTTCGACAAGTATCTGCCGGGCGCCGATATCACCAACGGCAGCTATCTGACCGGCTATCAGCAAGGCATCCTGCTCGAGCAGATCCTCAAGCAATGCGGTGATGATCTGTCGCGGAAGAATATTCTGGCGCAGGCGAAGAATCTCAAAGATGTCGTCGTTCCGACTGCACTGCCTGGGATCAAAGTCAACACCAGCAAGACAGAGAACATGATCTGGACGCAGATGCGGCTGCAGCGCTGGACCGGCACGACGTGGCAAGCTTTCGGAGAAGTCCTGGATGCCAGGTCCGAGTGACGTGGCGTAGCACGAAGCTCTATCCGTCCGCGGTAATTCAGGAGATCGCTTTCGATGTCGACGAAGCCACTGACATTTGCGCCAAGGCAGCTCTCCATCGAGCGTCGGGCCGACGGCACGCTCATATTGAGGTCGCCACTTGAATTGGGCCTATGCGACTGGCGCATCACCGAGTTTCTCCCGCGCTGGGCAAGTGCGGCCGCAGACCGAATCTTCCTCGCACAACGCAATGCCAAAGGGGGATGGGACGAGATCACGTATCGCGAGGCATGGTTGCAGGTCCAGGCGGTCGGCCAGAGCCTGATCGATATGGGCGCAAAGCCGGCGGACAGGCTGGCGGTGCTTTCGGGGAATTCCATCGAGAACGCGGTGATTTCGTTTGCGGCGATGTCGATAGGAGTCATTCTGGCGCCAATATCGCCGAACTACACGCTGATGCCCGGCGGCCTTGCGCGCCTCAAGGACATCGCGCAGGTGCTGCGGCCGAACTTCGTCTTCGTTCAAAGCGGACGCGACTTTTCCGCGGCCCGCTCCATTCCCGAATTGGCGGACGCGGCCTGGATCAGCGTCGATGGTGCGCCGGATACGACACCCTTCCGCATCCTGACGGATCGACCGGAGTGCGACGGGTTCGCGCATGCTTCGGCTGCGGTCCCTTGCGACGCCGTTGCGAAAATTCTCTTCACGTCCGGCTCGACCGGCCTGCCAAAGGGCGTGCTGAACACCCACCGCATGATGGCGAGCTCCCTGCAAATGGGCAGCCTGCTCGTGTCGCCTCCGGAGGCGCCGGTCCAGGTCGAGTGGCTGCCGTGGCACCATACGATGGGCAGCAACGTCATTCTTCACGGCATTCTCAAGAACGGCGGGACGCTCTACATCGATGATGGCCGGCCGCTGCCGCAGCTCTTTCACAAATCGGTGGCGAACCTCAAGGAGATCTCGCCGACGGCGATGTTCAACGTGCCCGCCGGTTATAATCTCTTGTGCGACGCCATCGAGAACGACGTCGCCCTCGGCGCGAGCATCTTCAAGCGGATGGATCGACTGAGCTACGCGGGGGCTGCAATTTCGCAGGGAACGCTTGAAAAACTCTATCGGCTGACATCATCGATCACGGGCCGGCGGATTCCAGTCATGTCGGGCTATGGAACGACCGAAACCGCGCCGACAATCAGCACGACGCATTGGGCAACGGATCGGCCCGGGGAGATTGGTCTTCCCGCGCCGGGCCTGCAGCTGAAGCTGATCCCTGTTTCCGACACGTACGAGGCTAGGGTGAAGGGCCCCAACGTCACCCCCGGTTATCTCGGAAGGGCCGACTTGACGGAGAAGGCCTTCGACGAGGAGGGTTTCTATCGCATCGGCGATACCGTGTCGTTTCTCGATCCCGAGAAGCCGGAGCTCGGTCTTCGTTTCACGGGCAGAATTTCGGAGAACTTCAAGCTCGCGAACGGCACCTGGGTTGCGATCGGGACTATGCGTGCCGCCATCCTGGCCGCAACGCGCGGCGTATTGCTGGACATTGTCGTTGCGGGAGAAAACCGTGAAGCCTGCGCGCTGCTGTGCTGGCTGAATCCGACCGAGGCAGCGCGGATTTCGAACGCTCCGGCTGCTGATTTGACCTGCGACCCCGGGGTTATCGAATTCCTGAAGCATCGTTTGCGGGAATACAATGAGGCCGTTGGAAGCAGCGAAAAAATCTGCTCATTCACCCTGCTGAAGGATCCGCCCTCATTGGCCGCGGGAGAAATCACCGACAAGGCCTATGTCAATCAACGCGCCGTGCTCAAGCACCGGGCTGAACAAGCGGAGCATCTCTACTGCAACGAACCCGACGCAGCTGTGATTCGAGTCTGAGGATGCGTTCGGTCGGTGATGCCGGTGGCCGGCTCAAGCGGCGCTGCGGCGCGCCTTTGCCTTCGGCTTGTCAGGTGCCGCTATCGTCAGCGGGCTTTGGGCGCCTGGGCCCGGATGGGTATGAACCTCCTTGGCCAGGAGCGGCTCGCCGCATTCAGAGCACACCATGACCGGGTCGAAGTTCTTTCCGCACTTGCGGTGCTGGTGCAGCAGCGGCCGGCCGCGCTCGTCGACCATGTGAGTGTCGCCCCAATGCACCAGCGCCATCATGATCGGATAGAGATCGAGGCCCTTTTGGGTCAGGATATATTCGAGACGCTTGGGCGCTTCCTGGTAGGGAATGCGGCGCAGGATGCCCAGCCGAACCAGCTTCTTCAGCCGTTCAGCAAGCAGATGGCGGGTAATTCCGAGCGCCGACTGGAATCCTTCGAAGCGCCGCGTGCGCAGAAAGCATTCGCGCAGGATCAGAAGCGTCCAGCGGTCGCCGATCACCCCAATGGTTCGGGCCATCGAACACGGCTCTTCCTCAAGTTCCTTCCACTTCATCCGTACTCTCCAGTCGTCCCGGCATGGCCGCCTCGAATCGACGCTGAGGTCATTCCATTTCCTTGCATTCTAGATAGGTACTGAACTCCAAACAATACCCCGATCATTAGGCCAAACTAGCACAAATCCGGCCAAATTTGACAGTTCATTTTTAGAACTGTAAAGACGAGATCTGGCAAGCATGCGATTGGATCACAGGTCTCGGACCATCCAATTCGCTCTGCGGGAGAAAGCGGTCATGACCCCCAAGGTTGAATTCCAGTTCGATTTCGGCAGTCCGAACGCCTATCTGGCGGAAGTCGCCATTCCCGGGATCGAGCGGCGGACCGGCGTGAAATTCGAGTACGTCCCGGTGCTGCTTGGCGGCATCTACAAGGCGACGGGCAACATGTCGCCGTTCGACTCGCTTCGCGGGATCAAGAACAAGCCGGAATACCAGGCGCTCGAGACCCAGCGGTTCATCCGGCGCCACAACATCACGAAATTTCGCCAAAACTCTTTCTTTCCGGTCAACACATTGATGCTGATGCGCGGGGCCGTCGCGGCCCAGTTCGAAGGCGTGTTCGAGCCCTATTTCCGCGCCGCCTATCATCACATGTGGGAAGAGCCCAAGAAGATGGACGATCCCGAAGTGTTCCGGAGCGCATTTGCTTCCTCGGGGATCGACATCGACAGGCTGGTCGCGCGCGCACAGCAGGACGACGTCAAGAAGAAGCTGATCGACTTGACCAACGACGCGGTCGCTCGCGGTGCGTTCGGTTCGCCGACGTTCTTCGTTGGCAAGGAGATGTTTTTCGGCAAGGATCAACTCCGGGACGTCGAGGAATCGATCGTCGAACAGAGCCGGCAGCCCGTTTCCAAAACCGGCTAGTTACCGACTTGCGGTCCGGGCGTGTTGTGGTGAAGGGGCTGGCGGGAAGCTAGGGTTTACCCTCAGCCCGTTGGCAGAAAAAAAGATCCAGGGAGAGTGAAATGGCTGGTCCGCTTGGCGGGGACCTCCGCTTCCTGGCGGGCATCAACGCTGAAGGCGTGGATGCTGTGGCCGTTGGCCTTGAGCTCATCGACAAGCGCCTGGGACTTAGCTGCATCGCGCCTGCAGATGCAAACAGTGTAACCGCCGCTGGCAAACCGCCGCGCAACAGCAGCGCCGATGGCATCACCCGCGCCGACCAGCATCGCGACTCCGCGACTTTCTCCCATGCTCGTCCCTCCGGTAAGTTCTTATTTGATACGCATAGGTATCGGCTGAAAGCCGCGTTGTAAACGGAGGAAATGGCAAGTGATCTGCCATATTTACCGCCTCGCGAGAACTGATGCGAACGTTGCAGCAAAATAGCGATTGACGAGTTCTAAAAAAGAACGCATGTTTGATCCCGAGGCGGAATGATGAAAAAGCGTCGATGTCCTTCAGGTGGGAGGCGGTTGGTCGTGGCGAAACTATCGCAAGCGCTCGGTCTCGATGAGACTGTTTTCGGTTTGCCGGGCCGCATCCATCAATCAATTCGTCGCCAGCCTGCCAAAGCCCTGAATCGAACCACGCAGTCGAAGACTGTGCCTCCGGCCATGGTACCCTTGGTCAGCGCGCTGGCGAGGTGAGAGCGGATGAGCGCATTGTCATCGGCCGCGAAAATTGCGGCCCACATTCCAGGTCCGACATAACAGCTTCGCACACAGCGAGCCTAACCTTACCGGGAGAAGACCCTTGCAAAAACGAAATGCAACAGCCGCCGTGATCGGCGCGGGCGATTTCATCGGCGGCGAGATTGCCAAGAAGTTTGCCTCCGAGGGCTTTACCGTCTTCGCGGGCCGCCGCAACGGCGACAAGCTGGCGCCGCTGGTCAAGGAGATCGAGGCCACCGGCGGCGAGATCCACGGCCGTTCGCTCGACGCGCGCAAGGAGGAGGAGATCACATCCTTCCTCAATGACGCCGACAAGCACGCGCCTCTGGATGTCTGCATCTTCAACATCGGCGCCAACGTCAACTTCCCGATTCTCGACACCACCGAGCGCGTGTTCCGCAAGGTCTGGGAGATGGCCTGTTACTCCGGATTCCTCGCCGGGCGCGAGGCGGCCCGGCTGATGCTGCCGCGCGGTCAAGGCAACATCTTCTTCACCGGCGCGACCGCGTCCCTGCGCGGCGGCAGCGGCTATGCCGCCTTTGCCAGCGCCAAGTTCGGGCTGCGCGCTGTGGCGCAGGCGATGGCGCGCGAACTGGGTCCGAAGAATATCCACGTCGCCCACCTCATTATCGATTCCGGTGTCGACACCGAGTGGGTTCGGCAGCGGCGCCTGGAAGCGCTCGGCCCCAACGCGCTCGACGATCCTGATCTGCTCATGCCGCCGGCTTCGGTCGCGACGTCCTATTGGCAGCTCTATCAGCAGCCGAAGAGCGCCTGGACCTTCGAGATGGAAATCCGTCCCTTCGGTGAGAAGTGGTAGGAAGCGCACGATGGAACTCGCACTGTCTCCCGAAGACGCGGCCTTCCGTGATGAGGTGCGCGCCTTCATCGCCGAAAATTATCCGAAGGAAATGCGCGTCCCCAACCCGGAGACCGACCTGACCAAAGAGCAGTCGTTGCTCTGGCACCGCATTCTCTACAAAAAGGGGTGGATCGCGCCGCTCTGGCCCAAGGAATATGGCGGCCCCGGCTGGTCGATCACCCGACGTTTCATCTTCGAGCAGGAGACCAGCCGGGCCGGGACGCTGCCGCCGTTGGCGTTCAGCGTTACCATGGTCGGCCCCGTCATCTACACCTTCGGCAACGACGCCCAGAAGCAGAAATTCTTGCCTCGGATCCTTTCCGGTGAAGACTGGTGGTGCCAGGGCTATTCCGAGCCGGGCTCGGGGTCGGACCTCGCCACCGTCCGCACCAAGGCCGTGCGGGACGGCGATCACTACATCGTCAACGGCCACAAGACCTGGACGACGTTGGCGCAGCACGCCGACTGGATATTTTGCCTGGTGCGCACGGATCCGAGCGCAAAACCGCAATCAGGCATCTCCTTCCTCCTGATCGACATGAAATCGCCCGGCGTCACCGTGCGTCCGATCATCACGATCGACGGATCGCACGAGGTCAATGACGTCTTCCTCGAGGACGTGCTCGTCCCCGTGGAGAACCTGATCGGCGAGGAGAACAAGGGCTGGACCTACGCGAAATTCCTGCTGGGCAATGAGCGCACCAGCATGGCCGGGATCGGCCGGTCGACGCGCTATCTCGATCGGCTGAAAAAGATTGTGAAGGCAGAGATCGCGCCGGATGATCCGGCGCATCTCGAGTTCAGCAAGGAGATCGGTCGGATCGAGCTGGACGTGCTTGCGCTCGAAGCCACCGAGTTGCGCGTCATTGCGCAGATGGCACGCGGCATCGATCCAGGCCCCGCCGCTTCGCTGTTCAAGATCCGCGGCACCGAGATTTTTCAGGGAATTACCGAACTGACACATCGTGCAATCGGCAATTACGGACTTGCACTTCGCGAGCAACCGCTGAGCGCGAACCAGTTCATGCCGGGTCCTGACTACAGCCACACGGCATCGGAGAAGTACCTGAATTCGCGCAAGCTCAGCATCTACGGCGGATCGAACGAGATCCAGCGCAACATCATCGCCAAAGCAGTGCTCGGTCTCTAGCAACAGCGCAATAAGAGGGTCGGATGGATATCCAGTTCACGGAAGAACAGGAACTGTTGCGCTCCAGCGTGCAGCGCATGCTGCGCGACCAGTATAGTTTCGAGGCGCGCCGCAAGATCGTCGCCAGCGAAGAGGGCTGGAGCCGCAAGCAGTGGGAGACGTTTGCCGAACTCGGCCTGCTCGCCGCGCCGCTCTCCGAGGCGAGCGGCGGGCTCGGTGGCGGCCCGCTCTCCACCATGATCATTGCCCAGGAGTTCGGCCGTCACCTCGTGGTCGAACCGTTCGTGGAGACGGTCGTGCTGGTTGGCGGTTTGATTGAGCAGGCCGGGACGGAAGAGCAGAAGCAGACCTTCATTCCCGATATCATCGCCGGACAGAAGATCTGGGCGCTGGCCTGGACCGAAAAAGACTCGCGCTTCGAGCTCGCCAATGTCGCTACCGCGGCGCGGCGCGACGGCGACGACTATATACTCAGTGGTCAGAAGACCGCCGTCGTCGCCGCGCCCTGGGCGGACTATCTCATCGTCTCCGCCCGGACCAAGGGCTCGCGCGACGATCGCGGCGGCGTCAGCCTGTTCGTCGTCGATGCCCGGGCGGCCAATCTCGATCTGCGGAGCTTCAAGACCATCGACGGCCGCCGCGCCGCGGAAATCACCTTCCGCGACGTTCGCGGCGAGTTGCTCGGCGGCGAAGGCGAGGGCGTCGCCCGGTTGGAAGCCTGCCGGGATCGGGCCATCGGCGCGCTCTGCGCCGAGGCGGTCGGCGCGATGGCCGAATTGAACTCCGCGACGCTGGAGTTTTCCAAGACCCGCAAGCAATTTGGCGTCACGATCGGCAGCTTCCAGGTGCTGCAACACCGGATGGTCGACATGTTCATCGCCCATCAGGAGGCGCTCTCGCTGATGCAGCATCTCAGCCTCGGCCTCGGCGCCGGCGAGAGCGGTATCTCGCGCCTCGCCTCTGGCGCCAAGTCGAAGATCGGCTATGCCGGCAGGTTCATCGCCGACCAGGCGGTGCAGCTCCATGGCGGCATGGGCATGACCGACGAATTGAATGTCGGCCATTACTTCAAGCGAATCTCTTCCATCAACATCCAGTTCGGCGATCCCGCTCACCACTTGCTGCGGTATGTGCAGCTCGATGCGGCCGCCTGATCAAAGAGGCAAGCATGACGACAGAGGCAGTTATCGTTTCTACCGCGCGTACCGGCGTCGGCAAGGCCTATCGGGGCGCGCTGAACAACACCGAGGGGCCAACCATGGCCGGCCACGTGATGGCCGAAGCGGTCAGGCGCGCGGGCATTGAACCGGCCGAGGTCGAGGACGTGGTGATGGGTTGCGCGATGCAACAGGGCACCATGGTGATGAATGTCGCACGCAAGGGGGCGATTCGTGCCGGCCTGCCGGCAACGGTCGCCGGTACTACGATCGATCGGCAGTGCGCGTCCGGCCTGCAGGCCATAGCAGTCGCGGCCCGCTCCATCATGCTGGACGGCGTCGAGATAGCAATTGGTGGTGGCATCGAATCGATCAGCCTGGTGCAGAACGAGCACATGAACCGATTTCACGCCGTCGACGACGAGCTGATGGCGATGAAGCCGGAAATGTACATGTCGATGCTGGACACCGCCGAGGTCGTCGCCGAACGTTACAAGATCGGCCGCGACCGGCAAGACGAATACAGCCTCGAGTGTCAGCGCCGTATCGGTGCCGCCGTGCAGGCCGGCCGCTTCAATGACGAGATCGTCCCGATCACAACTAGGATGGCCGTCGTCAACAAGGACACGAAGGAGGTCACCTATCAGCAGGTGACCCTGTCGAAAGATGAAGGTCCGCGCCCCGAGACTACGGCGGAAGGACTTGCGAAAATCAAGCCGGTGTTCGAAGGCAAGACCATCACGGCTGGCAATGCCAGCCAGCTCTCCGACGGCGCGTCGGCCTGTGTGATCATGAGCGACAAGATCGCCGCCAAGAAGGGCCTGAAGCCGCTCGGCATCTTCCGCGGCTTCGTCGCGGCCGGTGTCGAACCGGACGAAATGGGTATCGGCCCGGTCGCGGCGATCCCACGTCTCTTAAAGCGGTACGGTCTGAAGATCGACGACATCGATCTCTGGGAGCTAAATGAGGCCTATGCTGTCCAGGTGGTCTACTGCCGCGACAAGCTCGGCATTGATCCGGACAAGCTGAACGTCAATGGCGGGTCGATCGCGATCGGGCATCCTTATGGCATGACGGGCGCTCGGCTTGCGGGGCACATCCTGATCGAGGGGCGGCGGCGCAAGGCGAAATACGGCGTGGTGACCATGTGCATTGGTGGCGGCATGGGCGCGGCGGGTCTGTTTGAAATCGTCAACTGATCGGAAAAGCGGAGAATTGCACGTGAAGACAGCAATCACTGAACTGTTCGGCATCCAGCATCCGATCATCCAGGGGGGCATGCATTATGTCGGCTTCGCCGAGTTGGCCGCGGCGGTGTCGAATGCTGGCGGTCTCGGCATCATCACCGGCCTCACCCAGAAGACGCCGGAATTGTTGGCGAAGGAAATCGCGCGCTGCCGCGACATGACCGACAAGCCGTTCGGTGTGAATCTTACCTTCCTGCCGAGCTTCACCGCGCCGCCCTATCCGGAATACATCGCCGCGATCAAGGAAGGTGGCGTCAAAGCGGTGGAAACCGCCGGCCGCAGCCCCGAGCAGTACATGCCCGCACTGAAGGCGGCTGGCATCAAGGTGATCCACAAATGCACCTCGGTGCGGCATTCGCTGAAAGCCGAGAAGATCGGCTGCGACGCCGTCAGCGTCGACGGCTTCGAATGCGGCGGGCATCCCGGCGAGGACGATATCCCGAACATGATCCTGTTGCCGCGCGCGGCGGATGAATTGAAGATTCCGTTCGTGGCCTCGGGTGGCATGGCGGACGCGCGCAGCCTCGTTGCCGCGCTGTCGATGGGCGCCGCCGGCATGAACATGGGTACCCGCTTCATCGCAACCAAGGAAGCGCCCGTCCATGCCAACGTGAAGCAGGCCATGGTCGAGGCCACCGAGCTCGATACAGTGTTGGTGATGCGCGCGCTCCGCAACACCGAGCGCGTGCTGAAGAACAGGGGTGTCAACCAGTTGCTTGAGATCGAGCGCGAGAAGGGGGCGAACCTCAAGATCGAGGACATCCACGAGCAGGTGGCGGGTGTCTACCCCAGGGTGATGATCGATGGCGATATGGAGGCCGGTGCCTGGAGCTGCGGCATGGTGGTCGGGCTGATCAACGATATCCCGACGGTAAAGGAGCTGATCGATCGCATCATGACGGAGGCGGAGCAGATCATCCGGCAGCGGCTGACCGGCTTCCTTGACGGCGCTGTCGCGAATGCGACGGCGCGCGCTGTTGCCTGACGAAGGAATTAAGAAATGGAATCTCCGATTTTGGTCACCGGTGCCGCAGGAACCATTGGTCACGCCGTATGCGAGCTGTTGATCGGTCGAGGATGCAAGGTGCGAGCGCTGGTCCGCAAGGAGGATGCCCGATCGGCAGAACTCGCCGAACGCGGTATTGAGGTTGTTGTCGGCGACCTTCTTGACCTGCATGCGATGCATCGTGCGATTGAAGGTTGCGACCGAGTGTACTTGGGTATGACGGTGTCAGCTCCGTATCTCGAGGCGACCATCAATACCGCCGCCGTCGCGAGGCATCACAAAGTCAGCGCGTTCGTGAACATTTCACAGATGACCGTGTCGCAGATGGGAATCAATTCGACCACGGACAGCCCGCAGCAGAAGATGCACTGGCTGGCGGAGCAGGCGCTGAATTGGTCTGGATTGCCTGTCGTGCACGTTCGCCCGACATCATTCCTAGATACCTTCTTCCTCAGGTTGTCGATGCGTTCGATCCGCGAGCATCAGCAAATTCGGCTCCCCTTCGGAGATGGAAAGACCTCGCCGATCGCGAGTGAAGATGTCGCGCGGGTGATGGCCGCGATCCTCGAAGCGCCAACCGAGCACATTGGCAAGATATACGAACTGACCGGCCCGCGGTCCCAGGATATGAATGGCGTTGCTGAGGAGTTTTCCAGAGCCCTCGGACGTCCAATCACTTATGTGAACGTTCCTTGGGAGCCGTGGCGCAACCAGCTGGAGGCCAGCGGCATGCTGGATCAGCATGCGCTCGCGCATCTGGCGACAATGGCTCTCCTCAAACAACAGAATCGGTATGACCGTTTGACGTCGGACGTGGAGAAGATCACCGGCGCGCCGCCGCTCAGTGTCTACGATTTTGTCCTGCGCCATGCCAATGCGTATACGGCGGGAAACTAGGAAATACCTGCCGTGAAGCGAAACCTGGATTGCATTCATCACGGCTTGAGCGTGCGGAGGCCTTGGCAAGCGAGACGGTTGCCATCGACTGCTGGCGGAGTTTGATCAGTGCTTTCCCAAGGCGTGTCGGCAGAAGAGCGTCTGGCACATAGCGGAACGTTACACGATGCGCTACAAGAAAGGTCACGCTGACGAAACTGCTGCGCGGATCCTGGATCACCGCGTCGGTGCGCATCCGAGAACAAGGACTCGAAGGCATAACGGTCGGCACCCTTATGAACATGGCCGGTCTTACCCACGGCGGCTTCTATTCGCATTTCGAATCCCGGGAGGACTTGATCAACCGGGCGTTCGCGAAAGCGATGGAAGGCTCTGTCGAAGCGTGGCGTCGAATCTCCGACCGGGCGGATGGCGGCGGATGTTTGGCAAGGATTGTCGAATTCTACCTCGCTGAGCGTCATCGTCTGGACGTCGGAAACGGTTGTGCGCTGCCAGCACTCACCGCTGAGGTGCCGCGTTCGAGCCCGGCGATCGGGAGCGCGTTTGCGGCTGGCATTGAGGAGATGATTGGTATCCTAGCCGAACAGATGGGCGGCTCGAAGAAGGAGGCGCGCAGGGACGCGATAGCGACCCTGTCTGTCATGCTCGGTGCACTGTTGCTCGCCCGAGCGACCGGGCATACGCCTCATCTATCAGACGAGATCCTAAGCGCAGGTCGCCATGCTGCCTTGAAAAACGAGCGTACCGGGCCATTTGCGAGCAACAGAACTCGACGACGAAAGGATTCCACTTCTTCGGGAAGGAAATCAATGCGTCCGGCGTGAGCGTTATCAATTCCTTCCACAACGGCAGCAACCATGAGCGCCACGCGCGCCGCCGTCTCAGTCTATGACGTCTTCGTCGCACGAAAAATGCGGGTGCACACAGATGCCGAATTCGAATGACGTCGCCAGCGAGATGCTTTGGGAGCGCGTCCTGCCCCTGCTCGTCGTCGGTGCCAGCGTGTTGGGGGGAAGCGCCGTGTTGCTGATAATGGCGTTACCACCAGTCCTTCACGGATTTCCATAGTGGCAGAACGAGTTTTGAGTGGCAGGCGAGCCAAGTCGAGCGTCGAACGAAACGTCCAACAATACGTCCAACACGAAAATAGGCCGAAGGCGTAAGTAATTGGCGTCGTTGACAGAAATCGAAAGAAAAATTTGAGTCGGAGCGCTTCACCCGCTCCAATGGCTTCCTGGATTGGCTAATTTCCACTCCGACAAGCTCGGCTGATTCGTTCCGACCAACGTTCATTCTTGGGCCGTCCGCTTGCGCCGCTTGATGCGCTTTATCGGCGCGTTCTGTTTGCCTGCCGTCATGGTGCAGGGGAGTGCGCCATAGTGCGTCAAGATCGTCGATCTGAGATCGCTAGGCGGCTTGATTTGGCAAACGACTTCTGGCTGGCGATCTGGCAGTCCGATCGTCTCTGTGGTGAGCCTCGATTGATCGACCGTTATTGACGCTGACACCTTCGATCGAGGCAGCGCGGGCGCAGTCTTCGCATTCCCTGGCGTAGGCTTCAACGAGCGCGGCATCCCGTGGAGACAACATGCCAGCAATCCGGCGGGCTTGTCCCGCTCGCTTGCGCCACAAAGCTTCCGACTGGCCCACCTTGCAATTCATGAGAATCGCCACTCTTACGCAACGACGATGCTGGCGATTCCGGGAAAAAGTTCAATGCTTGAAATTAGTTTGGAATCGAGTCCGTCGAGCTGATTCTCGGCGATCGTGGGCTGGGTGTGCACGACGCCGTGGTCTGCAGCCTCCAATCTTCAGCTCGCGCAGCTTCGATTCTGCGCTGCCAAGCGGTTCATTTTGCACCCCTGGATTGTCACCGCTACTTAGCCCTCGATCAGGTCCTTCTACCTAAAACCATAAAGCTGTGCGGGATTATCAACCAGGATCAGATCGCGAATCCGTTCGTTGCCGGCCCAAGCCGCCAGCAGGTCGAACAGCTCGGCGTCGTCCGGCTTGTGCTTCTCCGTGACATGGGGCCAGTCGCTACCCCATACGAGCCGCTCGGGCGCATGGGCTACGAAGGCCTGTGCAATTCGAGTAGCATCGGCATAGGGCGGTCCTTGCTCGGTGTTGAGATAGGCTCCGGCAAGCTTCACCCAGGCCCAGCCTCTGCTGACGAGATCGGCGATGACGGGGAATGCAGGGTGGTCCGGTCCCTGCTTTGGCGGCAATCGCCCCATGTGGTCGAATACGATCGGGCAGGGTAGCCGGCCAAGCAAGGCGGACGCCTGGACGATCTGATCGCAGGACATGTGGAGTTGCACATGCCAGCCGAGATCGGCGATCCGTTTCGCCAATGGCTCGATCATGTCGATCGTGACGACAGTGTCGTTCGGATTCCAGACGCTGAAGCGAAGCCCGCGGATGCCGCCGGCATCGAGCCGCTTGAGTTCGCGGTCAGCCACGCCGGGATGGAGCACGCCGACACCGCGGGCGTTACCGTCAAAGCGCCTGAGCGCATCGAGGATGCAGGCATGATCGGTCCGGTGATATTTTGCCTGCACAAACACCGCGCGGCCGGTTCCGATCCGCCGCTGGAATTGCCGATAGTCCTCGACGGTCATGCCAACCGGGCTTTCGGCCCCAGGCCCGGCAAAACGGGAGTCGATAATGTGACAATGGGCGTCGCAGGCTCCCGCGGGGGCAACCGTTGCCGGCGGCGCGGTTCCAGCGGAATTCGGCACCACCGTCATGCCAGTATCAACAACGCGGCACCATAGACAATGCCTGCAACGGAGAACGTGACGACCGTAAAGCCAAGCACGCGCTGGATGCCGATGCCCGCCATCGCGACGACAGGCAGCGCCCAGAACGGCTGCATCATGTTGGAGACCTGCTCGCCCATCGCAACCGACATGGTCACCGCCGGAATGGAGGCATGAAGTTCGACCGCGGCGGGGATCGCGAAGGGACCTTGCACCGCCCAATGTCCGCCTCCGCTGGGCACCAGAAAGGTAATGAACAGCGAGGCGAAATAGGTCCAGAACGGCAGGGTATGCGCGGTCGCGATCGCCACGAAGAACTTGGAAATCATGGCGGCAAGGCCGGTGGTGTCCATGATGCCCATGATGCCGCCGTAGATCGGATATTGCAGGATCATCGATCCGGCCTGCTTCGCCGCGTTCTTCATGGCCTCGGAATAGGCCGCCGGGGTGCCGTGCAGGGCAACGCCGAAGATCAGGAGGACCAGGATCACGGTGTTGGCGTCGAAATTCGCGCCCTTCGACGTCCAGGAGAATCCGAGATAGCTCAGGCCAAGCAGAACCAGGAAAAGGCTCACGATCCCCGCGCGATTGGCCTTATCGGCAAAAGTACCCGTCAATTTTGTGGCCGCGGCCGATGCAGCCGTCGGGTCCTCGGCAAGTGGGACAAAGGCTGTGATTTCGTCCTCGCGAGGCTTGAGCAGAACGAACACGATCGGTAGCAAAATGACCACCAGGATGGTCGGAACGAGATTGAAGGTTGTGAAGACGGTTTCCCCGAACGGAAGCAACTGGCCCGTCAGTTTCTCGACGATGTTCAGCGCGTTTCCGTGCGTTGCCTGTGACAGGGCGATCGAGCTCGACGGGCCGCTCGCCCAGATGACCCATCCGGAATAGGCCGCTGCGACCAGCCATCCGAAATCGAGGTGGATGCGCTTTGCGACCTCGCGCGCCAGTATCGCACCGACGACAAGTCCAAATCCCCAGTTGAGCCACGAGGCTCCGGCCGCAATGAGGAACGTCAGGACGACGGCCTGGTTTGGGGTCGAAACCGTCGCGACCAGCGATTTGAGCCCGCGCTGGACGATCGGCGCGTGCGCCAGCGCGTGTCCCGTTACCAGGATCATGATCATCTGGAAGGCGAAGCCGATGATGCCGAACAGGCCAGCGTACCAGGACGTCACCACCGTCACGAGATCGCCTTTCGGAGCGAACAGCAGCGCAGCGACCGCGACGGCAAAGGTCAGGCCGACGGCGATCACGAACGGATCGGGCAGCAGTCGTTCGAACAAATAGACCGATCCCACCACAAAGCTTCGTCGGCGAGGTGCAGTCATTTCCTGGGTGGTCATTTGCTTCGTCCCTGTTTCTTTTTTCTACTTGTTGATCGCGTCTGTCGTGGCCGCGTGGCGCAATGGCGAAACATTGCGCTATGGAGCGGCCGGCATCCCGCCGCATACGACTCCCGCCTTTTGCAAGGCTTCTTGGTCGCCCGAGTCCATCCCGATCTCATGAAGCAGTTCGCGATTGTGCTGTCCGAGTGTGGGTGCCGCGGTCCGGATGGAGCCCGGGGTTTGATCGAGGCGCGGCACGACATGGTGCATCGGGATCTGGCCCATATCGGCATCCGGATAGTCGGCGATCAGCTCGCGTTCGATGACATGGGGATCTGCCATGATCTGCGACGTGTCGTAGATCGGACCGATCGTGACCTCAGCCGCTTCGAAGAAGGTGACGTTCTCCTGTTGCGTGCGGGCAGCGATGAATTCTCCGATGATCGCGTCCAGCTCGTCGGCATTCCGCAGCCGGTCG
>Ga0307479_10001794_pt1 | contig 19589 bp, 17 predicted proteins | sample atmos_gasesECM4C_FD_203743 | JGI IMG/M metagenome (GOLD analysis project Ga0307479, IMG submission 203743) | Hardwood forest soil microbial communities from Morgan-Monroe State Forest, Indiana, United States - atmos_gasesECM4C_515 | ecosystem: Environmental > Terrestrial > Soil > Temperate...
AAGCCTCAAGCAGCTGCTCGAGGCAGGGGTCCACTTCGGTCACCAGACCAGCCGGTGGAATCCCAAGATGAAGCGCTACATCTTTGCCGCCCGCAACGGCATCCACATCATCGACCTGGCCCAGACCCAGACGCTGCTCGACGAGGCCTGCGACTTCGCCCGCGACCTGGTCTCGCGCGGCGAGAAGATCCTCTTCGTCGGCACCAAGAAGCAGGCCCAGGACACCATCCAGGAGGCCTGCGAGCGCAGCGGCCAGTTCTACGTCACCCATCGCTGGATGGGCGGCATGCTGACCAACTTCAGCGTCATCCAGCGCCAGCTGCGCCGCCTCCAGGAGCTGCGCGCCGTCCGCGACCGCGGCGACTTCGAGCGCATGACCAAGAAGGAGGCCAACGTCCTCGAGGACGAGCTGGACCGGCTGGAGCGCAACTTCGGCGGCATGGTCAACATGAAGCGGCTGCCCGGGGCGCTCTACGTCGTCGACTGCCGCAAGGAGCGGCTCGCCGTCGGCGAGGCCAACAAGCTGGGCATCCCGGTTATTGCCATCGTCGACAGCAACTGCGACCCCGACCTGATCCAGAAGGTCATTCCCGGCAACGACGACGCCATCCGCGCCGTCCGCCTGATCACCAACCTGCTCAACGACGCCATTGTCGAGGGCCAGCAGCTGCTCGGTGAGCGCGAGCTGCGCGAGCGCGAGGCGCAGGCGGCCGCCGAGGCCCGCCAGGCGGAGGAGGCGGAGAAGGCCCGGGCGGAGGCCGAGGCCGCGGCCGCGGCGCAGCGCGAGGAGCAGTCAGAGAACGTCTCCGAGGAGGAGGCCGACCAGCCCGTCCTCGCCACCGCCGACGAGGCATAGGGAAGAAGACCGTGGCCGAGATCAGCGCCGCACAGGTGAAGCAGCTCCGCGACATGACCGGGGCCGGGATGATGGACGCCAAGCGCGCCCTGGTCGAGACCGGCGGCGACGTCGAGAAGGCCAAGGACTGGCTGCGCCAGAAGGGCATGGCCCGCGCCGCGGGCAAGGCGGGACGCAGCACCAGCGAGGGCCTCATCGAGGCGTACGTGCACAGCTCCGGTGGCGTGGGACGCGTGGGTGCCCTGGTCGAGGTCAACTGCGAGTCCGACTTCGTCGCCAAGACCGACGACTTCAAGCACCTCGCCCACGAGATCGCCCTGCACGTCGCGGGCAGCCCGCAGACGCTGTGCGTGCGTCGCGACGAGGTGCCCGCCGACGTGATCGAGCGTGAGAAGGCGGTGTACCGCGGCCAGGTCGCCGACAAGCCGGCCAACATCCAGGACAAGATCATCGAGGGCAAGCTGGAGGCGTTCTACGGCGAGGTCGTGCTCCTCGACCAGCCCTACATCCGCGAGCCCAAGAAGAAGGTCAAGGACCTGATCAGCGAGGCCATCGCCAAGCTGGGCGAGAACATCTCCGTGGCCCGCTTCGCGCGCTTCGCCGTGGGTGAGTCCGCCGCCGACGGCGAGCAGTCGCCCAACGGCAGCGCGCCCGCCGAGTAGACGACATGGCGGGCGAGGTGGAGGTGGCAACCACCGGCAGGGTCGAGCGCGCGACGCAGGGCAGCACCCCGCGCTGGTCGCGCGTCGTCCTCAAGCTGAGCGGTGAGGCGCTGATGGGCAACCTCGCCTACGGCATCGACCCCGCCGTCGCCGCCTTCATCGCCACCCAGATCGAGAAGGTCGTCGCCCACGACGTGCAGACCGCAGTTGTGGTCGGAGGTGGCAACATCGTCCGGGGCATCGAGGCCAGCGCCCGCGGCGTCGACCGGGTCACCGGCGACTACATGGGCATGCTGGCGACGATGATCAACGCGCTGGCGCTGCGCGACGCGATGGAGCGGCGTGGCCTGCAGTGCCGCGTGCAGAGCGCGATCGCCATGCACCAGGTCGCCGAGCCGTTCATCCCGCGCAGGGCCGTGCGCCACCTGGAGAAGGGCCGCGTCGTGATCCTCGGCGCGGGCACCGGCAACCCGTTCTTCACCACCGACACCACCGCCGCGCTGCGAGCCGCCGAGATCGGCGCCGAGGTGCTGCTCAAGGCCACCAAGGTCGACGGCATCTACACCGCCGACCCACTCAAGGACTCCACGGCGACGCGCCTGCACCACCTCACCTACATGGAGGTGCTCAACCGCGGCCTCACCGTCATGGACAACACCGCCTTGACCCTCTGCATGGACAACCGCACCCCCATCGTCGTCTTCGACCTGCTCAGCGAGGGCAGCATCGAGCGGGTGGTGATGGGCGAGGACATCGGCACCCTGGTCGACGACAACGACACCGCAGCGACGGAGAGGGCACGATGATCGACGACTGGCTGACCGACGCCGAGCAGCGCATGGACAAGAGCATCGAGGCGCTGCACAAGGAGCTGTCCAGCATCCGCACGGGCCGGGCCACGCCGGCGCTGGTCGACCGCCTCCACGTCGAGTACTACGGCGCGCCGACGCCGCTGCTGCAGCTGGCCGGCATCACCGCGCCGGAGCCGCGCCTGCTGGTCATCCAGCCCTACGACCGCAGTGTCATCGGCGCCATCGAGAAGGCGATCCAGAAGAGCGAGCTGGGCCTCAATCCCAGCAACGACGGCGCCCTGATCCGCATCCCCATCCCGCAGCTGACCGAGGAGCGGCGCAAGGAGTTCGTCCGCATGGCCAAGCAGAAGGCCGAGGCGGCGCGGGTGTCGATCCGCAACATCCGTCGCGACGAGGTCGAGCACATCCGCAAGATCGAGAAGGAGGGCGAGGTCGGCACCGACGAGGTCGATCGCGGCCTGGCCACCCTGCAGAAGATCACCGACCGCTACGTGGCCACCGTCGACGAGGTGGCCCACAAGAAGGAGCAGGAGATCCTCGAGGTCTAGGCGGCGGGCCGCCTGCCATTACCTGAGCAGGCACCCACGCGTTCTGAAGCACATGGACCGACCGCCCGCTCCCAACGCCGTCCCCGCGCCGCCGCACGGCGGGCTGCCCCGGCACATCGGGATCATCATGGACGGCAACGGTCGCTGGGCCTCGAAGCGCCACCTGCCGCGCATCGCCGGACATCGCGCCGGGGTCTCGGCCATCCGCCCGGTGATGCAGGAGTGCGACCGGCTCGGCGTGCACGTCCTCACCCTGTACGCGTTCTCGACGGAGAACTGGTCGCGTCCGGGCGGCGAGGTGGCGGCGCTGATGCGGCTGTTCGTCGAGACCATCCAGCGCGAGATCGACGAGCTCGACGACAACGGCGTGCAGGTGCGCATCCTCGGCCGCCGCAACGAGCTGAGCCCGCGACTCCAGGAGGTGGTGACCTCGGCGGAGGCGCAGACGCTGCACAACTCCAACGCCGTGCTCAACATCGCCATCAACTACGGCGGCCGCGCCGAGATCGTCGACGCGGTGCGCGCCCTCGCCGCCGGCGGCGCCGACCTGACCCGGCTCGACGAGGCCGCACTGTCGCGCGAGCTCTACACCGGCGGCCTCCCCGACCCCGACCTGGTCATCCGCACGGCGGGGGAGATGCGGGTGAGCAACTTCCTGCTCTGGCAGGCGGCGTACGCCGAGCTCTGGGTCACCGAGACGCTCTGGCCCGACTTCGGCGAGGCCGAGCTGCGCCAGGCGCTCGCCGCCTTCGCCGAGCGCGAGCGCAAGTTCGGCAAGGTGGGGTCGGGACGGCTGCGCACCGGATGAGGCTGGGGGTCAGGCTCGGGTCAGCCGCCGTCCTGCTGGGCCTCGTCGCGCTCGTCCTGGTGCTGCGCGGCCCGCTCCTCGACGCCGTGGCTGCGGCCGCCGTGGTGGTGGCGTGCTGGGAGTTCTCGGGGCTGATGCGGCGGATCGGGGCGGAGCCGCTGCCCTGGCTGCTCTACCCGCTGGCCCTGTTCCTGCTGCTGCGCCACGCCTATCCGGCAGGCTGGCCGACGCTCGATTACGCACTGAGCGGCGCTGTGGTGATCGGCCTCGTGGGCAGCATTGTCATGCCGCCGCGGGAGCCCTCGGCAAGAAGGCTGACGTCGTGGGCGGCGGCGGCCGGAGGGGCCCTCTATCTGGGGCTGACCCTGGGATACCTGCTGCTGCTGCTGAACTCGCCGGTCGTGGTCACCGGCCACGCCCACGCCTTCCAGTGGCTCGTCGCCATCGCCCTCGGCAGCGCCATGGTCGGCGACTCCGCCGCGCTGTTCATCGGCAGCGCCCTCGGCCGCCACCCCTTCTTCCCCAGCATCTCGCCGCGCAAGACCGCCGAGGGCGCCGCCGCCAGCCTCGCCGGCACGGTGCTCACCTGGGCGATCGCCGCCCCGCCGCTCACCGGCATCCCCGTCCCCCACGCCATCCTGCTCGGCATCGTGGTCAGCGTCGCTGCGATGGGCGGCGACCTGGTCGAGTCCGCGCTGAAGCGGGCAGCGGGGGAGAAGGACTCCTCGGCCCTGATCCCCGGCCACGGCGGCCTGCTCGACCGCCTCGACGCCCTGCTCCTGATCGGCCCGGTCGTCTACGCGTACGTGGTGGTGACAGGTCTGCCATGAGCACCGCCGCGCCGCCGCCCCAACCACGCGCCGCGTCTATATTGCAGGGGTGACCAGCGCCCGCCGTCGCGTCGTCCTGCTCGGCGCGACCGGCTCGATCGGCCGCCAGGCCTGTGACCTGGTCGACCGCTATCCCGAGCACTTCGAGCTCGTCGGCGCGGTCGTCGGGTCGGACACGGCGGGCCTCGCGGCGGTCGTCGAGCGCTTCGGAGTGCCGCGCAGCGCGGTCGTCGCCCCGCGTGACCCCTCCGCGCCACTGCCCAAGGGCGCCGCCGTCGGTCTCGACGCCGCCTGCGAGGTCGCCGCGCTCGACGCCGACGTGGTCTGCGTCGGCATCGCCGGGGCAGCCGCGCTGAAGCCGACGCTCGCTGCGCTGGACCACGGCACCGACGTCGCCATCGCCACCAAGGAGGTGCTGGTGATGGCGGGCGAGCTGGTCACCGCCCGGGCGCGGGCCACCGGCGCCAGGCTGATCCCCGTCGACAGCGAGCACAGCGCGCTGTGGCAGTGCCTGCGCGGTGAGGACCTGCGCAGCGTCGCCCGGCTGCTGCTCACCGCCAGCGGCGGTCCCTTCAGGGAGCGTCCTCTGGACACTTTGGGGCGGGTCACCGTCGAGGAGGCGCTGCATCACCCCAACTGGTCGATGGGCCCCAAGATCACCGTCGACTCGGCGACGATGATGAACAAGGGCCTGGAGATCATCGAGGCGCACTTCCTCTTCGGCATCGACTACCCGCGCATCGAGGTGGTCATCCACCCGCCGAGCATCGTGCACTCCGCCGTCGAGTTCGTCGACGGTGCGACCGTGGCGCAGATCGGGGTTCCCGACATGCGCATCCCCATCGCCCTCGCGCTGACCGACGGGGTGCGCCTGCCCGGCGTGTGCGCGCCCGCCGACCTGACCGTCGCGTCGCCGCTCCACTTCGAGCCGGTCGACCCGCGCCGCTTCCCCGCACCCGCGCTGGCGCGTCACGCCGGGGAGATGGGCGGTGGTGCGCCCGCGGTGCTGAACGCGGCCAACGAGGCCGCCGTCGCGGCGTTCCTCACCGGGCGCTGCGGCTACACCGACATCGTGCCATTGGTGGCAGAAACCCTGGAGGCGGCGCCGCTGCCGTCCGACCCGTCGCTCGACGACCTGGTCGAGCTCGACGCCTGGGCACGGCGCTGCGTCGAGCAGAGCGTCGTCGCCGTCACCGCGGGCGGAGGCCAGTAGGGGAGAGGCGTGGACACCCTGCGCACGATTGTCGCCATCATCGTCCTGATCATCACCGTGGTGGTGGTGCACGAGTTCGGCCACTTCATCGTGGCCAAGCGCTCCGGCATCCAGGTCGACGACTTCTCGGTGGGCTTCGGACCCAAGCTGATCTGGAAGCGCGTCGGCGAGACGGTGTACGCCATCCGCCTGCTGCCCTTCGGCGGCTTCGTCAAGCTGGCCGGGATGACCGGGCTGCCCGAGGAGAAGGACCCCGGTCCCCGCGCCTTCTGGCGGGCCAGCATCCCGCGGCGCAGCGCGACGATCCTCGCCGGCGGCGTCTTCAACCTGGTGTTCGCGGGGCTCGTCTTCAGCGCGCTGGCCATCCCGGCGCAGTCGTCGAGCATCCCGGCGTGGTCGCCGCTGGCGCAGGCGGGGGTCCCCGACGGCGCCAAGGTGCTCTCGGTGAACGGCGCGACCATCAACCGCAGCGACGTGGACAGCGTCACCACCGACATGCACGCCGCCACCGACGCCACCAAGGGGGAGCAGGCGACGGTCGTCTACACGACGTCCGACGGCAGCCGGCACACCGCCACCGTCACGCCGTACCTGCAGGTCATCAACGAGGACCGCAGCAACAAGCTGCCCAGCGTTCTGGCCATCGACAGCATCAACGGCAGCCCGGTCAGCGCCGGTGACCCGGCGCGGCTGTTCCAGGACGGCGCCGCCGTGAAGATCACCGCGCACGCGCCCGGCGACACCGGCAGCACGTACTCCGGCACGCTGGCCAACGTCGCCGACGGCGACGGCGCGATCGGCAAGGTGCAGGCGGGCTGGCGCTTCGGCTTCGCCCCGGGGTGGGAGGGCAACAACCCGATCTACGCGCTGGGCCGCGGTTTCACCCAGGTGCCGACCACCATCGCCGGCACGTTCACCGGGTTCTACCAGGTGCTGACCACGCCCAACAGCGGCGGCGTGTCGGGCAACGTGCAGGGGCCCGTCGGCATCGTCAAGTCGACCGGCGACGCGGCCCAGGCCGGCTGGATGGCGTTCCTGCAGTGGATGGCCTTCCTCAGCCTGAGCCTCGGACTCTTCAACCTGCTGCCCATCCCCTTCCTCGACGGCGGCCGCTTCGTGTTCATCGTGCTGGAGGCGATCCGGCGCCGCCGCGTCGATCCCAGGCGGGAGGCGATGATCCACTACGTCGGCCTTATGCTCATCCTCGCCCTGGTCTTCTACGTCACCTTCACCGGAGACATCGGAGGACGTCCCACGTGATCCCCCCCAATCGGCGCCGCACCGTCCCCGTCAACGTCGGCGGCGTGGTGGTCGGCGGCGCCGCGCCGGTGTCGGTGCAGACCATGACCAAGACCCAGACCGAGGACGTGCGCGGCACGCTCGGGCAGATCGAGCGCGCCGCCCAGGCGGGCGCCGACATCGTCCGGGTCACCTGCGACACGCCCGAGGCCGGCGTGGCCATGCGCGAGATCGTCGCCGAGTCGCCGGTGCCGATCGTCGCCGACATCCACTACGACGCGCCGCTCGCGTTGCGCGCGCTGGAGGCGGGAATCGCCTGCCTGCGCCTCAACCCGGGCAACATCAGCGACCCGACCAAGGTGCGCGACATCGCCGCCGAGGCCAAGGCGCGCGGCGTGCCCATCCGCATCGGCGTCAACGCGGGCAGCATCCCGCAGCGCAAGGACCTGGAGCGCGGGCGCGGCGGCAGCATCGAGGAGGCGGCGCAGAACATGGTCGACGCCGCCATGCGGCACATCCGCATCCTCGAAGAGCTCGACTTCACCGCCATCAAGGTGTCGCTCAAGGCCTCCGACGTGCCCACCAACCTCGCCGCCAACCGCTACTTCGCGGCGCTGGACAAGCCCTACCCCCTGCACCTCGGCCTCACCGAGGCCGGCCCCGTCGAGTCGGGGAGCGTCAAGTCGGCGATCGGCATCGGCATCCTGCTCAGCGAGGGCATCGGCGACACCATCCGCGTCTCCCTGGTCGGCGATCCCGCCGACGAGGTGCGCGTCGCAAGGCAGATCCTCGCCAACCTGGAAGAGAAGTCGAGCGGACCCAACCTGATCGCCTGTCCCACCTGCGGGCGGCTGGAGATCGACATGTTCCCCATGGTGGCGCGGGTCGAGGAGGCACTCACCCGGGTGCGCCGTCCCATCAACGTTGCGGTGATGGGCTGCGTGGTCAACGGTCCAGGCGAGGGCATGCACGCCGACATCGGCATCGCCGGGGGGCGGCAGAAGGGCATCCTCTACCGCGGCGGCAAGGTGATCGCCTCGCTGCCCGAGGACGAGCTGATCGCCGCCCTGCTGCATGAGCTCGACGCCATCGCCGCCGAGGACGCGCGCCTGATCGCCGAGGGCAAGCCCCTGCCCGTCGGGCTGGGCGAAGCCGAGGAAGGCCGCGCGCTCACCCCGGTGCCTCTTTCGCGCGGCTGAGCCGCGCACAGGGGAGGGCAGATCCCTCCCCGGCCGACCGAGCGGCCCTCCCCACCCTCGGCGCATGCCCGCACGCTGACGCGCGCGGTGATGCGCCGGTCGCTCCGCTCCCGTCCTCCCTATACTCGCCCCCCGATGAGCGAGCGAGACACCAAGAAGATCACGGCCAAGAGCGAGGACTTCGATCGCTGGTACACCGACGTGGTGCGCCGCGCGGAGCTCGCCGACTACACGCCGATCGGCGGCTGCATGGTGGTGCGTCCCTACGGGTGGGCGCTGTGGGAGAACACCCGCGACGCGCTGGACGCGATGATCAAGCGCACCGGCCACGAGAACATGCAGTTCCCGCTGTTCATCCCCAAGTCCTATTTGGAGAAGGAGGCGGAGCACGTCGAGGGGTTCGCCCCCGAGGTGGCCTGGGTCACGCGGGGTGGCAGCAAGGAGCTGGAGGAGCCGCTGGCCATCCGTCCCACCAGCGAGACCATCATCTGCTCGCTGTACGCCAAGTGGATCCAGAGCTGGCGCGACCTGCCGGTGCTGATCAACCAGTGGGCCAACGTGGTGCGCTGGGAGAAGCGCACCCGTCTCTTCCTGCGCACCACCGAGTTCTGGTGGCAGGAGGGACACACCTTCCACGAGACCACCGAGGAGGCGGCGCGCGAGGTCGAGACCATGCTCGGCTGCTACAACGAGCTGGCCGTCGACTGGCTCTGCCTGGCCACGGTGCCGGGACGCAAGACCGACAGCGAGAAGTTCGCGGGCGCCGACTACACGCTGAGCATCGAGGCGCTGATGTCGGACGGCCTGGCGTTGCAGGCGGGGACGAGCCACCACCTGGGACAGAACTTCACCCGCGCGTACGACATCAACTACACCGACCGCAACAACGAGCTGCAGAACCCGTTCCAGACCAGCTGGGGACTGAGCACGCGGATGATCGGCGGCGTGATCATGGGCCACGGCGACGACCAGGGACTGATCCTGCCACCCAGGGTGGCGCCGGTTCAGGTCGTGGTTGTCCCGATCTCGCGGAGCGGCGATCCCGACGGCGCCCGCCAGGTCGACGAGGCGGTGGACAAGCTGGAGCGCGAGGCGCGCGGCGCGGTGCGGCTGCGCGTCGACCGCCGCGAGGGCATCCGTCCCGGCGAGAAGTACGCGCACTGGGAGCTGCGTGGCGTTCCCCTGCGCGTCGTCGTCGGCGCCAAGGACCTCGCCGACAACGTGGTCACCGTGGTGCGGCGCCTCGACGGCGAGCAGACGCGCGTCCCGCTGGACACGCTGGCGGTGCAGCTGCCGCGGCTGCTCGACGAAGCGCACCACGCGTTGCACGCGCGCGCTCTCAAGATGCTCGAGGACTACTCGCGCGAGGTCAGCACCATCGCGGAGCTGCAGGCCGCGTTCGCGGACGGCCCGGTGTGGGCCAGCGCGCCGTTCTGCAACACGCGCGAGTGCGAGAACGCGGTGAAGGCGTCAGTTCATGCCGTGACTGTCCGCAACCTGCGGGCCGATCGCACGGCCGACGGCGCGCCCTGCCTGGCCTGCGGGGAACCAGCCGAGCACGTCGCCCTGATCGCGCGGGCCTACTGAGCGTCAGCCCGGGCCGAAGGCGGCTCGCTCCACTGGCGGAGAAGCGTGCGGACGTCGTCGGGGAAGAGTTGCAGCGCGGCGTCGGACACCTCGGGAGTCCCGCTGTGCTCCTGGGTGATCCAGGTCTCCATGAGGTCCTCGCAGAGCACGCGGATGGCCTCGGGCGGGAAGTCGAGCGCGCGCAGGGCCGCGGCGTGGTGGTCGAGGAAGCGGTCGAGCTGGTCGAACCAGCGGCGGCTCAGGGCGCGCAGCCGCGCCGTCGCCGCGTCGCGATCGGCGCTCTGCCGCCTGGTCTGGAGCTGCGCGCCCTTGGCCGCCATCAGCTCGGCGGTCAGGCCGGCAGTCGCCTGGGTCAGCTCCTCGGAGAGGCCGCGCAGCCCGGCGAGCCGCCTGGCAAGCGCGGTGCCGGCCCAGGCGGCGCGGGCCGCGGCGTCGCCGATCCGGCAGCGCCCGTAGAAGCGCGCCGCCGCCCTGGGCACCGCCGCGGGGACGAGGTTGCTGCACGTCCACACCGCGGTCATGGTGTCGAAGCCCGACGTCATCGGGGTGAACCAGGCGGGATGGTAGGCGCGGCAACCGTCGAAGTCGGCGGGGAAGGGTCGCGGATAGGGGCACGCGTCGGCCGGCCGGCCAGGTGCTGCCCCCATGTTCTCTCCTCTGCCGCGACGTGCCACCATACCTCCGAGGCCCGAATTATATTCGCGAAATGCCGAACGTCCCGAATATCCTCCAACTTCCTTACACCGGCGACAGCCCGCACGGGCAGTACGTCGACAGCCACGGAGTCCTGCTCGAGCAGTTCGGCCTGCCCTCGGCCACCGGCCGCATCTTCGCCTACCTCCTGCTCCGCGACGAGCCGGCCGGCCTCGACACCATCTCGGCCGACCTGGAGATCAGCAAGTCGTCGGCGAGCGTGGGCTCCCGCCACCTGGTCGACGCCGGTGTCGCCCGTCGCCTTCCCCAGCGGGGCAGCCGCCGCGTCCTCTTCGAGGCGGTGGACAGCTTCGAATCGCTGGTCGAGACCGACATCGTCCGCCGCGCCGCCCTGGTGGAGAAGTGGCGGCAGGGCGTCGGCCTGGCCACCAGCGAGCGCGCCCGCCAGCGCATGGCCAAGCTGGTCGAGCTCTACGAGTTCACCATCGAGGAGACCCGCGCCACCCTCGATCGCTGGAGATTGCACCAGCGCGGCTGACGCGCCTCCCGCCCTGAGCGTGAGATTCGCCCGAGCGCGGGTACACTCACCACACGTTGCCCCTCGCCGAGCTGCTCCCCAAGGCCGCCTACCTCCCTGAGGCGGACCGCGATGTCCTCCGCAGGGCGTTCGAGCGCGCCCGCGAAGCCCACCAGGGACAGTTCCGGCTGAGCGGCGAGCCCTACATCGAGCATCCCGTCGCGGTCGCCGAGGTGCTCGCCGAGCTGCGCCTCGACGTCGACACCCTGGCCGCGGCGATCCTCCACGACACCGTCGAGGACACCGAGATCACCCTCGACGACCTGCGCGCCGAGTTCGGGCCAACTGTGGCCACGCTCGTCGAGGGCGTCACCAAGCTGGGCAAGATCCACGTGCGCAGCCAGGCGCAGGCGCAGGCGGAGAACATCCGCAAGATGCTGGTGGCGATGGCCGAGGACATCCGTGTCGTCCTCATCAAGCTCGGCGATCGGCTGCACAACATGCGCACCGTCGAGGCCCTGCCCGCCGACCGCCGCCAGCGCATCTCCAGGGAGACCCTGGACATCTATGCGCCGCTGGCCCACCGCCTGGGCATCTGGCAGCTCAAGGGCGAGTTGGAAGACCTCGCCTTCCGGGTGCTCGACCCCGACAACTACCACACCGTCGAGGCCCGGCTGGCCAAGGCGCGCAACGAGCGCGAGACGTTCATCAACCACGTCACCGAGATCCTCGACCGCGAGATCGAGAACATCGGCCTCTCCGCGGAGATCAGCGGCCGCCCCAAGCACGTGTACAGCATCTTCGAGAAGATGCGCAAGACGCAGAAGGGGTTCGACGAGATCTACGACCTGATGGCGATCAGGGTGCTGGTCGACTCGATCAAGGACTGCTACGGCGTCCTCGGCGTCGTGCACTCGCTGTGGAAGCCGATCCCGGGACGGTTCAAGGACTACATCGCCATGCCCAAGGGCAACGGCTACCAGTCCCTGCACACCACGGTGATCTCCCACACCGGCGAGCCGATGGAGATCCAGATCCGCACCTTCGAGATGCACCAGACCTCGGAGTTCGGCGTCGCCGCGCACTGGCGCTACAAGGAGGGAGGGCAGTCGTCGCGCGACGCCCAGTTCGACGAGAAGTTCGCCTGGGTGCGCCTGCTCCTCGACTGGCAGAAGGAGATGCTCGACGCCGAGCGCTTCGTCGACGCGGTGCGCGTCGACGTCTTCCAGGACGAGGTCTTCGTCTTCACCCCCAAGGGCGACGTGCGTTCCCTGCCCGCGGGGTCGACGCCCGTCGACTTCGCCTACCGCGTCCACACCGACGTGGGCCACGCCTGCATCGGCGCCAAGGTCAACGGCCGCATGGTGCCGCTCGACCACCACCTGCAGAACGGCGACATCGTCGAGGTCCTCACCACCCGCGGCCAGCACGGTCCCTCCCGCGACTGGCTCAACTTCGTCAAGACCTCGAGCGCGCGGGAGAAGATCCGCGGCTGGTTCAAGAAGGAGCGGCGCGAGGAGAACATCCAGAAGGGGCGCGAGGCGCTGGACAAGGAGTTCCGGCGCATGCGCCAGATCGCCCTCAACAGCGTCAAGGACGACCGCCTCCTGGAATTGGCCAAGGACTTCAAGTTCACGACGGTGGACGACTTCGTCGCCGCCGTGGGCTACGGCGACATCAGCGCCCGCGCCGCGGTGCTCAAGTTCAGCGCCCTGGAGGACGGCGTCCCCGCGCAGGAGCAGGACGGGCACGGCCTCAGCATCCCGCTCACCGCCGCGGCCAGCCCCACCGGCACGGTGCGCGTGCGCGGCGTCGGTGACGTGCTCACCCTGCTCGCCCGCTGCTGCAAGCCGGTGATCGGGGAGCCGATCCGCGGCTACATCACCCGCGGCAAGGGGGTCAGCGTGCACCGGGTCGACTGCATCAACGTGGTCAACGCCGCGGACCCCGACCGGCTGGTCGAGGTGGAGTGGGAGCGCGGCTCGCGGCAGCTGTACCCCGTCGGCATCAAGATCGAGGCCTGGGACCGCACCGGCCTGCTCCGCGACATCGCCGCGGTCATCGCCGAGTCGAAGATCAACCTGAGCGGCGCCGACGTGCAGGTCTACGACGACAAGACCGCCGTGATCTCGACGGTCGTGGAGATCCAGAGCCTGACCCAGCTGAGCCGCCTCCTGGAGCGCCTCGAATCGGTGCGGGACGTCCACACCGTGGCCAGGGAAGCCGGGTAAAGCCGCCACTTCTCGCGGCGGCCTGACAACTTGTCGCCAAGCGGTGGCGGCGGCTCTGACGCCGGGTAGCAAGGCGTCGTACCCCAGCGGCCGAGCCCGCGCGCACGCGAGACCATCCCCCGCATGAGAGGTGAACGCCCCTGGCGCGGGCGCGTCCGTGGGCGCCGGGGCAGCGAGCGCGGCGTCGGCGTGGTCGAGCTGTCCCTGGTGGCGCCGGTCTTCCTGGTCCTGGTCCTCGGCGCCTTCGTGCTGGGCATCGTGGTCATGAACCAGATGCAGCTGACCAACGCCGTCCGCGACGGCGCCCGCGCCGCCGCCGTCTGCGGCGGACCCAACCGCAACACCGAGCCGATCGCCCCGACGCTCCCCGACGGCCACACCGCCTGTGACAGCACCGCGCTGATCAGCTACATCAACAGCCGCCTCAGCGCCGTGCCCGGCGGCGCCATCACCAGCGTGTGCGTCTTCGTCGGCTCCGCCAACGGCAACGACAGCAGCGACACCTGCGTCGCCGCCGACGCGGTCGACCCCAACATCCTCGACAAGTGCAACAAGGGGACGGTGGTGGAGGTGGACATCGCCTACCCGCAGCAGCTCTACGTCCCCCTGGTCGGCAACCTGCTGGGTGACAGCGGCACCACGACCCGCACCCTGCACGCCAAGGCCCAGGCGGTGTGCGAGCAATGACCGCTCCCCGCCCGCTCCGGCTGCGCGGCCCGCTCCGCCGCGCCCGCCGCCGCACCCTCGGCCAGTCGCTGGTCGAGATGTCGCTGATCGCCCCTGCGCTGGTCGCCCTCGCCGCCGGCTGCGGCCAGGTCGGCATCATCGCCTACGGCGCCGCGTCGGTGGAGACGTCGGCGCGTTCCGCGGCCCGCGTCGCCGCCGAGTACCCCAACAAGTCGCTCGACTTCATCACGCTGCTCGGCCTCACCACCTACACCTGTGGGCAGACCCCGGCCGACTCGGTGACCGAGAGCTCGGTCTGCGCCGCGGCCAGGGACTCGGCGGGACTCCTCTCCGGGTCGTCGCTGACCATCACCATCACCAGCACCACGTCGATCACGCTCGCGCCCGACGACGTGGTGCGGGTCAGCAACACCTGCCCAGGGGGCGCGCTGGGCACGGGCACGGTGAGCAACCTGCCCGCCGGCACGGTGGCCACCGTCTCCTCGCCGAGCAAGGCGTCGGCGGGCACGGTGCTCAGTGACAGCTCTGGCAATTACTCGATCTGCCTGTCGGCGCCCAGCAACTCGCAGGGCAACCAGAGCAGCTCGATCACCGCGACCGCCGTCGACGCCCTGGGCTGCACCTACAACACCTCGGTCGCCATCACGGTGACGACGTCGAAGACGGTGACGCCGTCGCCTGCCAACATGAGCCTGCCGCTCTCCGGCACCTGCCCGACGCCGCAGCCCACCGCCACGCCGACGCCGACGCCGACGGCCACGCCGACGCCGACGCCGAGCGGGCCGGGCTGGCAGAGCGGCTCGCTGCCCACCCCCGCGCCGGCCGCGACCTGCACGTCGGTCGTCGCCGACACCAGCTTCGTCCAGGTGACCGTGTCCTACACGGCGCCGGTGTTCGTGCCCATCGTCGGCAAGTACTTCGAGAACCCGCCGGGCTCGGGTGGGCGGACGGTGTCGGCGACGCAGCGCATGCAGGTCGAGCCCTGCACGGTCACCCAGGGCGGATGACCATGCAGCCCGCACGCAATCGTCATGGCCGGGGGCAGCGCGGCCAGGTGGTGCCCATCGCCGCCATCTGCTCGGCGCTGCTGCTCGGCGGCGCGGCCATCGCGGTCGACCTGAGCCTGCAGACCGACCGCCACCTCGACCTGCAGAACGCCACCGACGCGGCCGCGCTGGTCGCCGCCCGCGACCTCGGCACCACCAGCACCCAGGCCAACCAGGCCGACCGCAAGCTGGCCGCGATCGACGGCCTCAAGGTCGTCTACGACCACCTCGGCTGGGGCGCCACCGCGACGGTCTGGGCCACCGCCGCCGTCGCCACGACGTGCAACACGGGAACCGACTGCCACATCACCACGACGGGGCCGGGCAACGGCTCGGGCGTCAGCGTGACCGTCGACATCCCGCCGCGCACCGCCAACGACGCCAGCTACAACGAGTCGGGGACCTCGGGAACGCCCTGGGGGTACGCCGAGGTGTCCGTCCACGAGCTGCAGCAGAAGGGCTTCGGCGGCACCATCGGCTTCGGCCAGCAGACGGCGGGCGCGCACTCGGTCGGCTACCACTTCCCCGGCGGCCAGGGCTTCGGCTTCGCGCTCTACTCGGGGACGATGGTGCAGGCGGGCAACAACGACGAGGTGATCCAGGGCAACGTCTACGCCTACCGCGACGTGCAGCCGCAGAGCAGCGGCAAGGCGAGCATCTGCGCCAACACCGACAGCAACGGCAACCAGGGCCACATCATCCTCGGCGCGCCGCAGTCGGGCGCGTTCCCGTCACCCGACCCGGCGGCCGGCGCCGCCTACCAGAAGGACGTCAGGCCGACCAGTGCTGACCAGGTGGTCCATTCCCAGTGCGACGACGCGGCCGGCAAGGGACAGGTGGCCCAGACGGCGGAGATCGGCTCCTGCGGCACGCTGACCGTCCAGGGCGTGAGCATGACCACGACGCAGGACCCGTCGTCGCTGGCGTGCATGGCCAACCCCGCGGTCACCGCGCCCGACCTGCAGGGACCGGCGCTCACCGGCAACGTGGTGCGCTACGACGGGTCCTCGCTGGGCAACAACGTGTCGGTGCTCACCGTCACCTCGGCGCTGCTTCCCGGCATCTACTACATCACCCACAACCCCAACTGCAGCCCGCCCACCTGCACCGACGTCGTCATCGACGGGCACAGCGCGCCGTCGACCTGCCTGCTGCCCTACCTGAGCTACACGACGTGCCTGCTCGGCGTCACCTTCTGGCTGGACAAGGGCGCGACCATAGGGGTCAGCAACGGGGCGAGCGTCCTGACCAGCCCGTACATGCCGCTCGTCGACACCAGCCTCGACCCCAACGACGGACGCTTCCCGGTGTACGCTCCCATCGGCTCCACCGCCGGCGTGTACGTCGACAAGAACACGACCACGCTGGTGATGAACGGGACCGTCTACATGCCCAGCGGCACGATGAGCGACACATCGAACGCGACGCTGGGCATCAACGGCCAGGCGATCGTCAACACCTGGAACGTGCAGAGCGGCGACCACCTCAACCCCGAGATCACCTACAACCCCAACGCCACGGCGACCCAGCGCCAGGTGCTGCAGCTGGTCGAGTAGTCAATACGTGCAGGGGCGCCAGGGCGAGCCGGGGATGGGCGCGGCGATGCACGGCGCGGTGGGCTCGGGGAGGATGAGCGGGCCACCACCGCCGGCCCCGCTGTAGACGCCGGCGCCGCCGCCGCCCCCGGGTGCGGCGTCGCCACGGGCTGCACCGCCCGAGCTGGCCGCGTTGCTCCTCGTCTGCGACGGCGAGGTGAAGTCGTTGGCCTTGCCGGCGCCGACGCGGACGAAGGCGATCGCCACCAGGGCGCTGACCAGCACCGCGACGAACACGCCCACGATCAGCTCACCGCTGAAGTGCAGCCCGCGGGCGCTGAGCCGCTGGCGGATGGTGATCCGGGGCGGCCGCTCCTTCTTGGGACCGCGGCGGCCGATGCGCAGGTAGAGCCCCGGGGTGTACCAGGGGGTCGACTCCTCCTCCTCGTCGGCGGGGAGCTCTGCGGTCTCGGTGGCGAGCTCGGCGGTCTCGACAGCGTCCATCGCCGCCCACGGTAGGCAGGCGAGATCGCGCACCCCCGGCCGAAGCGGTCACGAGAGCGTCGAAGGCCCGGGCCGAGCCGCTGGGTAGACTTGCCCCCCAATGCCCGGCATCGCCGCCCCGCGCGGCACGAAGGACCTTCTCCCCGACGCCGCTCCCGCCTGGGAATGGCTGCACGACGTGCACGCGCGCGTCGCCGGCAGCTTCGGCTACCAGCTCATCGACACGCCCATCTTCGAGCATGCCGAGCTGATCGAGCGCGGTGTCGGCACCGGCACCGACGTGGTCGACAAGGAGACGTACACCTTCACCGACCGCGGCGGGCGGCTGATCACGCTGCGTCCCGAGGGCACGGCGGGTGTGCTCCGCGCGGTGCTCACCGCACATCTGACCCAGGACATCCGCCCGGTGCGCGTGCGCTATGCGGGACCGATGTTCCGCTACGACCGTCCCCAGGCAGGACGCTACCGGCAGTTCGCCCAGGTCGGCATCGAGTGCATCGGCGAGCGCTCGCCGCATCTCGACGCCGAGGTCATCGAGGCCGGCTGGCGCTTCCTCGACGCGCTGGGCATCGAGGGAGTCGCCCTGCAGGTCAACAGCCTCGGCGACAGCGAGGACCGGCAGCGCTACCGCGAGGCCCTGGTCGCCTACTACGAGCCGTACGAAGCGCGACTCTGCGACGACTGCAGGACGCGCCTGCGCACCAACCCGCTGCGCCTGCTCGACTGCAAGCGCGACTCCGACCTGGTCGCCGGTGCGCCGCTGCTGCCCGAGTCGCTGAGCGCGGAGAGCCGCGCCTACTTCGCCGCCGTCCTCGACGACCTGCGCGCCGCCGCCATCCCCGCAGTCCAGAACCCGCGCCTGGTGCGCGGCCTCGACTACTACGCGCACACCTCGTTCGAGTTCTGGCACTCCTCGTTGCAGGGCGCGCAGAACGCGCTGGGTGGGGGAGGGCGCTACGACGGTCTCGCCGAGGTGCTCGGCTTCCCGGCGACACCGGGGATCGGCTACGCGTTCGGCGTCGAGCGCCTGCTCATCACCGCGGCCGACCACGGACGCGTCCCGCCTGCACAGCCGGCGTGCGACGCCGTGGCCGCGAGCATCGAGGCCGAGCAGGCGCAGGCGGCGGCTGCTGCGGCGCGGACCCTCCGCGCCGCCGGAGTGCGCACAGTTCTGGACGTGTCTGACCGGAAGGTCGACCGCAAGCTGCGCGCCGCCGGCAGGCTCGGTGCGCGCGTCGTCGTCCTCGTCGGTCCCGACGAGATCGCCGACGGCACCGTGGTGGTGCGCGACATGCGCAACCGCCAGCAGCACCGCGCCCCCCTTGATCGACTCGCCGCGGCGGTCGCCGAAGCGCTCGCCCACACCGCCGAGGAGCAGCCTGCATGACCACCGAGCGCACCCCATGCGGAGAGCCGCGCGCCGCCGGCGCGGGCCGGCGCACCGTGGTCTACGGCTGGGTCGACCGCCGCCGCGACCTGGGTGGCCTGGTCTTCATCGACCTGCGCGACCGCAGCGGCGTGGTCCAGTGCGTGTTCAACCCGCAGACGGCGCCGGAGGCGCACGCGGCGGTGGAGAAGGTGCGGCTGGAGTGGGTGCTGCGCGTCGAAGGGGAGCTGCGCCCGCGGGCACCCGAGAACGTCAATCCCAAGCTGGCCACGGGGGAGGTCGAGCTGCACGCGACGCAGTGCACGGTCCTAGGTGCGGCCAGGACGCCGCCGTTCGCGGTCAACGAGGACGTCGCCGTCGAGGAGTCGCTGCGGCTCCGCTACCGCTACCTCGACCTGCGCCGCGCCACCCTGCAGCGCAACATCGCGGGACGGGCGCGCTTCCTCATGGCGCTGCGTCACGCCATGGTGGAGCTGGGCTTCCTGGAGATCGAGACGCCGCAGATGATCCGCGCCACCCCGGAGGGCGCGCGCGACTACCTGGTCCCGTCGCGCATCTTTCCCGGCAGCTTCTATGCGCTGCCGCAGTCGCCGCAGCTGTACAAGCAGCTCTCCATGGTCGCCGGCTTCGACCGCTACTTCCAGCTGGCCCGCTGCATGCGCGACGAGGACCTGCGCGCCGACCGCCAGCCGGAGTTCACCCAGCTCGACGTGGAGATGTCCTTCGTCGACGAGGAGGACGTGCAGTCGGCGCTGGAGTTCGCCATCTCCCACGCCTGGGCGGAGGCGGAGTTCTCCGGCAGCGTGCCCACGCCGTTCCCGCGCCTCACCTGGCAGGAGGCGATGGACCGCTACGGAACGGACAAGCCGGACACCCGCTTCGGCCTGGAGATCGCCGACCTCACCGACGCGTTGCGCGCCACGCAGTTCCGCGTCTTCGCGGGAGCCGTCGCCGGCGGGGGAGTCGTCCGCGCCATCCGCGTGCAGGGCGGCGCCGACATGACCCGCGGCGAGATCGAAGGGGAGCTCACGGACGTGGTCAAGGCCCAGGGAGCAAAGGGACTCGCCTACGTCTGGCGCCAACCCGACGGCTGGAGCAGCAACGTCGCCAAACTGCTCAGCGCTGAAGAATTGGCCGAGATTGGCAGGATCACAGGCGCTGCGGCGGGCGACGCGGTGCTCATGGTCGCCGACCGCCACCGCATCGCCGCCGAGTCGCTCGGCGCCCTGCGCAACCACCTGGGACGCAAGCGCAGCCTCTACGCCGAGGACCAG
>Ga0307479_10001795_pt1 | contig 19584 bp, 12 predicted proteins | sample atmos_gasesECM4C_FD_203743 | JGI IMG/M metagenome (GOLD analysis project Ga0307479, IMG submission 203743) | Hardwood forest soil microbial communities from Morgan-Monroe State Forest, Indiana, United States - atmos_gasesECM4C_515 | ecosystem: Environmental > Terrestrial > Soil > Temperate...
GTTGGATTTGCCAACTCGCTCGGCCCGCCGTTCCATCGTATTTCTGGCAATTATGTTCGCAACGGTTTGGTTGACCAACGCCCCCGCTGGAGTGGTGGCCTCCTACAGCCTGACGATGTTGTTTGCATGGACGGCGCTTACACAGAAATCGTGGCGTCCGCTGCTGCACGGTGCCGCGGCTCTGGCGTTAGGTTTTGGCCTGGCAGCTTTTTATCTGCTGCCCGCCGCGTACGAACAAAGATGGGTGAACATTTCCTTGGCGCTGGCCTCCGGTTTGCAACCACCACAGAATTTCTTGTACAGCATAATTGCCGATGCGGAACATAACGCCTTCAATCGCATCGCCTCTCATGCCGCGGTGCTGATGATCGTTTTAACCGCCGTATTTGCGGCGTTGAGTTTTCCACGAGACCGGTCAGCTACGGCGCTACTTTCGAAGAATCTCTGGAACGCGTTGGTCGCGCTTTCGGTGACCGCAGCCTTCCTGATGACGCGCATAAGCAATATTTTGTGGATCGTGCTTCCTAAGCTGCGTTTCGTGCAATTTCCCTGGCGCTGGATGTCCATTCTGGCCATTCCGTTTGCGTGTTTCGTTTCCGCCGCGATAGTCCACAAACGGATGCGCGGATACAAAGCGGCATCGCTGATCGTTGCGCTGCTCGCAATCCTGACATGCACGGCGACCTATATGGTGCGCCACACCTGGTGGGACTCCGAAGACATTCCAGTTCTATTGGAGGCCCTGCAAAACGACGAAGGCTTCGAAGGCGTAGACGAATATGACCCGCTGGGAGATGACCACTCCCTGTTGCCAGAGAAGTCAGAGAGAGTAACGCTTGTGCCGGCGACACCGCAAGCGAACGTCGAATCCAAAGCCGAGATAAAATTTCAACGCTGGACTGCTGAGAAAAAAGAGATACGCATTACGACTCGCGAACCTTCGGTCTTGAAGTTGCGCCTGCTCGACTATCCCGCCTGGCGCGTCGAGGTGAATGAAGCGGAAGTAGTCCCAGAACAAACAGGGGAAACCGCCCAGATTACCGTGCCGTTGCCTACTGGCTCGTCACATGTCGTGGTGGGCTTCATTCGAACACCAGATCGCAGCATTGGAGGAATGATCAGCGCGGCGAGCGTTCTAATCGCCTTGCTGCTTTTCACGAGGCGCCCGCGCCTGGCAGCGAGGTCGGAAGCAGACTAGCGGCGATCCACAGTCGGATGCCGCACATCCTGCCCCTGCACGATGTAAATAACGTCCTCAGCGATGTTGGTAGCATGGTCGCCAATGCGTTCGAGATTCTTGGCCACCAGGATCAGCTCAAACGCCGGGAACACCACACTGGAATCGCCCATCATGTACGTCAGCAATTCGCGAAAAATCTGGTCACGAAAATTATCGACTTGGTCGTCGCTGGCCAAAACCTTCTGTGCCAGTTCCACATCCCGGCGCACCACCGCGTTAAGCGCGTTGCGCACCATCTCTTCCACCAGCTCGCTCATGCGCGGTAAATCGACGTACGGCTTCACGCGCGGATGACGCAAAATCCGCAACGAACCTTGCGCGATATTTACGCCCTGATCGCCAATGCGTTCCAGGTCATTGTTGATGCGTGATACCGCCAGCACAAATCGCAAATCCACAGCCATCAACTGGTGCAACGCCAGCAACTGCACCACCCGGTCGTCCACTTCAATCTGCAGCTCATTGATGGCGTCTTCTTCGGCGAGCACCCGATTCGCGAGCTGCTCATCGGAATCCAGCACCGAGTGCACCGCCTGGTGCACCGCGCGCTCCGCAAGGCTGCCCATCCAGAGCAGCCGCTCCTTCAAATCGTTCAAATCTCTTTCGAAATGGCGTTCCATACGTCCCCTCGGGCAGAATTATGAATTTTGCCGGGTGCTCTTAATTCTTAGCCGAAGCGGCCCGTTATGTACGCTTCCGTTCGCGCATCACTAGGCGTAGTGAAGAGCTGCGGGGTCGGACTGAATTCAATCAGTTGACCGGTGAGCAGGAACGCGGTGAAGTCGCTGACGCGCGCGGCTTGTTGCATATTATGCGTGACAATCACAATAGTGCACAGATCTTTTAACTGCACAAGTAGTTCTTCAATTTTCGCCGTGCTGATCGGATCCAGCGCCGAACAAGGCTCATCCAACAATAAAACCTCGGGTTCCACCGCCAGCGCGCGCGCAATACACAGCCGCTGTTGCTGCCCGCCTGAAAGTTCGTACGCCGACTTATGCAACTGATCTTTCACTTCGTCCCACAGCGCCGCATGGCGAAGACTCTTCTCCACGGCGTCGGCAATGGAACCTTTGACGCCATTGATGCGCAGTCCGTAAGCCACATTATCAAAAATAGATTTCGGAAACGGATTCGGTCGCTGGAATACCATGCCCACCCGGCGTCGCAGCGCGGTCACATCCTGAGCCAGAATATTTTGGCCATCGATGAGAATTTCGCCCTCGAGCCGGGCGCTTCGCACCGTCTCGTGCATGCGATTCAAAGTGCGCAGTAATGTCGATTTGCCGCAGCCGGAAGGACCTATCAGCGAAGTCACTTTGTTTGAAGCGATATTCAGGTTGATGTCGAACAACACCTGTTTCGGGCCATAGTAAAAATTGACCTTCGAGACGGTCATGCGCATAAGCAACGGCGCTTGGGGCTCGCGACCCGTCGGAACTGATACCGGTGGTGTAATTTTTACGGACACTGCCGACCTCACAGAAGCCATGATTAAGTCCTCGGAACGGCAACGCCACGGGAGAGAATGACCCGCGCGACGATATTAATAATCAGGATCAACCCAAGCAACACAAGACCCGCAGCCCAAGCCTGGCGATGCCAATCGTCATATGGCGCGATGGCATAAGTAAAGATCATTACCGGCAGCGACGCCGTCGGTTGATCCCAGCCGGGACTCCAGAAACGATTTCCAAATGCGGTGAACAGCAGAGGCGCGGTTTCGCCAGCCACCCGCGCAAAGGCTAGCAAAATGGCGGTCAGTATTCCACGATACGCCGCCGGGACCACCACGGATGCAATCGTTTTCCATTGACTCGCGCCCAGCGCCATCGCGCCTTCGCGCAATGCGCGCGGCACAGCGCGCAAGAATTCCTCGGTGCTTCGCAAAGTTATGGGGATCATCATCAGGCCCAGCGCAAAGCCGCCGGCCACCGTGGAAAAATGCTTAAAAGGCAGCACCACCAAACTATATGCAAAAATCCCGATAACGATCGACGGCACGCCATTCAATAAATCGGCGGCATAGCGGACCACAAAAGCCATCGTACCCCCGCTGAATTCCGCCAGGTAAATGGCGCCGAAAAATCCGATGGGAACTCCCAGCAGAGTCGCTAACAGCAGAAGTTTGGCGCTTCCGACGATCGCGTTAGCCATGCCTCCGCCGGTCTCGCCAACCGGGGCCGGCAGTTTGGTAAAGAAATCCCAACTGATGGAGGTACCGCCGTGGTAGACCAGGTAGCCGAGAATAAAAAATAGCACTGACACGGCCACCAGCGCGCACAGTCCCGTCATCGTGAGCATGAAGTGGCTGACAAATTTACGCCATCGCAGTCGGTGGCTCATGCTTGCCCCATTTCGCTGCCACGCTGCGAAGTAACCACGATGAGCAGACGGGCAAGGCCGTTCAAGATGAAAGTAAGCAGGAACAACACCAAACCGAGTTCAATCAGCGATTGCAAATAAAGGTCCCCGGTAGCTTCGGTGAACTCATTGGCAATAACCGCGGCGATCGAATATCCCGGCGAGAACAGCGATGCGCTGATCGTCGGGGTGTTGCCAATCACCATGGTCACCGCCATGGTTTCTCCCAGTGCGCGGGCTAACGCCAGAAATATGGAACCCATAATTCCGGAGCGCGCGAAGGGCAAAACAACCTTCCAGGTGGATTCCCAACGCGTAGCCCCCAGTGCCAACGCGGCTTCGCGCTGATCACGCGGCACGGAGATCAATACTTCGCGCGAAACGGAAATGATGTACGGGATCACCATGATCGCCAGTACGATTCCTGCCGTAAGAAAACCCACGCCATATGCCGGACCCTGGAAAAATGGAAGAAAACCGAGAGAGCTCTTGAGCGCCGGCTGAATATATTGGCGCATCACCGGGATAACCACAAACACGCCCAGCAAACCATAAATCACGCTGGGTACGGCGGCCAGCAGATCGATAAAAAACTGCAACGTATCGGAGACCCTCGCCGGAGCCAGCTCTGCCAGAAAAATCGCTGCGCCAATCCCCAGCGGCACGGCAATCAGCAACGAAACACCGGCGGTCACCAAAGTTCCATAAATGAAAGGAAGCGCGCCGAACTTGTCAAAAATCGGATCCCAAATCGAAGTAACAAAAAATCCAAATCCAAATTTATGACGCGGCAGGTAGGACTCTCGCCACAACTCGTAAACTAGCAGCAAAGTAATCAGCACTACCGAGCCGGCGAAAATAAATGTCACTAGTCGCGCGATCTCGTCGCCGTCGCGCAGCTTGCTGAGGAACGAACGCGAGCCCGTGAGGGGGCCCGCGCTCGGAACGGTTGTAGTTGTGCTGGCCATCAGTGCCTTGAATCGTAGTTACTGAATATTGTTCAGAGCTTTCGTTTCTTTGGCGACGACTTCCTTAGGAAGTTTCGCGTAGGAAAGCGCCTCGGTCTCACTCTGTCCGTCAGACAGCATCCATTTGACAAAACCCTTGATGGCGTCGCGCTTCGATCCGTCTGAAAATTTGGACGGAATCAGCAACCAGGTGAAACTCGAAATTGGATAGGCGGTTTTCCCTGGAGCATCCGTGATGGAAACGCGGAAATCATCCGGCATACTCTTCGCAGCGCCAGCCGCCGCCGCCGTCACGCTAGCGAGATCCGCCTTGATAAATTCGCCGGAAGAATTCTTCACCTTGCCGTACGGCATCTTGTTCTGTATCGCGTAGATGAGCTCAACGTAACCAAAAGCATTTGGTGTTTGCTTGATCAATCCAGCGACACCCTCGTTGCCTTTGCCCCCGAGGCCCACCGGCCAATTCACGGAAGTGCCTTTGCCCACCTTGTTTTTCCATTCCTCGCTGACCTTGGATAGATAATCCGTCCAGATATAAGTTGTGCCGCTGCCATCCGAGCGGTGCACTACTACGATGTCGCCCGAAGGGAGGTTGACGCCCTTGTTCGCGCTCGCGATGAGCGGGTCATTCCACTTAGTCACTTTATGCAGGAAAATCCCCGCAATCGCTTCGGGAGTGAAGTTCAGCTCCCCACTGACACCGGAAATATTGTAAGTGGGCACGTCGGCGCCCAGAACCGTGGGAAAGTGAAGGATCGGAAAGCCGTGCTTGTCTTGAAATGCTTTCAGCTGCTCATCATTCATCGGGCCATCGGAAGCGCCGAAGTCGACGGTGCCTTCAGTAACCTGTTTGATGCCGCCGCCCGAGCCGATGGACTGGTAGTTGATCTGAAGATCGGGGTTTTTCTTGTGATAGTCATCGAACCATTTTGAATACATGGGATAAGGAAACGTGGCGCCGGCACCATTGATGGAAATCGAGCCTTGGGCCACACCAATTGCGACGAGCGCAAGAACAGCAAGGAAGAGTGGTGCGAGTCGCTTCATGCGTTTTTTCTCCACACGTCAGGGGTGAGATAGAAGCACGTCAGTGTGGCTGGTTTTTGTTACGGGATTGTTACAACGTCGCTGTAAATCTCTTAAAATTGGTAGCACCCTGTAAACACCGGCAAGCGTTAGAGTTACTGGATGTAGAAACGGGTGGCCGGCCCCATATGGAGTCACAAACGACAAGCTCAATGCAAAATCACGCCAGGCAGCCATTGACCACTCGCAGGCTTCCTACTATTGTTCTTTGGGATGGCGCGAAACGTGAATTTCGGACATGGCACTGGTTTCCATCGCCGAATCCATATTGTGGTGTGTCTGATTCTTGCCGTCCTGTTTTTGTACAACCCATACCTTGTAGTCACTCCACCTTCAAGCGTTCTGAATGTTCACCACATCCTGAGCTACCGCGCCACGCTGGGCTCCTCAGAATTGCAGCACTTCAGTCCGACCGAGGCGCGCAAAATCTTCGCCACACTCATCGCAGTTGCAGCGACCTGGCTTGAGTCCTCTATTAATTCGCTGGTCGGTCAAGCCGTTGACGTTTCTACGCACCATCTCTGTGCTCATCAGTTAGTGTGCGCCGATTTGTGGTTTCGCCCCCCTCCGGCAAATTAGTCCGCGATTTTTTACATTCCTACGGGTAGTAGCTTTTCGACAGAGCGGTCTCGTTGGCCTTTTCGAATCGTCGAAATTGGCATAAGACGATTCCCACGGACTCAAAGGATTTTCTGCATGACCAAAAAAAAGGTGTGGCTAACACTCGCCATCCTGGCGGTCGCGGTTTTGCTTGCCTGGAGATGGATGGGCCGAACTCCCAGCGAAGCCGATGATCCCAGTCATCCTGAAAGAACCGCCAGCATCCCGGAAGCTGCGGTCGTGCGTGTTGAACGACGGCCGCTGGGCAACACCCTGACCATTGCTGGTGAGTTCAAGCCTTTCCAGGACGTGGAAGTACATGCCAAAGTTGCCGGTTATATTCGCAATATCAATGTCGACGTCGGCGATCACGTAAAAGAAGGTCAAGTGCTCGCGGTGCTGGAGGTTCCTGAGCTGGCTGCCGAGCTTTCCGGCGCGTATGCCGCGGTACGCCGCTCCGAAGAAGAAATCCGTCGCGCACAGAGTGACCTAAACCGTGCGCAATCTGCTCACGCCGCCGCGCACTCCGCATATGCGCGTTTGAAGCAAGCCGCCGATGCCCGTGCAGGTTTGGTGGCCCAGCAAGAAATCGACGACGCACAAGCCAAGGATTTGGAGGCCGAGGCACAAGTAGGCAGTTCCGAAGCGCAACTCTCCGCGGCGCGTCAACAGCTTGAAGTTGCCCAAGCAAATCAAAAACAGTACTACGCGCTGGAGAGCTATTCGCGCATCACCGCGCCATTCGCGGGAGTTATCACCGCACGGCTGGCCGACACCGGCGCGCTAATTCAGGGTGGCACGTCCGCAAGCAGCGGCGTCGGACCGGTCGTGCGCTTGGCTGAAGTATCGAAGCTGCGGCTGGTGCTGCCAGTTCCTGAATCAGCAGCCGCGCAGATTCATCTTGGTGATCCTGTAAAAGCACGCATACAAGCGCTGAATCAGGATTTCCAAGGAAAGGTTTCGCGCTTTGCGGATTCTTTAGACCGGCAAACCCGCACCATGGAAACCGAAGTCGATTTTGCCAACAAGGACGGACGTCTGATTCCTGGAATGTACGCCGAGGCCACCTTGTCGCTGGCAAAAAACGCCAATGAAATTTGCGTTCCATTGGAAGCCGTGGCGCGAAACGAAAACGAAGCCACCGTGCTGGTGGTTGACAAAAATAACGAGATCGAGGAGCGGAAAATTAAATTGGGCTTCGAAGGCGAGGCGTACGTGCAAGTTCTAGCAGGCGTCGCGGAAGGCGACCGCGTGGTCATCGGCAGCCGCAGCCAATTCCATCCGGGACAAAAAGTGCAACCAAAAGATATCAGCGGCAAACGCTCGGAGACCGCCACTTAATGTCCCGATTCGCGATTAAGTACCCCTATCTGATCATTGTTCTGTGCTTGATGATCGCCATCATCGGCACCACCACTGTTGCGCGTATGCCCGTGGACCTCTTCCCCCCCATCAGGATTCCCGTAGTGGTGGTTGCCACATTTTTTAGCGGCATGCCGCCGGAACAGATTGAAAGCGACATCACCGGCCCGTTTGAAAGATTTTTTACCCTGGCCAGCGGCGTCGATCACATTGAATCGCGCTCCTTGCCCGGGGTCAGCCTGATTAAAATTTATTTTCAAGCTGGCATGGACCCCGCCGCGGCTGCCGGCTCCATTTCCAATTTAGCCATGGCCGATCTTCGCCGGCTTCCCCCCGGAACACTGCCGCCGGTAGTTCTGCAATTCGACGCCTCCAGCCTGCCGGTTTGCCTCATTACCTTAAAGGGAGAAGGTCTCAACGAGACCCAGTTGCGCGACCTCGGCCAGTACAACGTGCGCAACCAGGTCGCCAATGTTTCCGGCGCATCCGTGCCGCAACCGTTTGGCGGACGTTACCGCCAAATTATGGTCTACGTGGACCCGCTAAAACTCCAGGCCAACCAGCTCAGCCTCATGGATGTAGTTCGCGCAGTGAACAACAGCAATCTAATTCTGCCGGCTGGCGATGTGCGCATTGGCAATCTGGATTACAACCTGTACACCAACAGCCAGCTCCCTTCCACGAAGGAAATCAACGCCGTGCCATTAAAAACCCTCTCCGGCGCTTCCGTGATGGTGGCCGACGTTGGCTCGGCGCAGGACGCCCAGCAGATTCAAACCAATGTAGTGCGCATCGACGGCCAGAAATCCGTTTATTTGCCGGTGCTCAAGCAAGGTGGAGACACCAATACCATCGCGGTGGTCAACGGGATCAAAGCCGCAGTCAAGATTTTGACGGACATTCCCAAAAGTCTGAAAACTGCCGTAGTCTTCGATCAATCGCTCTTCGTAAAAAAAGCCATCGACAACCTTCTGCATGAAGGTGGAATCGGCATCGTGCTCACCGCCGTGATGATCCTCTTATTTTTGGGAAGCATACGCGCCACCATTGCCGTCATGCTTTCCATTCCCTTGTCCGCGCTCGCGGCCTTCATGGCCATTTCAGCGGGCGGAGGTACCGTCAACACCATGGTGCTCGGAGGCTTGGCACTGGCCTTCTCGCGCTTGATCGATAACTCCGTGGTCGTGCTCGAAAACATTTTCCGCCATTTGGAAATGGGAGAAGATCCCGCCACCGCCGCGGAATTGGGCGGGAAAGAAGTCGCCATGCCGGTGCTGGCGGCCACTTTCACCACCATGATCGTGTTTTTCCCGGTCACCTTCTTGAGCGGCGTCAGTCAATTCCTGTTCACCGCTTTAGCGCTAGCCGTAGTGCTGTCGCTCGCCGCTTCCTACATCGTGGCGATGACTGTGGTGCCGCTGTATTGCGCTAAGCTGATGAAGCGCCATGAAACGCATGAAACGCATGAAGCGCTTGAAGACCAACACGTCGGCAAAGTTTCCACGTTCGGCCGCATCGTGGAGAAGTTCAATTTTTATTTCGAGAAGATGCTCGGCCAATATGACCGCACCCTAGCGTTGTCGGCCGCTCGCCCGGTAACCAGCGTCGTTGGGCTTATGGGTGTCTTTCTTTTAAGCCTCGCCCTTTACCCTTTGCTGGGCGTCTCCTTCTTCCCGCGCACCGATCCCGGCCAGTTTGTAATTAATTTGAAAGCGCCTCCCGGGCTGCGCATTGAATTAACTGAAAAATATGTAGCCAGAATTGAGGACGAAATCCGCGGCATCGTTCCGCGTGATGAACTGGGAATGATCGTCTCGAATATTGGTATCACCCCCGATTTCTCCGCCATGTACACCAGCAATTCCGGCCAAAATACCGCCTTCATTCAAGTCAGCCTCAAAGAGGACCACAAGGTCGGCAGCTACGAGTACATGGACCGCGTGCGAAAACGTCTGGCTCAGGATATTCCGGAAGTCGCCACCTACTTTCAGTCCGGTGGCCTCGTTGATGCCGTGCTCAACTTTGGCTTGCCTGCTCCCGTGGACGTGCAGGTGAGCGGTTCGGATCTAGAGAAGACTGACCGCACCGCTTTGCAACTGGCTACCAAGATTCGCGAAATCAAGGGTGTGAACGACCTGCTCATTCCCCAGGATCTCGATTATCCCGCGATGCGATTGGACGTGGACCGTGAGCGAGCCAGCATGTTGGGCCTGGATCAGAAAGAAGTCGTGGACAATGTGATCACCGCCTTGAACTCCAACGGCATGATCGCTCCCAGTTACTGGGTAGACCCGCGCACTGGAAATGATTACCTGCTGACTGTCCAATATCGCGAAAATCAGGTCAAGTCTCTCAACGATCTGAAACAGATTCCTCTGCGTTCCCCGGCTGGGAAAAACTCGACGCCTCTGGATTCCGTGGTAAAGCTCACACCCATCGAGTCCCCCACGGAAGTGGATCACTATCAGCTGCGCCGTGTAATTGATTTATACGTCGCGCCCGCGACGGAGAACCTCGGCGGGGTGACCAAGGGCATTCAGAAAGTTTTGAAAGACGCAACGCTGCCCGAGGGCGTGCACGTCGATCTGCGTGGCTCCGTTCAGGGCATGAATCAATCGTTTACCAGCTTCGGCTTTGGACTGATTCTTTCGGTAGTCTTGGTCTTCCTGATTCTCGTGGCGCAATTTCAATCCTTCATTGACCCGTTTGTGATATTGCTGGCCATTCCCCCGGGAATTACCGGCGTAATTGCTTTGTTGCTGGCCACTGGCACGACTCTCAACGTGATGTCCCTAATGGGCGTGGTGATGATGGTGGGCATCGTGGTATCCAACAGTATTTTGATCGTGGAATTCACGCGCACCTTGCGAGAAGAAGGGAAGCCGTTGCGTGAGGCTGTAGCCACCGCATGTCGCGTACGCCTGAGGCCCATCCTGATGACTTCGCTCGCCACCGTACTCGGATTGATTCCCATGGCGCTGAAGCTGGGCACCGGCTCAGAAGCTTATGCCCCCTTGGCCCGCGCCATCATCGGCGGTCTGGTTGTTTCCGTGGTTGTAACCGTTTACCTCGTTCCCGCCGCGTACATTCTGGCGCACCGCAACGACAAACAAATTCCCGAAGAGAGTCTCGCGTGAAAACCCGCCGCTTATACATATTCGCCGCGATTGCAACTCTTGGCTGCGTCAGCGCGCAAGCCCAAGTTCAGGCCCCTCAGCCGAAGCCCAGCCCCACACCGCAACCAGCGCCATCGCAACAGAATGTCCCAGAGTCGTCCGAAGCTGCCAACGCCCTGGCGGCCCATGCCGCCGGCCCCACCTTGACGCTGAAGGAAGCCGAAGATCTGGCGCTGAAAAGGAATCCGCAAATCACCATCGGCAGACTGCAGGCCCTGGTCTCCCAACAAAACGTCCGTGAATCGCGTTCAGCCCTGCTGCCCAACGCTTTTCTCAGCGTCACGGCCGCGGATTCCCACGCCGGCAGTCGCATCACCGCGGGCGCATTAAACAATCCCATCATTTTCCCGCGCGCGGCTTCGGGCGTAACCGTCAGTCAATTGATCACTGATTTCGGGCGCAGCAACAACCTGCTTGCCAGTTCGGAATATCAAGCCAAGGCCGAGGACATGTTGGCGCAAGCCACCGCGGCCCAGATTGTGTTGGCCGTCGACCAGGCCTTTTTTAATGCTCTGGAGACCAAAGCGTTGGTCACCGTGGCCCAGGAAACCGTCACCACTCGCCAAACTTTCGTCGACAAAATTCAGGCCCTGACCAGCGCGAAACTGAAGTCCGACATCGATTTGAGCTTCGCCAACGTGGATCTGGCTCGCGGCCGCCTGCTGCTGCTCGAGGCCATCAACAATTATGAGGCCTCCCTAAACGCTCTTTCCGCCATTCTTGGTTATCAGGACCAGCAAAATTTTCAACCCGTGGAAGAAATCAAAGAAACCGCTCCGCCCGCTCCCGACGTAAATCCCCTGGTCATGCAAGCTTTGCAACAGCGTCCTGAAGTGCAGGCATTGACCGAGCAGGTGGCCGCCGCGGAAAAGTTTGCCAGCGCCGAGCATGACTTAAAACGGCCCACCATCAGCGCCCTGGCTGCCGCCGGAATCACCCCGGTACGCAGCGGCCAGCCGCTGACCAACTGGTATGGGGCTGCAGGCGTGAATATTAATCTTCCGCTATTCAACGGTTTCATGTTTGACGCGCGCGCCAAAGCAGCGGATTTACAAACGGAAGCAAATCGCCAAAGGTTGTCAGACCTGCGGAATAACATAGCTCGAGATGTTCGTAACGCCTGGCACGACACCAGCCGCGCTTACGAACGCCTTTCGGTGACCAGGCAGCTTCGCGAGCAGGCCAACCTCGCCTTTGACCTGGCACAGTCTCGCTACAATTTGGGACTCAGTTCCATCGTCGAATTCAGCCAAGCCGCTTTGCAGAAAACGGAAGCGGACATTGAAGGCACCGACGCCCAGTACCAATATCGCTTGACGCAAATTGTGCTCGCCTTTACCATGGCCGGACCGAAATAACCTGTCACTTGGTGTAGAAGGTTAGAGGCCCGTCGCTCGGACGCTACGAAAATGCATTCTTGGCCCCCGCAAGAAGACATGCTTCCCATGCATCAGCAGTCCTCTTTCGGTTTGTTCGCCTGCTGTTGAACCCATCTGTAATTTTCGTAACTCCCATTCCCACTGTGCTTTAAATCAAGGCTGCCCCGGTGTGTTACAGGATATTCACATCGGATTCACGCAACCGTAAGACGGAGCCTTTACCGTTCTGGGCCACGCGACAGATTACTCCGGTACATCTTGAATTTAGATCTAAAAGAGAGAGGCAATGAAAAAACTGGCGGCACTAACACTATCTCTATTCCTCACGTCGGGAATAGCGTTCGCTGATTCACCGAAAGATTCCGACTCGACTCCGGGCAAAAACGCACCATCGGAGAAAGCCAAGGAAGCCCCGAAATCCGATAAGTCCGATAAATCGGACTCGGCCATTGCTGCTGAGATTGAAGAGCTGCGTCAAACTCTGCAATCGCAACAGGAACAATTGCAATTGCTGAAAGAACAACTCGCCAAGCGCGATCGCCAGATTGATGAAGCTCGCGAAGCCGCTGCTGCTGCGAATTCGCGTGCCAACGAAGCTAACGCGAAGGCCACCGAGGCGGTCACCAACAGCGCAGCGGCCCGCTCCGCCTCTGCAGCGATCAGCAACGCTGTTGTCGCCAGCAGTGCGGCCGCCCCCATCGTCACTCAACAAGCCTCAGATTCCAAAGACCCGAAGTCTAAGCCGACCGAAGACGGCCCGGGCTCCATTCGTTACAAAGGCGTGACTCTGACACCAGGTGGATTCGTCGCGGCAGAAACGGTTTTTCGTACTCGCGCTGTTAGCGGCGATATCAACACCCCCTTTAACAGTATCCCGTTCAGTGGCAACTCGCTGAGCAAAGTGTCGGAGTTTAACTTTACTGCTAGGCAGAGCCGTCCAACCGCGCTGATAGAGGCCAACATCGGTCCAACAAAGGTCACCGGATACTTCGAAGCCGATTTCCTCGGAGCTGGTACCACTTCGAATAATCGCCAGACCAACAGCTACGTATTCCGCCAGAGACAAATCTGGGCTCAAGTCGCCTTCGACAGTGGCTTGTCCATCACTGGCGGACAAATGTGGTCGCTTTCTACCGAAAATAAAAAGGGCATCCAGAACCGTCAGGAAGCCTTGCCGTTGATCATCGACCCGCAATACGTGGTCGGCTTCACCTGGCAACGCGCCTACGCTTTCCGCGTAGTGCAAAGCCTGCTTGACAACAAACTTGCTGTGGGCATCTCGATAGAAGGTCCCCAGGCGACCGTCGGAGGCAGAGGCTTCAGCACCTTCACGAATGCGGCGGGTGCAACCTCGCAGAACTTCTTTGTCAACGCACCTGGAAACAGCGGTGGCCTTTTCAACGCGTTCGATCCCACCGGTTACACCGCAAATAAAGCGCCGGACCTCTTGGCCAAGCTAGCCGTAGACCCGGGATGGGGCCACTACGAACTCTTTGGCATCATCAGCACCTTCCGTGATCGCGTTTACCCGTGCGCGACGGTTAGCCCCAAGGCCAGTACAGCAACCACCATACTAGTCGGTGCACCACTTAGCTGCGGTGCCGCCCCAGCAGCCACTGCACCATCACCGGCCGGTGCCTTTAACGACGCGCGAATAGGAGGCGGACTAGGCGTCAGCGCCACCGTACCTCTGGTGCCCAAGAAACTGGACGTGGGCCTAAAGGTCGTAGCGGGTGATGGAATCGGCCGCTTTGGATCAGCGCAGATTCCCGACGTGACTGCGCGTCCCTCCGGCACTTTGGCCCCCATTCGCACCGGACACGCGATGGCCAGACTGGAATTTCATCCAAATCCGAAACTGGACTTTTACGCATACGTAGGTGACGAGTATGGCGCCCGGGCCGCCTACAAAGGTTATTCGTCCGTCAGGCTGACCACCAACACCCTCACCGGACCAGCCTTTGGCGCTCCGGTAACCACCACCACCACGGTGGCTACTTCTACCAGTGGAATCGGCGGCTATGGCTCGCCATTCGCCAACAATACCGGCTGTAGCACAGAAGTGGATCCTACCAACCAGAACACCCCGGGCACCGGCGGAACCTGCGCAGGAGATACCCGCAACATTATCGAGGGCACCATCGGCTTCTGGCACAGGTTCTATAACGGACCGAAAGGCCGCATTCAGTGGGGTATTCAATACGCATACTTCACCAAGAGCGCCTGGTCCGGCAACAACAACGTACCCACTGCATTTACGGTGGATCCGAAAGCCGTCGACAACATGGTGTGGACTTCGTTCCGCTATTACCTGCCATAACATCGGCGGGGCGTCTCCCTTTAACGAGGGGTCGCGGAAGGGCAGCTCCCCCTGGGCTGCCCTTCCTTTTTTTTGTTGGAATGTAGACGGATCTAAAAGCGGTAATTCACTTCTGTGAATCCCAGCAGGCCGTTGCTGTTACCAGGATAAATTTTTTCGATCACCGCGCGCCCTTGCGCATACCCAAAATAAAGACCCAGCGTCACCCCGTGGCTGAATTTATAATCGGCACTCATATCGTACAAATTCGCGAAAGCGGTCGAACCATTTGAGGGCCTCCCAGAGAATCCAAATGTCCAGGGTTGATAGGCGCCGCCGCCGGTGTACCACAGGTCGAGGCTGTCGGCCAGCCACAGACCATGAACATCGGTGCGCAATACCAGTTTTTTCCCGGGACGCAAAATCAACTCCGCAAAAAGATCGCGGTTATTCATCTCATTGAAGAACGGGAATCGCGCGTAAACGCGGGGCGTCGGCAGCACCGCAAAGAATGTCCCGTGCGTATCGTCCGCTGGATTGCTATCTCCGCTGGAGTAGAAATAACCGCCGCGAATCCACGGTCGAATCGACGGCGCAACATGCGGCTGGAAACCCACTTCCGCCGACCCTGCCGCGGAACGTTGCGTAAGCGTGCCCCATTTCCCGCTTTGCAGAGCGCCCCAACCAACCACATCGACGGTACCGGCTCCCACCGGAAGAGCCGCGATAAAGTGGCCGCCATACGTGCCAATATCAATCGGCTGCAAATCAAGGCTGCGTGCGTGCGCCGTCCGGTTGTCGGTTTTTAGCACCCCGCGATCATCGTGATAGAACAGGCCAAAAGCGCGCCATTCCGCGTGCGCGTCGCCTTTATCCATCTCGCGCGTCACGGAAACGTAAGCGATCGGTGTGTTCACCCAGCCCCAACCATCCACTTGAAATACACCGCGTGTTGGTATCGCGCCAACGGCAGTGAAATTCCATGGACCACTCGCATAAACGTAGTGCGCGCCGTCAAAACTCCGCATCACGTCCGAATAGCCAAACGTGCCGATCAATCTTTGCGCGATCCGGTCGATCTTCACCGAAGCCAGCGTGGCATTGGCCGGCTTCACTTCGCTTCCGTCCGTAAATTCAAAGCGGCCAAATTGCAGACTGGCATGATCTCCCTTCAAACGCACAAAGGCCTGCTTAGGAAAAATGAACGCCGTATATTGATTCTTGTTGTTAGCGGCATAATAGGCGGGCCCCAGCCCCAGCTGTCCTTGCGGCGCCGCATCGACCGCGCGGTCTGGCAGCCCCAGCAGCACGGGAACAGCAAACTCGACGGTCCAATCAAAATTTTGCCGCTTTTGCGAAACCGCAAAGCGCATCAGCGTCCCAGAGTAACTGTAAAAATCCTGCCCCTTCGCGGGGAACCAATCCCAAACTTCGTAACGTTCGCGAATGTTGCCAGAGAACGTAACCGACCCGATTTGCAACGGCGCAGGATCGGACTGTGCTCGAACATAAGCGCCGCAGCTGACAATACACAGAGTCGCCATCAGGAATTTCTTCCAACAGGTTTCCACTTTCATAGGCTGGTCATCTCCCGGCAAAAAGCCTTTGCACACGGATCCGCGGCTGAAACGCACCCTGTTCAATTTCGCTGCGTGGGGCGCGCAACAAAATACGTTCAATTTGGTTAATGGAACCTTAGAACTTGCCGAGATTCTTAATTCGAATGCGTAGAAGAGCAATAATCCAAAAACACTAGGCTGTCGACAATGCTAGCGGGCGAGCTCGACGCGAAAAGCCTTAGCAAGGGGGGGAGATAGGGACCAGAACCAGGGGTGCTCTGGTCCCCAGGTAGGACATGAATTGAAGATCAAACGCGGCTAGTCTTGCAGTTCAACCGCTGAATCCGGATGAAGGCCGTATGAATTTTCTGTGACACGCGAGGCTGTTGTGGATTCTCCGTCTTCTCCTGCGTCATTACCCACCAGCAGACCCCGGCCATGGCGGACGTCCAGTCCGCGCACCCAAAAAATAATGTCCTCCGATATGTTGGTGGCGTGATCGGCGATGCGCTCCAGGTGGCGGGTCGCCAGCACGTATTGCAACCCCGGGCTGATCATCGTCGGTTCCTGCATCATGCGCCGCAGCAATTCCTCAAAAATGCGATCGCGATATTGATCCACGGCGTCGTCGCTCTCCAGTACTTGCAACGCCATCTCCACATTCTTGAAAATTAAGGCCCCCAGGCTTTTGCCCACCATGCTGCGCACCGCCGCAGCCATCGGTGCCAATTCTTCAATCGCCGCAATTTTAGGCATTTCCCGCAACGAGATAACGCACTGCGCCAGATTCACAGCCAAATCGCCAATGCGCTCCAGATCGTTGGTGATTTTCAGCGCCGCGACGATCAGCCGCATTTCGTCATCGTTAAAGCTGCACTGCCGCAGCAACCGAATGGCGTGCTCATCAATGACCACTTCCATCTCGTTAATGCGCGGCTCCAGCAGAAATACTTCCCCCGGCAAATCGGCCGTCCGCGCACTGTCCACGTTCACCAGCCCGTCCAACGCCCGATTCATCGCCCCTTCCACCGTCCGCGACATGGAAACCAGGTAATTCACCAGCGTGTCGTACAGCACCACCCCGGTTATTTCTGTAACGCTTGCCATAGGCCGGCCTCTTTCGGAGCGGCTCTGCGCGAAGCGGTCGCTCCATGCAAAAGTGTGCGACCACAAGTGTTACGGAATGTTCACATGTGTATGAATGCTCGAATTATTTCAGTGCGATGTGTCGAAAAAGTTTGGGCCCGGTCAGGATCAGCGCCACAAACAGAAATCATCAGCGCAAGTTACCCCGAAGGGAGCCGCCCGCGGTTGTGTCTCGCTTGCGCCGTGCTGCTGGGACCCGCATGGTGCACCATCCTATGTGCATCGAAAATCGGCACCGAGAAATGAAAATGCGAGCCTTTGCCGATTTCACTTTCCACCCAGATGCGTCCGCCAAGCGCTTCGATCAAGTGTTTAGCGATGGCTAGACCCAGCCCAGTCCCGCCCGCCTCGCGCGATCGCGCCGCATCCACACGATAAAATCGCTCAAAAATCCTCGACTGATCCGCCCGCGGAATGCCAATTCCGGTATCGGACACCGTGAACACCACTTCCGAATCATGTACTTCCGCGCTCAGCACAATCTCACCACCAGGCAGCGTGTACTGCCGCGCGTTATCCAGCAGGTTTTGCAGTACCTCCGCCAACCTGCGTCGATCGCCCGCGACACTTGGTGGATTTGACGGCATCTGCACCGTCAGTTTCAGACCATTTTCCAATGCCCGGTGTTGCGCCGTCGCCAGGCAACTGTCGACGATTTGCGACACGCTGACCTCGTCAATCTCCAGTTCCAACCGGTCAGAATCCATTTGTGAAAGGCGCAGCAGATCTTCCGTCAGCCGCGCCAGCCGCCGCGCATGCTCCAGAATTATTTCCAGGAAGCGCACGCGATTTTCCGCGTCATCAATGGCGCCAGCCAGCAGCGTCTCCGCAAATCCTTGTATCGCTGTTAGCGGCGTTCGAAATTCGTGCGACACGTTGGCCACAAAATCGCGCCGCACTCGCTCCAAGCGCCGCAATTCGGTGATGTCGTGCAGCACCACCACCGCGCCGAGTGTATCGCCTGCCCGCACCGACGCTACCGTGGCAGCAAAATATTTTTGCCGCAGCGTTCCGGTGACAATCTCTGCTTCCACTCGCGATTCGCCGCGCAATACATGCCGCACCGCCTCGATCAGTTCCGTCTGCCGCACGATTTCCACCAGCGCGCTGCCCGATTTCGGCGGAAACTTCAAGTTAAGTATTCCCGCAAATCCCTGATTGGCGAACAAAAGTCGCTCGGAACCGTTCACGACCGCAACGCCCTCCACCATGCTTCCCAGAATAGCCGTCGAGAGATTCCGTTCCTCTGTCAGCGTTCGAATGGTTTCGTCGAGTTGCGCGGCGGTGCGGTTCATCGACGCGCCTAAGGCGTCCAGCGCGTCCCCCGAGCTGTCCGCCGGAATGGCCGTGAAGTCCCCCGCAGCCACGCGTCGCGAAAACTCTTTCAGCCGCTCCACACGGTCGGTGAACATCCGTGAAATCTGTAACGCCGCAACTCCTGCGATGAGCAAAATAACAAACGAGGAAAGCCACAGGCTTCGGCGAAACGATTGCAGCACCTCATCCACCGTGTCAATTGGCAGAGCGAATCGCAGAATAACCGGCGGTCCGCTTGCCATGTCCTGCCGAATCGCGTAGTACAGCAGGTCGCGGTTCACCGTGACGCTGCGGCGAATAGCCCGCCCGCTGCCGTTCGCCAGCGCCTCACGAACCTCTGGGCGAGTGGCGTGATTCTCCATGCTTTGCGAATCGGCTTGGGACTCCGCAAACACCTGCCCGTCGCTACCGATAATGGTTACGCGCGAGCCGCTCGCCGCCAATTGCGAAACCCACTCATTTAATTTGGTGGCGTCTTCCGGTTGTATGGCAGGCAACGCAGGTAAAGCCGATGCGCGCGCCTGTGCGATTCCAGCCACACCAGTAAGTTGGGAATACGCGGTTCGTTCGTAATCGCGGCGCAACGCCCGTTCCGCGAAGTAATCTACCGCCAGCAAAGCGCTGATGAGCAGCGCCAGGAATGTTAAGCCGAGTTTTGCGAAAAGATTACGCCGCACGGGTTTCGAACAAGTATCCCGCTCCGCGCACCGTTTTCAAATGCATCGGATTTTCCGGATCTGGTTCGATCTTTTCGCGCAAGCGGCGGACATATACGTCAACGCTTCGAGGGGTCACGAATCGATCCGTTCCCCAGACCGCGTCAAGCAACTGGTCCCGGGTGAACACGCGATTCGGGCGCGAAGCAAGATAATACAACAAACGAAACTCAAGGGTGCTGAGCGGCACTGCTTTTCCGGAATGACTCACGCGATAAGATGCCGGATCAATCGCCAATTTACCGATCTCAATAATCCGCGGTGAATCCGTGGGTGGCTCCGCGCGGCGCAACAATGCTTTCACCCGCGCAATTAATTCTCGCGGACTGAACGGTTTGGTCACATAGTCGTCGGCGCCCATTTCCAGGCCTA
>Ga0307479_10001796_pt1 | contig 19584 bp, 18 predicted proteins | sample atmos_gasesECM4C_FD_203743 | JGI IMG/M metagenome (GOLD analysis project Ga0307479, IMG submission 203743) | Hardwood forest soil microbial communities from Morgan-Monroe State Forest, Indiana, United States - atmos_gasesECM4C_515 | ecosystem: Environmental > Terrestrial > Soil > Temperate...
CGCCAGTTTGCAATGCGTCTTCAGCCCAACCACTCCGTGAAACACCTGCACGCCGGCTTCCTGTAAATTTCGCGCCCAGCGAATATTCGACGCTTCATCGAACCGCGCCTTCAGCTCTACCACGACCGCCACTTCTTTTTTGGCCGCTGCGTCGATCAGCGCGCGCACGATCGGCGAATTTTCGCTCGTGCGGTAGAGCGTTTGCTTAATCGACAGCACGTCGGGATCCTGCGCCGCGCTCTCAATGAACCGCACCACCGCCGAATACGAATCGTAGGGGTGATGTAGCAGCACGCTACGCTTTCGAATCATCTCGAAAATCGAAGGCGCGCCCTTCTTGAGCGCGAGCTCGCGCGACACAAACGGCTTGAACTTCAAATCCGGACGCGGCGTCTGGTCATACATGTGAAATAACCGCGATAGGTTCGGAGGGCCGTTTACGTGAAACATCTGCCAGGGTTCCAGCCGGAAATTTGCTTGTAAGCGATCGACGATCTCGTGATTCGCTCCAGCCTCAATTTCCATTCGCACCGCTGCGCCTTTGCGGCGCCGGTGAAGCTGAGTATCGACAGTATCAAGAAGGCTGCGCGATTCTTCTTCCTCGAGGTAAAGATTGCTGTTGCGCGTCACCCGAAACGGAGCCGCGGAGAACACCTCGTATCCGTGATACAGCCGTTCGGCGAAGGCGTGCACCACGTCGTGAAGGAACACGTATTCCACTTTGCCTTCCTCGGAAGGCAACAAAACCAGGCGCGGCAGCGCTCGCGGCACCGTCACGACCCCGAGAAATGTCTGCGCGCTGCGCCGCTTTTTCTTAAGCAGAAACGCCACGCACAGCGCCTTGTTCAATACGTGAGGGAAAGGATGCGCCGGATCGACTGTCACTGGCGTAAGCAGGGGCTCGACGGTTTTACTGTAGAAATTTTCGATGTATTCGCGCGCCTCCGGGCGCAACTCCGCCCGACTCAGCACTCGAATGGATTCTTTTGCAAGGGCGGGGACCAATATGTCGCGCCAGCATTCGTATTGCCGTCCCACAAACTCGTGAATTTTCGCCGCCAGCCCTTTCAGGACCTCTTCTGGAATCTTCCCATCCGGTCCGGGCTCGCGAATTCCGTGCTCCACCTGCTGCAGCAACCCGGCCACGCGCACTTCCACGAACTCGTCGAGATTGCTCGCCGTGATGGCCAGAAACTTTACGCGCTCAAGAACCGGATTCGCCTCGTCACACGCTTCTTCCAGGACTCGGTCATTGAACTGCATCCAGGAAAGATGCCGATTGAAGATGTTTTGCGGGTCGGGTACTGCATTGGTGTTCATAGAATCCCTGAGGCGCGTGAGAGTACAGCCGAAGTGTTACAGCCATGTTACGGGCTGGCCGTACATCTTACTCTGCCCGGAGCGACGGCGAAAACGATCTCAGCGCCGGGTTTGCGCGCGGCCGTAGAAGCAACCAGCAGCACGATGGCAAATTGCGAATAGTCTTTTAATTGAGAATTCCTTGCTACCTTTCGAGCTACAGAATAATCTGATTCTGCGTGAATATTGTATTGTGCAGGATCGGAATTAGCTCAGTACAAGCCAGCCCTCATCGAATAAACACTTGCAAATGTGAAGGAGACTCCTCATGGCACTAACGAAACGTTCTCTCGGTTCGAGTGGATTGGAAATCACCACAGTTGGATTCGGTTCTTGGGCAATCGGCGGAGGCGGCTGGTCCTACGGCTGGGGGCACCAGGACGACGCCGAGTCCATCGCCACGATGCGCCACGCGATCGATTTGGGCATCAACTGGATTGATACGGCCGCGATCTATGGGCTGGGACATTCGGAGGAAGTGGTGGGACGGCTTCTGCGCGATATTCCGCAATCGCAGCGTCCATTTATTTTCACTAAGTGCGGCATGGCGTTCGAAAGCGATCCCATGGCTGAGCCACAGAGAACTTTGAAGCCAGATTCCATACGACGCGAATGCGAAGCGTCCCTGCGCCGTCTGGGTGTGGAACGAATCGATCTCTACCAATTTCATTGGCCGGATGAGACCGGCACGCCCGTGGAAGATTCCTGGGCCACGATGGTGCAGTTGATCGAGGAAGGAAAAGTGCGGGCGGGCGGCGTTTCGAATTTTGACGTGAATCTGCTGGAGCGCTGCGAAAAAATCCGTCATGTTGATTCATTGCAACCGCCTTTTTCGCTGATCAATCGCTCTGTCGCTGCCAACGAGATTCCCTGGTGCGCAAGCCACGAGACCGGCGTAATTTGCTACAGCCCGATGCAATCGGGCCTGCTGACGGACAGCTTTTCGCGCGACCGAATCGCAAATCTGGCTCAGGATGATTGGCGACGGCGCTCCACTTACTTTCAAGAGCCGAATATCAGCCGCAATCTCGCGCTGCGAGACTCCCTGCGGCCGATTGCTCAACGCCACAACACTTCGGTCTCGTCTGTAGCGATTGCCTGGACGCTCGCGTGGCCCGGCGTGACCAGCGCAATCGTGGGCGCGCGAACTCCGAAGCAAGTCGATGGCTGGGTCGGTGCAGCCTCGCTGGAGCTTACCGATCAAGACCTCACGGAAATTGCGGCCGCAATTGAGCGCACGGGAGCCGGCGCTGGCCCCATCCGCCCATCGGCCGCAAAAAAGACTGCCGCGTCACACAGTGCGTGAAAAGAAAAATTCTGATTTCAGCGATCGGAGCGTAACTCGCAGTACATTTGCGGCCATATGGGACAAGTCTACGCAGGCACTTCGGGATGGGCGTACGCCAGTTGGAAGCCGGATTTCTATCCAGCGAAGCTTCCTAGCGCCAAATTCCTAGGCCACTACGCGAGCCGGCTCAACTCTGTCGAGGTGAACTACACGTTTCGCCGCTTTCCTTCGCAAAAGCTCCTTCAGGGTTGGGTCGATTCAACTCCGCCGGATTTCAAATTTGCATTCAAAGCGAACCAGCGGATCACGCACTTCATGCGGCTTCGCGACGCGGCTGGCCAGACATTGGATTTCGTCGGCGCCCTGGAGCCAATGCAAAGAGCAAAGAAACTAGGACCAATTCTTTTTCAGTTGCCCCCGCAGCTGAAGTTCGACCTGAAGCTGCTCCAGGATTTTCTGACCGCCATGCCGAAGGAGATTCGCGCCGCATTCGAGTTTCGCCACGAATCCTGGTTCAACGAAGAAGTGTTCTCCGCACTTCGCAATGCGAATGCCACGCTCTGCCAGGCGGAAAGCGAGAACATCGTCACGCCACAGGTCTCGACCGCAGATTTTTCCTATCTCCGTCTCCGCAACGAAAGTTATTCAGCCAAGGCTCGCAATGAAATCGCAGAAAGAGTCAATAAACTGCTGCCCTCAGGAGACGTGTTTACGTACTTCAAACACGAAGAAACTGCGGAGGGCGCGCTTTACGCAGAGGGATTATTGACCTCCTGCCGCCGCTAAGCCTCGCGCCGTCCAGGGAAAAATGAATTCACCAGGAACATCGCGATGCACGCAGCGATCGGAACCACCAAACCAGCCCGTAACGCTCCCGAATGAGTCGATATGGCTCCGACAAGCCACGGAAGTGTGGCCCCACCAAGACTGCCGGTCGCAAATATGACGCTCCCAAATCGCCGCGCCTGCGCGCCATATATTCGAACCAGCCAACCCACCAAGATCGGGTACACGCACGCGAGACCCAGGCCCGCAAGCGTCGCGCACAGTGAAGCCGTTCGATACGTCGGTGCAAAAAGCAATGCGGCGCTCGCCACCGCCGCCAGGCTAACGCCGAAGCCCAGCAGAATTCTTTCTCTCTCTTTGCGCGCGGCAAGCGAGCGCAGCGCCACGGGTGCCAGCGCTCGCCCAGCCGCCAGCCCGCACCAGAAAAACGCCGGCGTCAGCGCCGCCATCATCGCGGAAATGGATTCCACTCGATTCGCGTATGCCGCCACCCAGCCGCCAACCGCGCTCTCAGTGCCCACGTACAAAAAGAAAAGTCCACCCAGTGCAAACGCTGCGGCGCCAATCAGACCGGTTCGCGGCGCAGCGGCGCCCGCATCCAGCTCATCCGTCCCGCGTTCGAGTGGCTCAATATCCCAAACACCAATCAGCAGCGCGCAAATCGCGTGAGACAGCGCCACTCCCACCAGAAATTTTGCCAGCATGTACAGATCCTCCGCCAGCATCACAAGCGGCCCGCAAGCGATCGCACCGATTGTCCACGTGACGTTAAGGATGCTCACCGCCGTCGCCCGCCGCTGCGGAAAAATCTCGGCCACCCACAGATTTCCGCCCGTCAACGCCAGCCCGAGTCCATATCCATAAAGCGCCGTTCCCACGAGCCCGGCATAAGCATCGCCCAATCCGAGTGCCGCCACGCCAAGCGCGATGAGTGCGAACCCAATCGCAAACGTAAGCCTGTAGCCGCGCCCGCGCAGCGGAATCAGCACTCCCGTCGAAAGGCAGCCTGCCAGCTGGCCGCAAAATTGAGTCGTAAAGAAAAGCCCGGCCCGTTCATCGCTCAGCGACCAGCGACTGATGAGAATCGGCAGAATCGGTCCCAGCAGCACAGTAACGATTCCAGCAGACGCAAACGCAGCATGGATCACGAAATTCGCGCGGCCATGGTGCGCTGGATTTTGAGTCAAGTTTTTGATTTCAACCTCCCTCCGATTCTGAAGACTCTAGCAAAGCATGCGGTCGGGAGCTATGCTGTGCCCGGTCAATCCATGAACGAATACTGCGACAGATCCACCGCCTTCCAGTTGGCTCGCCTCAAGAGCGAGCGTCTCCGTATTCTGATTTTGCTGTCGGTGATTGGAGCAGTGTTCGTGGTGCGCTCCGTCCGCACCGCCTTTTTGCACAGCCGCGAGAACGTTCACCTCTGGATGATCATGAGCGCCTGCCTGGCAATGGTCGTCTTCTATGAATGGCTGATGTTGCGCGCGGTCGACCGGGCTCTTCAGGCTAGCCGGACGTTGCCCCGCGCTGTATGGATTGCAAATATTATTTTGGAGACGTCTCTACCTGCGTTCTTCATTGCGCTTTTTTCTGGCAATGAGATTGAGCCAGCTTATAGACCCCTAGCCAATCCGGCCACACTTGTGTTCTTTGTTTTTATCATTCTCTCCACGCTGCATTTGGATCCGGCCGCCAGCCGGCTTTCGGGAATCGTTGCGGCGGCAAGCTATCTCGCAGCCGCCCTGTATGTCGGGTGGAGGCCTTCACTCTCCGCAGCTGAGTCAGTTATGGCGCCTGCCAAGATCGTCACGGTCTACGCGATCACGCTACTGGTAGCCGGATTTGTTGCGGGCGCTGTCGCGGGCGAAATAAAAAAGCAAGCGGAAGCCGCGCTCGGCGAGGCCGAAGTAAAACGCCAGGTGGAGCGTTTGGAGCACGACTTGGAAGTGGCGCGCTCGATCCAACAATCTTTGCTTCCCACCTCGATGCCAGTCATCGAAGGTTTCGAGATCGCTGCCTGGAACCAGCCCGCCGATCAGACCGGCGGTGACTATTTCGATTGGCAGCCGCTCTCCGACGGAAAAGTTCTGGTGGCTCTAGCCGACGTCACTGGCCATGGAATCGGCCCTGCTCTGCTCGCAGCCGTGTGCCGCGCTTATGCAAGAGCCAACTTCAGCGCGGACAACGGGCTCTTTCCGGCGATGGGCAAGGTCAATGCCGCGCTCGCTGCCGATTTAAAGGAAGGCCGCTTCGTCACCTTCGTCGCAGCGGTGTGCACCCCCAGAAGTCCGCGGGTGGAATTGCTTTCGGCCGGGCATGGGCCGTTGTTTCTGTATTTGCTGAAGCACGATTGTTTCGAAAAAATGGACGCGCAAGGCCTGCCGCTGGGAATATCCACGAGTTTCGACTCCGATCCGGCGCTGTGCCTCGACCTCGAGCACGGCGATATGCTCGTCCTCGCGACCGACGGATTCTACGAGTGGGCTAATGCGCAAGGCGAGCAGTTCGGCGCCCAGCGGATGCAGGAAAACATTCGCACTTCGCGAGATAAGCCGCCAAGCGAAATCATTTCCTATCTGTATCGCGCCGTCGTGGAGTTTTCGGGCGGCACCGAGCAGAAAGACGACCTCACCGCCATCATTATTAAGCGCACACCCTAAGTTGCAACCACCCAGGAGAGGATTGGATGAACGGAAAGAAAGTGTGCGGCACGTTCTGCAGCCTTGCGGTTTTGATCCTTATTTTGAATATCACAGCGTCGGCCCAGACGGGACCGCCGCCGAATGGGATGAGGGAAAAGGACCACCTTCGCAACGTGCGCTACTGCGAAGTTCTTGTCATCAGGAAGCATTTCTTTTCTACCACTGCGGACGTTTACAACACGCTGGGCTTGAACGATTGCCCCGCAGAAAAATGGGCGTCGCTCGACACGGCCAAACTGAAAAAGGAATGGAACGTAGCCGCAATCGTTCTCAACGGGCCGCGCTATTTCATAATGGATCGCAACGCGATCGAAAATCCGGGCAAAGTGGAATCCTTCGACGGGCTCGACGCCCGCCTCCTCGCTGAGCTGGAAATAAAAATCCATTCGAGCAAGCGCCAGCCATACACGGAAAACGGTGTGCTGCGTCAAAACCGCTATGTCTATGACCGCGGCAAGAATGTCTACGAACTACTTGCGCCCGATAGCCGCGTTTACGTGATGCAAAGCTATTCGCAAGAAGTGGACAAGGAACTAAACGAAGCGGGCCTTCTTGCCTTGGCCAATAGACTCAAATTGCCTCCCGGATGGAAATACCGCGCTCGCACGCTCGATGAGGATCTCGTCATCCAGAACGTTGGCGGCAAAGCCTACGTGATCCAGGACGACCTTAAGAATACCTATCAGCGCAAGCCATAGCCCGCCCACCGGTTCAGGCGCCACTGAGCGCGTTTGCTCAACCGGGGTCCGACCCAGAAATCAAAGCGGTCAGAATTATTTTCCGGGGAGCTTTGCGCCCAGCACGTCGACACGTTCGATAGCGGGCGGTTTTGAAAAGAGCTCACCGGCTTTGGCCATCAACGCTTTCGCAATCGGCCCGTTCAAATGAGCCTGCCGCCCGCTTTCATCGTCAAAAGCGTCGAAGATTCCGAAAACTGAGGGGCTCAATTGCAGCGCGAACCACACGGGAGTTGTAGTCTCTTGATTGGCCATGCCAAGCCCAGCTTCAAGAAATTTTGCTACTTCCTTTTCTTTCCCCGGTTTCGCTTCCAGCCGTACGAATAATGCGACTTTCACCATTCGCTGCCTCCTGAAACGATAGATTTCCGACGTAATCCAAATTGCCGCCAGCTCTCTTGATGATGCCTCGAAGCCGCACAATTGGATGTCTCAAACGTGCCAAAGGAATGCATTTATTCCGGCAAGCACGTGCCGGCAAGACAGAAAGCCTCTCCAAACTAGCCCGGGGCTGAACCCGACTTGCACGGTTCATGCGTCTAACATGCGTGACCGGGCGCAAATCACAGGCTGCCTTTCGTCGTGCCGTTATTCTAAGCGCAGCCGTGTTGGCGGTTTGTTCCACCCGCGCGCATGCCGCAGGTGCGCCTATCCCTCACGGAACATTGGAACTTATCGCCGAGAAGCAATGGATCGCAGCAGGACATCCCTTCAATCTCGCATTGCGCTTCGAACTCGAAAAGGGTTGGCACATCTACTGGGTAAATCCTGGCGATTCGGGCGAGCCTCCCCGTGTTACATGGGATTTGCCCGCCGGCATCAAGGCTGGCGCCATCGAATGGCCTGCGCCGCGGCGTCTGGGAACGCCCACGATCGTGGACTACGGCTACGAGGACGCGGTCACTTTAGTCGTTCCAATGCACGCGGACGCGACCCTCTCGTCGCAAAACGCGGCTCAGATCGCTGCGAACGTCAAGGTTCTCGTTTGCCGCGAAATGTGCATTCCAGGCAAAGCGCAGGTTTCGCTTACGCTGCCTGTAAAACTGCAGCCGCCTCCCGCAAGCGCGCAAAGTACTCAATTCTTTACGGAAGCGCGCAAAGCGTGGCCGCGACCGGTTCCGGCGAGCTGGAAATTTGCTATCGCCCAAACGAGCGACTCGTTTGTACTGACAGCGAACCTCGGCCACAAAATCACCGACGTGACTTTCTTTCCGCTGGCCGAGTCGCAGGTATCAAACGCTTCTCCGCAAACCCTTGTGCCCACGGCCACAGGTTTCACTCTCACGCTGCGAAAGTCCGACCAGCTTTTGAAACCAATCGCGCGGCTCAAGGGAATCCTTGTGCTTTCTGGTGAACAGCCCTACTCGATCGACGTCCCCATTGCCAAGCCTGGTGGCGCGGCAGGCGCAATAAGTTCAAAGCAAATGCGAGACCAATCGATTCCAGAATAGGTTTCAGCGCAGTACAATTTCTGAAGGAGGACCGACGAAAATGAAGCGCTCAACTTTTTACCTGATGCTATCCGCCATGATTCCCATAGCAATAATTCTATGCGCTGCCACGCTGCTTCTCGCGGCGGCCAAGGTAGGCGACCCTGCACCTGCGTTCACGGCCACCGCCAGCGACGGCAAAACCTACAAGCTCGGCGACTACCACGGAAAATATGTCGTCCTCGAATGGCACAACAACGGCTGCCCCTACGTCGGCAAGCAGTACAACAGCGGCAATATGCAGAAGCTACAGAAGCAATGGACGAGCAAGGGCGTCGTCTGGTTCACGATTCTATCTTCCGCGCCCGGCAAGCAGGGATTCGTCACCGCGAGCGACGAAAACGCATACATAGCAAAAATGCAAGCCGCGCCCACCGCCGCGCTGCTCGATCCGAGCGGCGAGATCGGCCACTTATACGACGCGAAGACGTCGCCACAAATGGTGGTGATCAATCCCCAGGGCGTCGTGATCTATGACGGCGCTATTGACGACAAGCCGACCACCGATCTCGCGGATGTCCCCGGCGCAACAAATTACGTCTCGCTCGCCCTCGAGCAATCCATGGCCGGCAAATCAGTGGCGACACCTGCAACGCGTCCCTACGGCTGCTCAGTCAAATATTCAGATTCGTCGCGTTAAGACCATTCGGCCCGCTACCGACATCAACGCGGCCCAGGTCGTCGCCTCGCCCCTTGTAGCGCCGGCATCCTGCGCGCTGTCCGCGTCCCGCTGGACTTCGCGGGGCCGGCTCTTTTTGAATTTCGGTTTTTCGCTCTTCTTTCTGCGTCTGTCATTCTGAGCGCAGCGCGGGTTATGCGTCCCGAATCCTTGGCGGGGCGAGGAATGTCAACCTAATTCGTCGCACTCACTCCGCCACGTTCCCCCGTCCGCGCTATAATTTCCTCCCCGGTCAATTCTCCTGGAGGCCCGCCATGGCAACACGACAAGATCGGGTGGAACTAAAAGGCAGCGCGCGCGCAGCATTTCCAAGCGGACAAGACGTTGGCCCCGCAGATCCAAATCAGCAAATCGAAGTAAGCGTCCTGCTGCGCCGCGGATCAAAGCCCGGCGATTTCCCTGCCGCCGATCAATTGGGCTCTCGCCTCCCTCACGACCGCAAATATCTCACCCGCGAAGAATTCGCCAAGCAGTACGGCGCGTCACCAGCAGACATAGAAAAGGTTCGGGCGTTCGCCACGCAGTACGGCTTGAAAATCGCCAGTGAAGATCGCGCCAGCCGCACCGTTAAACTCACCGGCACCGTTCAAGCTTTCAACGACGCATTCGGAGCAAACCTCCGCCGTTACGAACACGCTTCCGGCTCATATCGCTGCCGTACCGGCGTCCTCACGATTCCCGCCGACCTCGAGGGCGTCATCGAAGGTGTTCTCGGCCTCGACAATCGCCCACAAGCCAAACCGCATTTCCGTCTACGCAAGAAAAACTCCAGCGCGCAACCCAACGCCACAGACGTTTCTTACTCGCCGCTCCAAGTCGCGAAAGCGTACGCTTTCCCGTCAGGCGCGACCGGCTCGGGCCAATGCATTGCCCTGATCGAACTAGGCGGCGGGTACAAAGTGTCCGACCTCACCCAGTTTTTCAGCAATCTCGGAATCTCCGCGCCAAAAGTCACTGCAGTTTCCGTCGACGGTGCCACAAATTCACCCACCGGCGACGCCAGCGGCCCCGACGGCGAAGTGGAACTCGATATCGAAGTCGCCGGTGCAATCGCACCAGCGGCGCAGATCGCTGTCTATTTCGCCCCGAACACAGATCAAGGCTTCATCGACGCAATCACCACTGCCGTCCACGATGCCAAGCTGAAGCCGTCGATCATCTCCATCAGCTGGGGCGGCCCGGAAGATTCCTGGACGGCCCAATCTCGCAATGCTCTTAATTCCGCGTGCCAGGAAGCCTCAACGATGGGCGTCACAGTGCTCGCAGCATCAGGCGACAACGGCTCGACCGACGGCAGCGCCAGCGGAAATCCCACCGTGGATTTCCCCGCATCGAGCCCATTCCTCGTCGGTTGCGGCGGAACAAAATTAGCCCTCTCAGGTACTTCAATCAGCAGCGAGCAAACCTGGAATGAGCTTTCAGCAAATGAAGGAGCCACGGGCGGCGGCGTAAGCGAGGCCTTCGCACTCCCGAGTTTCCAACAAAGCGCAAATGTTCCGAAAGCTCCGAACGGATTCGCAGGCCGCGGTGTTCCCGATGTCGCAGGCGACGCCGACCCCGCAACGGGTTACAACGTCGTGGTAGATGGACAGCAATCTGTAATCGGTGGAACAAGCGCCGTCGCCCCGCTTTGGGCCGGCCTCTTCGCGCTCATCAATCAATCGTTGGGGACAAATGTAGGCTACGTGAACCCGCTTCTATATTCCGCGAAAGCCGAAGCCACATTTCACGACATCACCGCCGGAAACAACGGCACCTATTCCGCAGGCCGTGGCTGGGACGCCTGCACCGGCCTCGGCAGCCCAAACGGCGCCGCACTCCTCACTGCCCTGCGCGGCTCTTGAATTGGCGCTTGTGCCCGCTTGCTGCCGGTGAATCAATACGGGCGGCAAATGTAGCTCACCTCGTTAGAGGTGAGGCTCTATGCCTGTAATCCTGCGATTTGCTCAAGCTATTTCGACTCAGCCGTCACAATCATTCGGCTCGCGCGGTCGCGTAGCTCCGCCGGCAGCGGCAACGATTTTCGAGCTTCTGTATCAAAGTAGACGGCGACAAGATGCATGATGGCCGCCACTTCGCCCGTGTCATCGTTCGTCATCACGTGCGTCAGCCGCACCACTTTGTCTTTTACTTCATTGACGGCAGATCGCACCGTGATTACATCACCCGCGCGCAACTCGCGTTTGTATTCGATGCGCTGCTCTACACCTGCAACCCCGCGTCTCTCATTCTGCATCCGCGACCGCGTCAGCCCCATCGCCGCAAAAAGTTGCCAGCTCGCCTCGTCAAATTTCCCCACGTACCACATCACATTCATATGTCCCATATGATCGCAATGCTCGGCCTTCACTACTCCGCGATACGTAATCGCACGATCACCCTCAGCCATGCTTCTCCTCGGTCAAAGTGGATCCGGCGGCAAACGGAATCCGTCATCGCGTCAAAAGGTTGGAAAATGCGAACGTACGCAGTATTTCGGATTCACCGGCTGCCGTCAAGCCGCCATCTGAAGCCGCAATCTTCTCCCACGACGGTGACCTCGCTTCCACACCTGCGTCTAACCGCTTACTTCGAGGCCGAAACAAACGGTCCAGGTCTCGAGTGATCCAAGGCTGGCGGCTCAGCGTCCATGGGAGGCGTCCGATGACGAAGATGTATATCCTGGCACTTCTCTTGTGTCTTCTGGCGCCCGTCCAGTCTGCTCATGGTCAAGTGCTCTCCGAACTCTCGCTTCCTCCCAACGGAGCCAACGAGCGAGCGGAAGTATCGCAATGGATTGGACCGGTAAAAATCACCATCGACTATCACAGCCCCAATGTTCACGGTGGCACGGGAGCGGACCGCACCGGTCATATTTGGGGTGAACTTGTGCCGTACGGTTTTTTTGATCAGGGCTTGGGCCCTTCGAGAGCCACTCCATGGCGAGCGGGCGCCAATGAAACCACCACCATCACCTTCTCGCATGATGTGAAGATCGAAGGCAAAGAACTCAAGGCGGGCACCTACGGCTTGTTCCTGGAACTGGAAAAGAACGGACCCTGGATGTGGATTTTCTCTCACAACTCAACCGGCTGGGGCAGTTTTCAATATGACGCAAAAGATGATGCTCTCCGAGTTCCAGTGAACCCCCAGTCAGCTCCCTATACTGAATTCCTCACCTATGGATTTGACGACCGTCGCCCGGATTCGGCGATAGCGTTTCTGCAATGGGAAAACAAGCGAATCCCCCTCAAAATCAATGTCCCCAACGTGAATGAGTTGTACGTTGACGAAATGGCGAAAGAGCTTCAGGGATGGCCGGGTTTCAAATATCAAAATTGGCAAATCGCCGCACAGTTCTGCGCGAACCATAAAGTCAAATTGGACGAAGGGTTGATCTGGGCGGACAAAGCCATCTCAGAGCCTTTCAAGGGCCCAGGTCGAGGACGCGAGGACTCTTCTACACTGGCAACCAAAGCGTCGGTGCTCCAGGCCATGGGCCGAAATGATGAGGCCGACGCGGTCATCAACAAAGCACTCAGCTTGCAGGAAACGGACGTGATTCGTATTTACGTCTATGCCGCGAGTCTGATTTCCTACGGTAGAAATGACAAAGCTCTCGAAATCTTCAAAGCCAATCAGCAACATCATCCCGAGGAAAATTTCTGGCCATACCTCGGTCTCGCGCAGGGCTATACGGCGGTCGGTGACAAAGAAAATGCCATCAAGAACTGGGAGATCGCGCTTCGTAACGTCCCGGCGAACGCCAAGTCAGACGTTCCAACCTATGAAGCGACATTGAAGAAGTTGAAGGAAGGCAAATAGGAAATCATCATCGCAGCCAATGCTTTCTTTGAATGGTGCCCAAGAGAGGACTCGAACCTCCACTCCCTTGCGAGAACTAGCTCCTGAAGCTAGCGCGTCTGCCAATTCCGCCACTTGGGCATTTCCTGCGGCAGGAACAACAATTCATATTGCCGCGCACTCCCGGGTTTGTCAATGAAGGCGCGTTCAACAGCCCATTGCGAAAAAGTTTCCTGCGCGCTAGTCGAACAATCTGAGTGTGCGATGCGGAGATAATCCTGAAGTAAAAAAGAGAAGGGGCGATTGCTCGCCCCTTCTCCTCAGTCGCGAAAGTAACAGCTGCCAGCGTTCTCACCGTTTTACCGGCAGAAGCCGACCACAGCAAGTCGCGCTAGGTCAGGTCCGTGGTTTGCGTCGCGCTTTCCATCAAGCGTTAGCCTGACGGGAGCACGCCCTGCCTACCGCTGATCCAGACCTAGAGCCTCGCCGTGACGCTGTACTGCTCCGAACTTTGCCGAAGCCGTTCTGTCCTTCCGAGCCCCGTGCAGCTCGTCAAGCTTTCGCTTGCCGTGCTTTCCGAGACTCGGTCGATCGGAACGCTTTCGCACCACCCTTGTAACTCTGCCCTCACAAGCGGTCAAGACGACCGAAAAGAATTTTCGCTGTGGAAATTTAGGAAATGTGGAAATCGCTCCTCGACGTTGGTGCGGTAGAATTACTCGAAGTGGCAAGCTTGTATGCGCGAAAAGCAGCCGCGCCTCCTCGTAATCTGGGGCAAGTACGAATCCTCGTTCGACCCTTCAGAGCCGGAATCATATCGCCGCGACGTCCCGAAGGCCGAAATCCACATCTTCGATGGAGGCCACTTCGCCATAGATACCGCAGCAGATCAAATCGCCATGCTCATCCGTGACTTCATGAAGTAGCGTCAGCGCTCATGGTGCTGGTTCGCGACTTCCGAATGGACGCCTTGATGCGATGCAGGCCATATGAGTAGCCGGGACGCCTCTTCCCACAGTCGCTGCGTGATCGTGCCTGCCTGTTCATTCCGCGACAGCTTAGCCGACTGCCCCGCCCACAATTGCATACGATCGGCATCTCCCAACTTCAGGGCCTCTTGCCGCATCGCTTGAGTTAGCCCCCGCTGCACAGGATACGGCGCTGAACGAGGAGCATCCGAAGCAACTGCAGCGCGAACATACGCGGTTGTGATGCTGCGTCCCGGCCGACCACTGAATGCTCGCGTAACCATTGTCTCGTTGGCTTCGGTATGCGCGAGCCTCTCGGCATAAGCAGGATGCGTCTTCGCTTCCGGCGATCGCAGAAACCCGGTTCCTATCTGCACCGCGCTTGCGCCCAGTATCAAGGCCGCTGCAATTCCGCGCGCGTCAGCGATTCCTCCCGCAGCGATCACGGGCACCGCCACCGCATCCGCAACTTGCGGCAAGAGCGCCATCAGACCGACCATTTGCCGTTCCGCATCTTCTGCATGGAACGCTCCCCGATGCCCTCCAGCCTCCATGCCCTGCGCGATGATGGCATCGGCGCCCGCCGCTTCCGCCACTTTCGCTTCAGCAACAGTCGTAGCAGTCGCAAACCACAAGATTCCCCGTGCTTTCATTTCGGCCACGAAGCCCGGCGCATACAGTCCCATAATTGACGATATCGCCTTTGGAGCCACAGTCAGCACGGCCTGGCACTGAGCCTCAAAGTCCGGCAGCCTCACGTCACCGGCCTCCGGTGGAACTGGCGGTCCCCACGTCCCGAGAAACTCGCGCTGCCGCTTTTCCAATTCGAAGTCTCGCACCGGCGCCGACTCTGGAATCCAAAGATTGATCTGAAAGCCTCCCCGGCTGCCTTCGCGAAATTCAGCGCCCCAAGCTTTGATTTCATCCGGCTTTAGCAACAGCGCTCCGCAAGCCCCAAGCCCGCCCGCATTCGCCACGGCAATCGAAAGTGACGGAGGGCACGCTCCTGCCATCGGCGCCAGCAGGATCGGTAAACGAATGCCTAGCTGAGTAGCAAAACTTTTGGCGCGCGAGCGAGCCGATGAATCCTTTTTGTCGATCATGGCAAAACCCTCCGGCCAGATTTGCGACACACATTTCTCCGCAAATCATATTTGCCGCGCACTTGCAGGTTTGTCAACGAAGAGCGAACAGCCCCTACTGGCGGCCCACTAGGGGTAAACCGCGTGCCCCATAGTTCCCATCAGTACAAAAAAGAACCAATCTAAGGGTTGGGAATGGTTCAGGTCGTAAGTGGTCTGAATCACGCCAGGAGCAAGTTCGCGGTATTGAATGTTCAATCCCGCTGTTGCTTCAGGCTCTGAAGAACTCGGAAATCTGTTTTCTTCGATTTTCCTTAGCGCTACGGCAGGGCCGGTGAGATAGGTAAGGGTAGCCTTGAGTTCCTTTTTTGGGTCGGATTGATAGGCGAGACCGATCGCTTGGTCATCTGGAATGTTGGCAGCCTTTCTGCCTCCGAAAGGGGATGTGGAGTCCTCGTTTGCTTGCAGTTTGTCATAGTGTCTCAAGCCCCAGAACTGAGCTTGCTTGTTCACATACTTCCACTCAGGCAAGATCTCGGGTAGAGCCCGCTCTCCTGCTGCGCCTCGTATTCTGGCAAGCATCTCCCGTAGGAATCGCTTGTCGGTTGCTGCCAGCACCACGCCCTGTTGCGGGAAGGTAATGAGAATGGTCCAGGTGTCGCGCTCCATCCGCTCTTCAAATTCGGCAACCCTTTGCCCTTCGATTTCCTCGACACGCACAGCAGATTGAGTTGCCTCTTTCATGAAGGCGTCGCGGCGGTCACCGAGATCGTCTCTGAAAATAGCCAAGGCGCAACCCTCAAAAGGCATTTCTCCCAACCCGGCGGGTCCTCGAGAGTGACGAGAGCCTTCGAGCGCGAACAAAACCTTTTTGCCTTCAAGATGTTTTTCAAGCAGGCTGTTTGTCAAAGAAAAATTGAACAGCCCCAAAGTCAGACCCTCGAATTCCTTCTCTAATTTATCGCTTGTTATGCGGCGGTTTTTGTCGTCCTCTCCCCCGATTCTAAAATTCGACATCCAGAAAGGTCCGTTCGCAACCAGGAGAGTTTCCGTGTCAGCGGGAAGCCACGAGAGCACTCGCTTAAGGTCAATCTGCCCTCGAATCGGATTTGAACCGGCCTCTGTTTTCAGGCCGGAACATCCCATGTTGACCAGCGGGATGAGGAAACAGAAAAGCAGGTAGTACTTAGGCTGCTTCGTCATGCGTTGACATTGCCGAGCTCCCTAAGATTCGTCAATAAAGCATATATCTTCCTATGTAGATCCGGTTTTGCAGCGGGGCGTACAAACCTGTCAGGGCAGCTTGAGTTTCGCGACGTTGTCTTCCGCTTCGTAAAGCGCGGTCGTCACGATCACAGGGGAGCGCACGCTGCCGAGCGTCACTTGTTTGCGCATAATCGTGGTGTCGGGCGCGGCGCTGGACGGAACCACCGTGCCGCTTCCATCCCGAACGCGCCCGAAAAGCACGCGAAACGGAAACGGTTTGCGATCGCTGGTGCGGACAAACACCCCTGTGAACTCCACATACGCCGAATCGGCGGCGATATCCGCGGCTGTGAAATGTATCGCGGTCCCTGCTCCAGCCGGCTGCTTGAAACGCGCCACGGAAACTTCCACCTCCGACTTCATCTCCGTAATCATCCCGTCACCTAAACCCGTAAAGTGAGCTTTCACCGCGGCCGTTGGAAACGATTCAAACTTGTACATCATCCCCGTTTGGCCCCGCAGCTGTAACTTCCCATTCTGAAGCGGCAGCATCGTCGCGTCGAACGTGAATCCCAGTCCGGAAGTGGTCGTCATCACCTGCCGCCCGTTCGCGCTGGAAGAAATCGAACAATCCAGCCAGGAGTTGCTGGTGAACACCAGCGGAGGATATTGCCGTTCGTTTTTCCAGGAATCATTGTTTTCGTTGGCCGACGGATTTGGCGAGCGGCCGAACGAAGCCAATGCCACCACGAGAGCCACCGCCGCCAAATAGATGGCAAAATTTTGCCTGTTTCGGAAGTCCGCGATATTCATTCGAATCTCCTTATGAAAACCTTTTTCTCCAGCACGATTTCAAGGCTCAGTTGCCACCGCCGCCGGGTGATTCAATATTCTTCGGCCAAGGCTGAGAAATGCTTCCTCCACTCCCTCGTTTTCCTTGGCGCTTACCACCTGCACGGGCCATCCCTTATTCGCCAGCATCTCTAAATTCGATTTTTCAATCCTCCATTGCTCGATCAAATCCGACTTATTCAGCAGAAGAATGAACGGAACCCCTCGATACGGAAATTGGACATAAGGTTTGTTCACGTGTGGTTCGCCATGCGAAGTATCCTCAACGCTCTGTGGCGGCTCCTCAAACGAGCAGAGTTGTTCGTAGATCTCTCGCGCGCGTTCCAGCGTCGAAGGACGAGTGCCATCTGCCACCAGCAGATAACCCGACATCCCTCGCGAGTAATTCATCAACATCGCGTCAAATTTATCGAGATCTGCGACGTCCCAAATTGCCATCGTTACATTCTGGTCTCCAACAGCGACTGCCTTCTTCGAAATCTGCACACCGATAGCCGCCCTATACCGCTCGTCCTCGGTATTGTCCCGGAATCTGGACGTAAGGCTTCTCTTGCCCACGCCATGCGCGCCGAATATGCAGACTTTCTTCGTCACCATAAGTTTTGCGAGGAGTTACAAGAGCTGCTTGCGGCCTCGGATATCCGGAAAGTTCACGACAATTTTTTCCACTTCGAGCCGCCTCATCTCCCGCGCATCCGGCAGTTCGATTTCCAGCAGCGAATCTCGAAGCCATGAATGCTTTTCATTCGCGCGCGACCAGTATTGCAACACGCGAAGGTTGTAACAACCCATCGACGCACCGTCCCGGCAGTTACCGTAGTTCGGCGGATCGCCATAGTGAATCTCACCTTTCTGAATGGCCTCCGCGAGAGAGCCGCATTTTCCGATAGTCTCCTGCAGCCCGGTTCCGGGAATCGAAAAGGCTACCTCGAAATGCCGCCAGCACGCCGAACACGCGATCTCCACCAGCGCCGTCTCTTGAGCGTAAATATTCGCCACCTGATAGGGACCGTACTCCGCATACCGCGGAACGCCATACTCGTCCCACCATTTTGGCGGTTCCGCAATCCTCTCCGTAATATCCTCGTAGTCGTTGAACATCTCTCTCCGCCCTCCGAGCTTCTCTATGCCCTAAGGTCAAACCCCTCTCAACCCGCGTCCCTGCTATGCATTACGTCTCTTCTCGGCAGAATCCGTCAGCACGGGTTCGAGCCGGCGTCGTGGGTTGACCTGGGGCCTTTAACTTCGGCCGCTCTAAGGTTGCCAACGAGGCACAATCTGCGCCGGGATTGCTTGACCCTGTCCACTCATCGCTCTAAAGTTATGATGGGCCGGCAAGGGGGCCGTGCTATGGCCACAACTCGCGCGATGATTGAGCGGCGGCGTGCAAGCCGCGTTCTCATCCGCATCCCAATCAAAGTATTCAGCAACGACTTCAACGGCGAGCCTCTCGATACGCCCGCCGAAGCGATTGCCGTCAGCCGCACCGGCGCGCTGCTGCGCACCCCATTTCAGCCCGCGCTCGGCTCGCGGATCGAAGTGCTCAATGGCTTGTCGCAGGAAACTCAGGAATTCCGCGTAATCCGCGTGAGCGATGCGAAATACGACGGCTCGTTCGAGCTCGGCGTCGAAATACTCTACCCCACCCGCAATTTCTGGGGCATCCAGTTTCCCGACGAACGCCTCACCGCCTAGCTTTTGCTCGTCTTGTAAATCACCAAGTCTGCGTCAGTGTCCTGAATCGTTCGTCAATCCTAGACCTATCTCCCGTGCACTGTATTGGTGCTATACTCCCGGAAAAGCCAGGCCCGCTTGGGCCGCTCATCCAGCCGGGGGTTTGGCTACACGTCCTGCGGGCGCGGGAGGTAAGCGATGGGTTCGATGCATGACTTCCTCATGATCTTAATGATCGGGTGGGGCGCAGTGACCGCGATTCTGATTTGCCTTCTCATCTATCGCGGCACACTCGAAGCTCACGAAGACGATCAGGTTTTTCTGGACGCAGCCGGCGACTCGATGGCCGCCGAACAGCGCATGATTGTTGCCAAGATCGACAAACTTAGCCGGCCGATCACGCTCCTTATGATCGCGTCTGGCGCGCTGCTGCTGATCGCGGGCGCGATCTGGGGCTGGGACGCGTACCAGAAATTCTGAACCGCGGCTATTGCTGCGGTTTTGCAGGTGCGGGTGCAGCCGGATTCGGTGCCGCAGGTTGCGATTGCGGCTGCTGTGGTGGTTCCGGCGCCTGGTCGCAAACCTGCGAAGTGTGATTGTGTACGATCAGCCAGTTGTCCCCCACTTTCTGCAGGATCAGAGTGGTCTGCCCGTGCGCTGAGTAAGGCTTGCCCTGGTAGGACGAAAGAAATTCCCACTGGTAGGAAGCCCACGCAATATCCCCGTGTACAAACACGTCCGTATTGCGGCGGATGAGCTGCATCCCCTGGAACGCGGCAAGGCTTCGCTTGTAATCCTCCACGTAGTTTTGCCAACCCACAATCGGCGGAGCATAAGCCCCACTCACGAACACGGCGTTGTCAGAATAATATTTGTGCATCATCTCGACGTTGCCGAGCTGAAAGGCAGCGAGCATTTCCCCGATGTCCTTGTCGATCTCGTCGGACACAGGCATCGCCACCTTCGGCATCGGTGACT
>Ga0307479_10001797_pt1 | contig 19580 bp, 16 predicted proteins | sample atmos_gasesECM4C_FD_203743 | JGI IMG/M metagenome (GOLD analysis project Ga0307479, IMG submission 203743) | Hardwood forest soil microbial communities from Morgan-Monroe State Forest, Indiana, United States - atmos_gasesECM4C_515 | ecosystem: Environmental > Terrestrial > Soil > Temperate...
GCCTCGCGACTCCATGCGGTATGGAGTGGGGATGGACACGCCACCTCAGCCCCCGCCGACGACGTGAAGGGCCTGCGCCTGCTCGCGGCGCTCGCCGTGGGCAGCGCAGGCCTCGGCCTGCCGGCATGCGAGAGACCCGGGAACCTCGCCGCACTGGCGGCGGCCATCGGCCCTCGTCGCCTGGTGGAGCCGCGGCTTACCGGCGGCTTTGCCCATGCGCCCTGCGCGAGCGAGCCGAAGTCCGCGCGCCTCGTTCCCTTGCCGCGCTGCTCCGAGCCGCCGCCGCCAGGGAGCCGGGCCCTGGCCAGAGTGGAGCACGCCGTCAGGGCGCTCGAGCAGGCGGCGCTCGGCCACCCAACGCCAGCCGCCATCCAGGGGCGGGCTGTGAGGCAGGTGCTTTTTCACCGCAGCAGGGCTGATCTCGACCATGCCATCGCGGCTCTCGATCGCGTAGCGCAGGAGGCACCGGGCCAGGCGGCGATCTGGAGCGACCTGGCAGCGGCGTACCTGGTCCGCGCGCAGCAGGCCGACGATCCTCTCGATCTGACCAGGGCCCTGCTTGCCGCCGACCGGGCGGTCGCGGCCCAGGCGCCGCCGGGGGAGGCGCTGTTCAACCGGGCGCTGGCACTCGAGAGTCTTGGCCTGGTGGCCGATGCACAGGCGGCTTGGAGCGGCTACCTCGCCGCCGATGGCGACTCCGCCTGGGCCGGCGAGGCACGCGAGCACCTGCGCGCCCTGGCGCAGCATGGCGAGCGAGAGCCGTGGGCGAGCCAGCGCCTACGGCTCGAACGGGCGGCTGCCCACGGCGACCTGCAAGGGGCGGCGATGATCGTCCGGCGCTCGAGCCAGCTGGCACGCGAGTACGGGGAGCTGGAGCTCCTCGGCGCCTGGGCCGACGCCGCGGCGGCAGGCGACGCGCCCGCGGCGGCGCAGCTCCTGGCCACCGCCCGCGGCGTCGGGGACGCCCTCGCGAGGGTCGAGGGCGATCGGATGCTGGCGGACGCGGTGGCGGCGATCGACCGGGCCGCGGCATCTGCCGACCGCCGCCACTGGCAGGCGCTGCTCTACGGTCACCGCTACCTGAGCGCCGGCTACGGCCTGTACAAGGCTCAGCGCTCCGCGCCGGCCGCAGAGAGGCTGCGCGCCGCGCAGCAGGCCCTGGTGCGGGGTGGCAGTCCGCTGGCCGCCCGCGCCGCCTTCTTCCTGGCGTGTTGCGACTACCAACTCGGGCGCTATGCGCCGGCGCACGCCGCCATCCGGAGGCTGGCCCGCGAGGCCGAGGGCCGGCCCTATCCCAGCTTGGCCGCCCACCTCGCCTGGATGCAGGCGCTGCTGTGCACGGTGCAGGGCGAGCTGATGCCGGCGGTCGATGCGTACGCGCGGTCGCTGGCCATCTACGAGCGCCTCGGTGAGCCGGAGAACGCCGCGTCGGTGCATGCCCTGCTCGCCCAGACCCTGCGCCAGCTAGGACAGCGGCAGGCGAGCTGGGAGCACTGCTATCGCGCGCTGCGCGCGGTCTCGCTGCTGCAGGATCCTCGCTTCGCCTACCGCATCCTGGTGCCGGCGGCGGACACGGCGCTGCAGAACGGGCAGCCGGAGATTGCCCTCTATTTCCAGAGTGAGGTGGTGCGGCAGGCTGCCCAGATCGATCCCTCGCTGCTCGCCGACGCCCTCTTCTGGCACGCATTGATCGAGCACCGGCTCGGCCACCGCCGCCAGGTCTTGGACGATCTGCGGCTCGCCAAGGAGCAGATCGCCCTCCTTGCGGCCGGACCCGCACGCCGGCGCGCGGAGGCCGACTTGAGCTTGATCGAGGGGACGATCGCGGCGGACGGTGACCTGCGCCAGGCCGCGGCCCGGCTCACGGCCGCCTTGCGCGTCTACGAGGAGCAAGGGAACGCCCTGTTCGCGCTCACCGCGCTGCGCGCTCGCGCCCGCGTCGCTCGCCTGGCCGGCGACGACCGGCAGCTCGAGACGGATCTGCGGGCGGCCCTGGCCATCTACGAGCGCCTCGGGTGGGGCCTCGAGCGGCAAGATTTGCGCCTGGCCCTCATCGACGAGACCGAGGACCTGTTCGACGCCATGATCCTGGTGCACGCGCAACGCGGCGAGAGCGAGCTGGCGTTGAGCGACGCCGACCGGGCGCGCACCCGTGTCCTGGGTGTCCGCGCGGCCAAGGTTGCCGTCGGCCTCGCCCGCCGCCGGCGCCTGCTCGCCGCGGAGCCCGACCCTCTCGCTCTCGCGGCTATCCGGCGCCGGCTCCCGCCGGCGACGACCCTCGTCGTGTATTCCGTGCTGGAGGACCGGGTCCTGATCTGGACGGTGCGGCGCGAGGGAATCCGATGGTATGCCCGGCCGGCGCGGCTTCGCGACCTGCAGGCGATGGTCGCGGCGCTGCGCACGATCGCGCCCGGCCGAGAGGGCCTGGCGAGATGGTCGCGCCACGCCAGCGCTTGCTTCGACCTCCTGGTGCGGAGCTGGCTGCCCACGGTGGGCGAGCACGACTCTCTCGTCTTCATCCCCGACAAGGCGCTCGGTGCGGTGCCCTTCGCCTGCCTCGTGGACCGTGTCAGCGGCCGCTACCTGGTGGAGCGGCATCGCGTCGCAACCGCCCCCAGCGCCACGCTGTACGTGAAAGCGCTGGCCCTCTCGCCCGAGGCGGCAGCGGCGGGCGCCCGCCTCGTCGTCGGCGCTCCGGCGATCGATGAGCGCCTGTTCCCCCATCTGCCGGAGCTCCCCGGTGCGGCAGCCGAGGCCCGCGGTATCGCCGCGCTCGACCCGAGCTCGACACTGCTGCTCGGCCGCACGGCCGACAAGCCGAGTTTCCTCGCCCGCGCCGCCGAGGCGCGGCAGATCCATTTTGCCGGTCATGCGCTGGTGAACCCGCGCAACCCGCTGCTCTCGATGCTCGTTCTCGCCCCCAGCGCGGGCGACAGCGGGGCCTTGTACGCCTGGGAGCTGTACGAACGCAAGCTCCCGCTCACGGAGCTCGTCGTGCTGGCGGCCTGCGACACCGACGGCGCAGAGGTCTCGGGAGGCGAGGGCGTTGCCAGCCTCGCCCGCGGCTTTCTCGCCGCCGGAGTGCGCACGGTCGTGGCGAGCCTGTGGGCGGTGGACGACCGGGTCACCGCCACGCTGTTCAGCGCTTTCTATCGACGCCTGCTCTCCGGTGCCGACCCTGCCGGCGCCTTGCGCGGCGCGCAGCTTGCGCTGCTGCATGCCGATGACGAGGCAGCGCGGTCGCCGGCGGCCTGGGGAGCTTTCGAAGTCATCGGGGCAAGCGCCCCATAACGATCGCCCAACCACGGGAGGTATATCATGTTCAATTGCAAGATTGTTTTTTCCGGCCTTTGCGGGTTCGTCTTCGACAAAGAGATAAAGAATGTAAACAAGCAACCGCCACCCGCCAACGAGCAGCCGACCAGGGCAACGGTGCTGATGCCGAACCTGCTCGTGTCACGCGTCGTGGAGCGGCCTGGCATGGCCGCCGAGATGATCGATGCCCACTTCCCCCAGCTCGTCTTCGACCTCGCCAACTTAGACGCCAAGGCGAGCACCGTCCAGCCGGACCTGGTCAACCAGGCCATCGGGAAGGCCGTGGTCATGCTGTACGAGCAGAGCCTGAAGCTCAACACCGGCCCCAAGCAACCCGGCGCCGCCACTGGCCTGAGCGTGGTCAATCCTCCACTCAACGGTAGCCCGACGCCGCCGGATGCCTCGCTGTGGTGGATCGCCTCGGTCGCCGACGCCTTTCCCGGTGGACAGGGCCTGATCGACCCCTCCTTGCTCCAGCAGACGCCGTACGCCAACGGTCCCCTCATCGCGCGTCTCGACCTCGCCGAGGGGGAGCTCAGCACCGAGGCGCTTAGCGTCGAGACCGTCACGTTTGCCGTTCCCGCCGACCCGACCTTCAACCGCAGGATCGCGGTCAAGCTCGCCCTGCTGATCAATGACGTGGACCGCGGCGTCACCTTCGAGATGCAAAGAGGAAGCGACCCGGTCAAGAAGCTCGTCCTCCGGGCGAATCCGGGAGAGACCATGCAGGTCGACATCAAGAACAACGAGCTCGACGCTTTCGTCGGCATGCCCGTCGATCTGGTCTACTTGCCCAAGAAGTACGAGGCCGAGTTCGAGGTCTACTACGAGATGTCGGCCGGCTTCGTCCCCAAGGACAGGCTGCCGATCCTGCAACGGGTTCCGGGCCTGGAAACCATTCACGGCGGCCTGTGCCCTCCGGGGGCCTTCGTCGCACGCCGGCCGGTCGCGACAGCGAGGTGAACCATGCCAGTCAACCTGGGTGACATGGGTGTCAACCCTGCGCTGCCGAAGTATCAACCGATGTTGCTCAACTTGCAGGGCAACATCCTCAAGTCGCACGGCCGCGACCATGTCCAGCTGCTCCTGCTTCAGTTCATCGGCGGCGCCGCGGCAGTCCGCGGCTGGATGAAGCGCTGGGCCGAGGCCGGAGGCGTGACCTCGGCCAGCGCGCAGCTCGACGACACGCTGCGGCAGAAGCAGAATCGGAGCAAGGGTCCGGGCGCGCCCTTCGGCAACTTCTTCCTGAGCGCCGCCGGCTACCAGGCGCTGGAGGTGCCCCTCGAGGATCTGCGGCGGGCCTTTCCCGAGCATCTGGGGAGGGTCCGCGCGCCGTTCACCGCGGGGATGGAGGCCGCGGGACCGGCGCTCGGCGATCTGCCGGCGGTGGCCTGGGACGATGCCTATCGCGGCCAGAAGGTGCACGCCATGGCGCTCCTGGCCGACGACGACGGCGCGCGCCTGGAGCAAAGGAGCACCGCCGTCGAGCAGGAGCTTGCCGGCATCGCGCGGGTGCTGGCGAGGGAGGTGGGGACGGTGCAGCGAAACGGCAACCGGACAACCGAGCCTTTCGGCTTTGCCGACGGACGCAGCCAGCCGCTCTTCTTCGGCCAGGACCTCGCCGACGAGGCCGCCAACGGCGGCATCGCGCCTTGGAACCCCGCGGCGCCCCTGGGGCTGGCGCTGCTCGAAGACCCCTTTGCCCCGCCGCAGTCGGATTGCTATGGCAGCTTTCTGGTGCTACGCAAGCTCGAGCAGGACGTCAAGGGGTTCGGCGACCGCGTGACGGAGCTGGCCCAACAAGCGACCGGCGGCGACCAGGCCCTTGCGGGCGCTCTCGTGGTCGGCCGCTTCGCGGACGGCACCCCCGTCCTCCTCTCCGGTACCCCGCAGGGGAGCAGTGGGAACAACTTCGATTATGGCGGTGACCCCGAAGGCATGAGGTGTCCTTTCCAGGCACACATCCGCAAGACCAATCCGCGCGGCGGGGCGGTTGCGGCAGGGATTGCCACGGATTTGGCGGACGAGAAGACGCACCGCATCGTCCGCCGTGGCGTCCCGTACGGCGAGGGGGGGACAAGCGGCCGATCCTCCATTCAGGGAACGGGCCTCTTATTCATGTGTTTCCAGAGCGACATCGCCAACCAGTTTGGCTTTCTGCAGAAGATGTGGGCCAACGACCCCGATTTCTCGCGCACCGGCACCGGCGTCGACCCGACGATCGGGCGGGCGCCGGCCGGCAGCAACGTTGCCGCGCAGCCCTGGCCCGCAGGATGGGGCGGAAAGCAGACGGTACGGTTCGACTTTCGCGATTTCGTCACGCTCAGAGGGGGTGAGTTCTTCTTTGCTCCCAGCCTCGCCTTCCTGCGCGCTGGCGGGGGTCGCCCCGAAGTGAGAACGCCTCAGCCCGCGGGCGCGGCGTTCATCTCCGTCCCGACCGGCGGCGCCCGCCTCAGGGGGTCGCCTGGTTGAGCTGCACCTCGACCGCGTGCGGCGTGCCGTCGCGCAGAAGGTCGATGCGCACCTTGCGGCCGGCGATCGATTGCAGGAAGGCCGGCACTGCCAGGGGGTCGAGGATCGTCTTGCCGTCGATGGCGACGATGATGTCTCCCTGCTGGATGTGCGCGGCCGCGGCCGGCGAGCCGTTGGTCACCAGCTCGACGACCAGGCCGTCGTTGCGCAACAGGCGCGCCTTCTCCTGGTCGTTCAGCGGCCGGTTCATGATGCCGAGCACCGGCGGCCGGCTCTTGGCCCAGAAGCTGGCCTCGTGGTCCGACTTGGACCGCGGCGGCAGGCTGCCGATCGTGGCCTGGGCGCCCGCGGTGTCGGCGGCATGGTCCGCGGAGGCGCCGTCGCCTCCCGGCGGCCGGGGCTGAAACGGCAGCGGCGCCAGGGAGATGTCCGGCGCGGCCAGCACCTCCCCGTACAGCACGACCAGGGTGGCCCCCAGCCGCTGTCCCTGCTCGACGGCCTGGCGCGGGTCGGCGGCGCCGCCGCTGAACGTGGCGACGCCCAGCGGCACGTAGTCGTTCTCGATCAGGGCGCGCAGGTCGGCCGCGTCGTCGGAGCTGCCGCGGTAGAGCAGCGGAGCCGCCGGCGGCGGCGCCAGGGCTCCCGCGACGAAGCTCTGCTTCGGGACGAAGTTGTCGATGAACGGGTTGCCCGTCCTGGCGGCCTTAGGCGGGCCGAGGTCGAAGGACACCCGCGAGGGATCCTTGGGGTCGAAGCGGACCGGGATGACCTTGCCGGGCTGGAACTGCGGGACCTCGAGACGAGAGACCAGGAGCCGCTTGATGGTCGCCTTGTAGGGCGGCCGATCCGCCGGCCGCACCTCGACGTCGAGGGCGATCACCGGATTGTCGTTGACCGTCAGTCCGGTCTCCCCGATGGACAGGATCTCGGCCTGGGCGGGTAGGCCCACGCGCTGCAGATCCTTGGCCTCCGACATGCCGGTGTCGAAGATCGCGCAGCCGGCCACCGACCCCGCGAGCGGCAGGAGCAACGCCAGCAATACGCCGCCTCGCGAAAGCCGCCGATTCAAGGATCTTCCTCCGATCGGGTGGCACCACTCGTGGACCTGGTCATGATGTCATGGCTCCTCCCTGGCTGGACAGCGCGCGATCGAGCGCGCGCCCATCAGGAAGATGCGTGAACGAGCCTGGCCGAGGGACAGGCCCGGCGTCCCCGGGCGCCCACGCCGCCGTCGGCGAGGGCCCGAAACGCGATAGGCTCTGGCGGCATCGGCCCCGAGACGCGGAGCGGGCCGGCGGAGACCGCCCGGCAGGTGCGGGACGCTACGGTCGAATCGCCGGTGCGGCTCCCCGACGCCGAGCGAGGCGGCATTCCGGGCCTCAACACGACGCGCCTACCGAGAGCTGAGCGGCACCTCAACTGGATCCATGGAGGCAACCAGCGCGGCCGTCGCGGCCACCGGCGTCATCACGCTGCCGATCTTCCTGGTCCTGGCGCTACTGGCGATCGCGGTGGTCTGCTTCTCGCTCGAGAGGGTCTCCGTCGACATCACCACCCTGCTGCTGCTCTGCGCGATCGTGCTGCTGGGCCTGCTGCCGATCCGCGAGGCGTTCGCCGGCTTCTCGAGCGACATCGTGATCATCCTGGCGGCGCTCTTCGTCCTCTCGGGCGCGTTGATCAAGACCGGAGTGATGGAGAACTACGGCAGCGCGATCTCCCGCATCGCCGGGACGAGCCGCACGCGGGTCCTTCTGCTGCTCATGCCGGCGACCGCATTCATCGCCGCTTTCATCCACAGCACCACCACCACCGCCGTGTTCCTGCCGGCCGTCCTCGGCCTCTGCAAGAAGAGCCGCCTGAACCCCAGCCAGGTCCTCATTCCCTTCGCCTTCGCCTCGATGATGGGCGGCACCTGCACCCTGCTGGCCTCGTCGACCACGATCGCGGCGAGCGGCTACCTGGCGACCGCCGGGATGCGGCCTATCGGGCTGTTCGAGTTCCTGCCGGTCGGCCTGGCCGTCGTCGGCACCGGCATCCTATACGTGGTCCTGGTCGGCGCCCGCTTCCTGCCGCGACACGCCGAGGAGAGCCTGACCGACAGCTACAACGTCCGCGAATACCTGTCGGAGGTCGTGGTCACCGGCGCCTGGCCCTTCGCCCACCGCACGATGCGCGATCTGCGCCTCTCGGACATGGGCCTCACGGTGCTGGCCATCCACCGCGGAGAGCAGACGCTCTACCCGGGGCCCGACGTGAGCCTGGCGGTGGGCGACCTGCTGATCGTCAAGGCCAGCCGCGAGGCGCTCCTCGAGGTCAAGCAGGTCGAGGGCATGGAGATCGTTCCCGACCTGCGGCTCGGCGATCAGGACCTGGTCGGCGGCACGATCAAGATCGCCGAGGCGATCATCATGCCGCAGTCGCTGCTCGTCGGCAGGACCCTGAGGGAGCTGGACTTCCGCCAGCGCTACGGGCTGACGGTGATCGCGGTGCACCGCCGCGGCCACGCCTTTCCGACCAAGATCGGCAGCCTCTCCCTGCGGGTCGGCGACGTGCTCCTGCTGCAGGGAGACGCCGAGCGCTTCGCCGACCTCGGCAACAACCTCGACCTCTGGGTGCTCGAGCAGACCGAGCACTACCCGGTCCGCCGCCGGCGGCGCTTCCTGGCGGTCGGCCTGTTCGCCCTGGCGGTGAGCGCCGCCGGGACCGGCGTGGTGCCGCTGTCCATCGCCTTCCTGCTTGCCGCCCTCGCCGCCATCCTGCTCAAGCTCATCAGCGTCGAGGAGGCCTACAAGTACATCCACTGGCGGCTCATCATCATGATCGCGGGCATGACCTCCTTCGGCGCGGCGATGCAGAGCTCCGGCGCCGCCGCCTACCTGGCGGACCGGATCGTCCACTGGGGCGCGCCGCTCGGCGTGCCCTACATCATGCTCGGCTTCGCTCTGCTGACCATGGTCCTGAGCCAGCCCATGCACAACGCCGCCGCCGCGCTCGTCGTGCTACCGGTCGCCCTCTCCACCGCCGCACGCCTGCAGGTGCAGCCACGCACCATCGGCATCGTCGTCACCCTCGCCGCTTCGATCTCCTACTTCACCCCCTTCGAGCCCTCCAACCTGCTGGTTTACGGCCCCGGAAAGTACCGCTTCCGCGACTTCCTGATCGCCGGGGCCCCGCTCTCGCTGCTGCTGCTGGTGGTGCTGATGTTCCTGGTGCCGCTGCTGTGGCCGCTGCGGTGACGCTGTGGCATGATCGGGCTGGCCGCTCGCCAAGAAAGGATGATCCGCTATGACCTGGTCCGACGCCACTCGCACACGCAGGCGCGCCCGCGCCGCCCTCATGGTGCTCGTCGGCGTGCTGCTCCTCGTCGCCGGCAGGGCGCGCGCCGATGAGGCTCCCTACAAGGTCCGCATGCTGCCCCTACCGGGGGCCAGCGCCGCCGGTATCCTCATGGACTACATCGCCTTCGATCCGGCGACCCGCTCGGTATGGGTGCCCGCGGGGAACACGGGCCTCGTGGACGTCGTCGATGCAGCCACCGGCGCCGTGCGGCAGATCGACGGCTTCCCCACCGCGGAGATGGGGACAGGCGAGCGCAAGCGCAAGGTCGGACCGAGCTCGGCGACGGTCGGCGAGGGATGGGTGTACGTCGGCAATCGTGCCGACTCGACGGTGTGCGCCTTCAACGCCCGCTCGCTGGCGCGCGGCGCCTGCCATCACCTCGACTCCATGCCGGACGGCCTCGCCTACGTCGCGGCCACGAAGGAAGTCTGGGTCACCACGCCGCGAGACAAGTCGATCCGTGTCCTCGACGCGGCGACGCTCGAGGAAAAAGCGGCGAAGCTCACCTTCGACGGCAACCCGGAGGGGTTCGCGGTCGATGCCAAGCGCGGCCGCTTCTACACCAACCTCGAGGACAAGGACCTGACGCTGGCGCTCGACGTCAAGACGCGGAAGACGCTGGCGACCTGGAAACCGTCATGCGGCGAGGACGGTCCGCACGGCCTGCGCGTGGACGCCGCGGCCGGTCACCTCTTCGTCGCCTGCAGCGCGCGTGTGGAGGTGCTCGACGCTGCCCACGACGGCGCGGTCCTGTCGTCGCTCGCAACCGGCGACGGCGTGGACGACATCGACTACTCGCCGGCGACACATCGCCTCTACGTCGGCGCGGCCAGGGCGGGGCAGCTCACCATCGCGGGCGTCGACGCGCACGGCAAGTTGTCGCTCGTGGCCACGGTAGCCACCCACCTCGGCGCGCGCAACCCGGCGGTCACCGACCAGGGCGTCGTCTACTTAGCGCACTCGGCCCTCGGAGGTCTCAGCGATCTCGTCGTCGTCGAGCCGCGGAAGTGAGACCGCCCCCGGGGGACGGCGTTCTGCCCATTGGACACCAGGGGCGCCAGGGGGGGCGGAGGCTCGACAGATCGAGGCTCACGGAGTAGACTAACCTAGCTACGCTGAGCTAAGGCTAGGAGACGGCATGGGAGTCTTCAACGTACACGACGCCAAAACGCACCTTTCAAGGCTTCTCGAGCGAGTCGCCCAGGGAGAAGAAGTCATCATTGCGAAGAGCGGTCGGCCGGTAGCGAAGCTGGTGCCGTTGCCTGCCGAGCCTCGCCGGCCCGGGCGCCTGAAGGGTCGGATCCGCCTTGGCCCTGACTTCGACGAGCCGCTACCGGAGGAGGTCCTGGCTCCATTCCGCGGGGAAGGTGAGTGAAGCTCCTTCTGGACAGCCACGCCTTCCTCTGGTGGCTCACCGAAAATCCCAAGCTCAGCGCCGAAGCCCGGCAGGCGGTTGCCGATCCCACTGCGACTGTCTACGTCAGCGCCGCGACGATCTGGGAGCTTTCGATCAAGGCCGCTCTCGGCAGATTGGATCTCGGCGGCGCCGACCTGGTGGAAGAAATCGCAGGCAACGAGTTCGTGGAGCTGCCCATGAGCGCGCGGCACTCGCTCGCTGCCGCCTACCTGCCTCGTCATCACGGAGACCCGTTCGACCGCATGCTGATCGCCCAGGCGCAGCTCGAAGGTTTGACGGTGGTCAGCAGAGACGCCGCACTTCGCGCCTACGGAATCTCGATCCTCCCGACCTGAGGCAGCGCTGGCCTTGGGGCTCAGGCCCACTTTCGCTGCACGTCAACCCGGCGCTCGCTGCATCCTCAACTACCTGCGCTCCTGAGAGCCTGCCCTCCACTCCGGCCCACTCATCGAGCAGTCCATTGATTTCGGCCGCGACTTGCCGCTTGTGAACATTCTCGGCCCTGAGCAGCGCCGGCCGATCTCGGGATCTCGGGCAGGCTCGATCTCACTAAGGCGGGATCCCGAGCAGGGAACGCCGTGAGGCACTCCTCTCTCAGCGCACTCCAGGTAGGATGGACCAATCGAGGGCTATGTCGCCGCCCGACTCCGGCAGCTTGCGTCGACGAAAGCGCATCAGCGTAGGCGACTTAACGATCCGACCGGCCACCAAGGCCGATCCGCTCTTGAATCCCGTTGCCAGCTGAATCATTCTCCGATCGACCGCGCCATATGCCCCCGCGACGTGATCTATGTCAAGATGGCTGCTCATCTTCATCACTATGAGATTGTCGCACTGACTAATTACGTTGGCATGCAGCTTCTGCGGACGCTGTGAAGCGAGAATCAACCATAAGCCGTATTTTCGCCCTTCTGCTGCGATCCTCATCAAACCCTGCGCTACAGGGTTATCGGTATCATCTGCCGGCACGAAGTTGTGAGCTTCATCCACAACGATCAGCGTCGGCTGCCGATCGTCACGCCTCTCCCATAAGCGAGAGACGGCGTCAGAAATGATCTTGTCCCAGAGGACGCTTTCCAGGGGGTTGAAGTTGAATAACACTCCTCGGCCGCGGCGGCGGAACAGCTTCCCTATCGCAGCCCTGTACGCCTCCGGATGACGACCTTCTGCGACCACCATTCTCTTGCCTTCCGGCAGTTCGTGCACCTTCGCGAAGTCTCCATTAGGGTCAAAGATGACCAGGCGTACAGACGTTCGCTCGAGGAGTTCCTCCACTATGACGCCCAGCGCGTAGGACTTGCCCGCACCCGATTGTGCGAGCAGCGCGGTATGCCGGTTGAAGCCACTTGCATTGAACGCTACGGGTATCCTTTCATCCGTCAAGAGCGCGCCAGCGTCCAGGGCGGCTGGTGTAACTTCCAGCCCAGTGACCGGATCTTTCATGCTTCTTACGGATCCATAGTAGGACAGTCCAGCCTCTAGGGAGATTCGCTCGACATCGCCGAAAAAAAGTGGCACGCTTGTTACCTCCTCCAGTTCGCCCTGGTCGGAGATGATCGAGAGTATCTGTATCGTTCCAGTCGTGCTCTGCCCGTCGTAACCATCCTTAGCTACTGCTGATTCAACCAATGCCAACAGCTTTCCAGGGCCTCCGCCGCCCTCGGGTCGAACGATGATCGTATCGCCCGTTCGCAGGCCAAGTTCTGCCGGTCCCATGAAGGTGCTGCGCGGCTGAATGGAACCGTCAACGCGGATCAAGTCGGACCTTCTGGATTGCTCGGCCATCCGTATCTCACCACTTTGGTCTAACGAGTGCTTCAACTTCTCTGGCGATGGCTTCTACTCGACCCGGATCGTACCCTGGCGGTGGAGAAACGGAGCGACGTTCGACGCCTTCTTTGAGGTTGGCCGCGTGGATCGCAGAGATGGCCGGTCGTTCGCGCGGATAGAGACTCAAGTAAAAACCGGGGCCGTGTTTCCGCGTGGCAAGTACGATCTCATTCTTGTCCTGTTCCCATATTTCCTTGTGGAATGCAATGACCTGCTCCAATGGGACTACGTCAATCGATGAGCTTGCGAGGCATATCTCGTCGTAGTAGAGCTGACCAAACAGGTTTGCATGATACCCTCGTCCAATCGGTGTTACTGCGATCTTGGACCGACTGGTCAAGGAAGATATAGGTATCTTGTAACCATCCTGGCTCCATAGAAGGGGTCGCGACCGCAGAAGAAGGTCGTTGATGGCTTTGAGCAACAAGGGAGCTCGATATCCAAAGCGGCCAAGAGTGATCGCCAGCTCGTCGAGAGTGGTCGAGCCATCGCATACTTGTATGAGGAAGTCAAGAATACGCGGCTTAATCAGTCTGTACTCTTGCCGCATGTCGGTGCCCAGCGCATAAAGGTTTTCTAGGTTCTGGTGAAGCAGGCTCTCTCCACTGCCGAAGAAGAAGGATCTTGCGATCTCGCTGGCTCGCATATTTTCGAGCGGGTTTGTAGACTCCGAAAGTGGAGGCAGCAGTCTGGACTGCGCAAAATTGAGAAAATTACGAATGGCAAAACGGACGCTGAGCCCTGAGGTGGCGTCGAACATGTCGCCCCAGAGACTCCCGGGCGCCGTCAGAGAGGAGATTAGTGATCGCAGGTACGCCGGAGCATCAACAGGGCAACCCTTGTCCTGCGAGAGCTTTGCTACTCGCTTCATCAACACTTCGCGCACGCTCGGCGAGCAATGGTTCTTTACCCGCACAAGCATATGTGCATGAACGGATCGTTCCCAGGTGAGGGGCCGTATGGCGATGAACGTCCTGGCTCGCAGCACATCAGACAGCAGTATGACGAAGTCTACAAGCCCGCGCTGCACGTCGGGTTCCAATTGATCGACGTTATCCAGGAAGATATAGCGGCAACTGCACTGGAAGAGCTTCAAGATCTTGACGGCGTAGATGAGCTGGAACATGCGGTACCAAACGAGGTCGCGTTCCGGTATGTGCTTCATGAGCTCCGACCGCTGCTGTTCCAGTGAGTGCGCAATATGGTCGATAGACCAGCCGGCGTATGCTGTCTTCGTTGCGAGGGCCCGGATCTGGTAATTGGACTCGTTCAGCCAGCGGTGCAGCACGGTGGAACGATCCCGAATACCAGATTGTTCGAGAGCCCATGCCCAGAACGCAGCCTCGGTTTCGAATGAGAAGCTCGCCCCTAGTAGGTTCTCGACCCGCGAGGCAGCTATGTTCCAGAACTCATTCATCTGGTTGTCTATCCGCTCCTTCTGTGGTAGATGGCGGGCCGGCTCAGACATATCGCCCGCATCGAAGCACAAGACTATTGGCGGACAGCTACAGTGTCCCGCTGCGGCGCTGGAATCGGTACATGTTCTGGTTTGGGTTTCTAGGAGCCTGATTAGTCTGCGTACTGTCGTGGATTTTCCCATTCCAATGCCACCGATCAACACCATGACGTCGAGGCCTGCCTTTACCTTCGCGGCAGGATCCTGCAAGAGGAATTCGGCAAGAGTGTCTTCGTACTCATTCGGCGGCAGTTCTTTGAGCTTGCCGGTCTCCCATTGATAGCAACGGGTACCTGAGCAGTAGTCGTCGCTAGACGTTACGTCACCGCCGAGATGGTCGGAGAGTAGCTTCATGTGCTTCCAAAGATAGTCGGTCATGGCTTGCTCCTCGACGGAGGCACGGGAAGTCCGAGCCGGTATCCAATCGACGAAGGACGCGGCCCGCCTGCCAGCTGCAGAGAAAGGTGAAGCGTATCCCGCGCGGCCTGCTATGTCAATGAGGAAGAGAGTGCTGAATAATAGCAATATGCGCACTCCTCTGTAGGCGACAAGCGGAGGAGGTACGATCCCTCGCCACGGAAGGGGAACTGAGGTTTGGCGCTATCGATGCAGGCGGCAACCGGGCGTTTGCCGGCTGCGGCGTAGATCACCAGGTAACGCTCGCGTTTGGCCTGCGAGGTGAGGCGGCTGAGATAGTTGAGGCGCTGCCAAGGCTTGGTGTCGTCGCCTTGCTTCCGAGCGTTTTTCCATTCCTGTTCCGCCCAATCGAGCCAACTCGCGGTGCGCACCCGACCAGCGCGGCGCAGCTCATCCGGGCCCACCAGTCGAAAGCTCGGCTCGCCAGGATCGCTCAACGTGGGGAGGATGACGAGCGACGGCGTGGAGCTCAGGGCATAGGGCAGGATGTGGTCGCCGGCGGCAGTCAGGTAGAGATTGCTGGTCTCGACGACATGGTTGACTCGTGCAGCCTTGCACTTCTTGGCCTCCCTTGCTGCAGCCGGATCGGTGATGACGCGGACGCTTGCTGCGCTGCGGTCGGCCACGCCTTCAGCACGGACCACCAGCAAGGTCTGAGGATAGAGGACGGCTCCCTGCTCAAAGCGCCTTGCGTAATGAGTGGGCAAGAGCCGTGGCGCATCAGGCTCAGCCGTCGGCGCGGTCGCCGGATCAACCTGGCGCCATGTTGACCGCTTGCCAAGGTAAACCAGTTCCCAGGCCACCCTAAGATCTAGGAGACTGCCCCTCGCTGCGGAAAGGGGAGGTCCTCTTCCGCAAGGTTGCCAGAGATGACGCGACCGGCTTTCTTGCGCGTGGGCGAGAGCCGGAAATGGAGATGAAGAGGGCGGCGGCGGGCACCATCAATAGAGGCTCGACTGGCAAGTCCCAGATCTCAGCCACGTCGAAGCGCGTCTGGTAGCGACCCTCGCGGAGATTCCGAGGTGCTGGCGGTGCTTCTGAGCCGACCTCGGGATCTGCGGCAGGTATGTCGCTTCGAAGAGCTCTACCAGTTCGCGGACGGTGATTCTGCTGACCTCGACTCCCGCCTTCAGCTGACGCTCCGCCTCCTCGGCGCACTCCTTGGCACACGCCTTGGTCGGACAGGTCCCATACCGTATCGGATACTTCTGCAAACGAACCGACCACTCCCAACGCTTCGTGCCTGTTGCCCTGCTCCGCCGAATCGTGGCCATGCAACTCACCTCTCAACTGTGGTACATGTGCGGTACGCCAGCCAGGGAGGCAAACTGGCGGCCCGACGCATCACCACAAGTATAATGTTTAGAGAGAATTGCGTGGTGCGGCTGGGAGGACTCGAACCCCCGACCAAGAGTTTAGGAAACTCCTGCTCTTTCCACCTGAGCTACAGCCGCAGGCCTTGGTCAGTATAGCCCAGGGCGGCAAGGGGCCTGTCCAGGCCGATGGGAGCGCTACGGGGACCCTGCCCCGGCGGCGCTGAGGGCTGTCGAGGCTCTGCCCTCTCCTCCTACTGCGTGGTCCACCAGAGGAGGGCGATGAGGAGGAGCTGCATGGGGAGGCGCAGGGCCAGGGGGGTGGCGGGCTTGCCGGCGATGGGAAGATGGTTCTTGGCGGCCTTGACGTTGGCGGGGAAGACGGCGACGAGGAAGAGGATGAGGGCCAGGCCGGCCCAGCGGCGGGTGGCGGGGAGGAGGATGCCGACGGCGCCGAGGATCTCGCAGAGGCCGGTCAGGAAGATGGTCTGGCGGGGGGCGGGGACCCAGGCGGGGAGCATGCGGAGGAGATCCTCTTTCATGCGGTTGAAATGGGCGGAGGCGGTGACGAGGAGGAGGGTGGCGAGGGCCCAGCGGGTGGCGGCGGGCCAGGTTGCCAGGGCGGTGACGCCCGCGGCGCCGAGGCCACGGTAGAGGAGCAGCGCGCCGACCAGCACCGCCATCAGGATCGTCATGGGCGACTCCTTGATTCCGGAGCTCGGCCCCCGGGTTGAGCGTCGCGGGGGTGCATGGGACCGAGGGTCAGTACTGGATGAGGGAGGCGACGTCGTAGCCGGCGAGGTTGGCGCGGCCGGGGAGGAAGGTGAGCTCGATGATGAAGCCGAGGCCGACGACGGTGGCGCCCTGGGACTCGACGAGGCGGGCGGTGGCGCGGGCGGTGCCGCCGGTGGCGATGAGGTCGTCGACGATGAGGACGCGCTCGCCGCTTGAGACCGCGTCCTGGTGCATCTCGAGGGCGTCGGTGCCGTACTCGAGGGAGTAGGACTCGCGCACCTTGAGGTAGGGGAGCTTGCCGGGCTTGCGCACGGGCACGAAGCCGGCGTTGAGGTTGTAGGCGACGATGGGGCCGAACATGAAGCCTCGCGACTCGATGCCCACGACCTTGTCGATGTGGCGTTCGGCGAAGAGCCAGACGAAGCGGTCCACGGTCTGGCGCAGGGCGAGCGGGTTCTGCAAGAGGGTGGTGATGTCGTAGAAGAGGATGCCGGGCTTGGGGAAGTCGGGCACCTCGCGGATGTAGGTCTTCAGGTCGTCCATGTCGCTTTCGCCCCCCGGCTCTCCGGGCGCGGCTGGCGCGCCGCGTCACCAGCTGTCGATGTCGAAGCGGTCCCACGCCGGGACCGCGGCGAGCGGCTCCTCGTGCAGGCCGGCGACGACCGCTCCCGGCGGCCCTTGCCGCATCCAGGTCTTGAACTCCTCGACTCTCTCCGGCTCGCCGGCGGCCTCGATCTCGACGTCGCCGTCGGGCAGGTTGCGGACGCGGCCGACCACGCCGAGCTCGCGCGCCACGCCGCGCGTGAAGTAGCGGAAGCCGACGCCCTGCACGCGCCCGCGCAACCGCAGGCGGACGGCGATCCGCTCGCCCTGCCGAGGCCCGGCGCCGCCGCTGCCCGCGGCGCTGACGCCACCGCCGCCCGCGCCGCCAATGCTGTCGCCGCCCGGGCGATCGCTGCCGCTGTCGCCACCCGAGCCGCCGCCGCTCATTTCCCGCCCTCCTTCCAGCCGTGGCGGCCGAGCAGGGGCACGAAGCCGACCTCCTCGCCTTCCTTGCGCCGCAGCTCGCCGCGGGCGGATTTGCGGTAGAGGATCAGCCGCTGGGTGTGCCGGTCGCCCTCGGGGATGAGCAGGCTTCCACCCGGCGCCAGCTGGTCGAGCAGCGGCTCGGGCACCCTGGGGGCGCCGGCGGCGACCAGGATGCGGTCGTAGGGCGCCCACTCGCTCCAGCCGACGGTGCCGTCGAAGACCTGGATCTTGACGTTCTCGTAGCCCAGCTGGCGGATGCGCGGGATGGCCTGCTGGGCCAGCTCGGCGATGCGCTCGAGGCTGTAGACCCGCCGCGCGAGCAGCGCCAGGAGCGCCGTCTGGTAGCCCGAGCCGGTGCCGATCTCGAGCACCGAGTGGTGCGGCAGGACCTCCAGCAGCTCGGTCATCCGCGCCACGACGTAGGGCTGGGAGATGGTCTGCGCGGCGCCGATCGGCAACGCGTGGTCGCCGTAGGCCTGGGAGCGCAGGTGGTCGCGGACGAAGAGGTGGCGCGGCACCTTGCGCATCGCCGTCAGCACGCGCTGATCCTGGACCCCGCGGCCGGCGACCAGGTCGCGCACCATGCGCTCGCGCTGCACGGCGTAGTCGCTCATTCGCCGCCAGCGTCGCGCGGCTTCGCGGCCGGACCGCCCTCGCGGAGCTCGGCGAGGTCGAGACGCGCCAGCTTCTGCTGCAGGGCGCCGAAGATCTCGAGCCCGAGGTAGTAGGTGAGGTCGAGATGCAGCGGGGTGATCGACACCCGGCCCGACGACACCGCCTCGTGGTCGGTGCCGCTGTCGCTCTGCCACATCGGGGTGCCGGCGATCCAGTAGTACTTGCGGCCGCGCGGGTCGAGCTTCTCGACCACCGACTGCTTGTAGACCCGCCGCCCCAGGCGGGTGAAGCTGATGCCGTTGATGGTCCCCGCCGGGACGTTGACGTTGAGCAGCAGGTCCGGCGGCAGCGTCTCCTGCAGCAGGGTCTCGACCAGCAGGCGGGCGAAGCGGGCCGCTGGCTCGAAGGAGAAGCCCTCGCCCACCTCTTGGCTGAAGGCGAGGGAAGGGATGCCGAGCAGCGTTCCCTCGAAGGTGGCGCTCACCGTCCCCGAGTAGGTGACGTCGTCGCCGACGTTGAGGCCGAAGTTGATGCCGGAGCAGATGAGGTCCGGCGGCCGGTCCTTGAGCACCCACAGCACCGCCAGGTTGACGCAGTCGGTCGGCGTGCCGTCCACCGAATACCAGTTCTCGCGCACCTTCTGCATACGCAGCGGGCGGCTCAGGGTCAGGGCGTGGCCCGAGGCGCTCTGCTCGCGGTCGGGCGCCACCACGAAGACCTCCGCCACGGCCGAGAGCGCGGAGACGAGCGTCTTGATGCCTTCGGAGAAGATGCCGTCGTCGTTGGTCACCAGGATGCGGGTCATGGCCGGGCCTCTCCCTGCCTGCCGCCGGCCGCGGCTAGCGGGCCGTCCGCATGTACCTGCCGACGAGAGGCGCCAGCGCGTGCAGCGTCGCCTCCGGGACCCGCGAGCGCTCGGTGATCAAGGCATGGCGCAGCGCGTCCGGGCAGGGACAGCCTTCCCGCTCCTCGGGCAGGCGCGCCACCATGTGGCGCACCACCTCCTGCGACATGACTACGTTCTTGCCGATCACCTCCATCACCCCCTCGCCGGTGACCGCCTCCTCGGTATCGTGCCAGCAGTCGTAGTCGGTGATCATCGACAGCGACACGTAGCAGATCTCGGCCTCGCGCGCCAGGCGCGCCTCGGTCAGGTTGGTCATGCCGATGACGTCGACGCCGTGCGAGCGGTAGATCTCCGACTCGGCGCGGGTCGAGAACTGCGGCCCCTCCATGTTCACGTAGGTGCCGCCCCGGTGCACCGTGGCGCCGGCGGCGCGCGCTGCCTCGACGCCGATGTCGATCAGCCGCGGGCAGATCGGCTTGGCCAGCGAGACGTGCGCCACCAGGCCGTTGCCGAAGAAGGTGTCGACGCGGTGCCGCGTGCGGTCGTAGAACTGGTCCGGCAACACGATGTCGGTCGGTTTGTACTCGATCTTCATCGAGCCCACGGCGGATACCGAGATGAGCTGCTCGACGCCCAACACCTTGAAGCCATAGATGTTGGCGCGGTAGTTGAGCTCCGACGGCAGCAGCCGGTGGCCGCGGCCGTGGCGCGGCAGGAAGGCCACCCGCCGCCCCTCGAGCTCGCCGATCACGAAGGGGTCGGAAGGGTCGCCGAAGGGCGTGGTCAGACGCCGCT
>Ga0307479_10001798_pt1 | contig 19578 bp, 15 predicted proteins | sample atmos_gasesECM4C_FD_203743 | JGI IMG/M metagenome (GOLD analysis project Ga0307479, IMG submission 203743) | Hardwood forest soil microbial communities from Morgan-Monroe State Forest, Indiana, United States - atmos_gasesECM4C_515 | ecosystem: Environmental > Terrestrial > Soil > Temperate...
CGCTCATTTTGTCTTCGGTCGGAATTTATGGAGTCTTGTCCTACACCGTTGCGCAGCGCACGCGTGAAATCGGCATCCGCATGGCGCTAGGCGCGTCGCAAGCGCAAGTGATGCGCGACGTGCTCGGATACGGTGTGCGGCTAACGAGTTTTGGGCTGGTGTTTGGTCTCGCTGGCGCGTTGGCGGGCACGCGGCTGCTCTCCTCATTGCTCTACGGTGTGCGTTCCACGGACGCCATCACGTTTGTCGCGGTGTCCATGGTGCTGACGGCTGTTGCATTGATGGCCAGCTACATCCCCGCGCGCCGCGCCATGCGCGTCGACCCCATCATCGCACTGCGTTACGAATAAATTTGCTAAATTTCGCCCGCCCCGGTTGAACTATTTTGCTTGCCAATCCGTCTTACGGCATAGCAGACGTGACTTGTAATCCGCTTTGCGTTACGGTACGGAAACGTTGCATTTGCGTCTCGCGCGAACGGCTAGTCTGACCGAGGAGGTATCGCGGACATGAGGATCCTGGCTCTGTTCGAGACGATCTCGTTGGATGTGCGCATCGCGATTCGCAGTCTCCTGAAGAATCCCGGTTTCCTGGTCGTAGTCATATTGTCGCTGGCCCTGGGCATCGCGGCCAACAGCACGATCTTCAGCGTTGTCGACACCCTCATCTACCGCCCGTTGCCCTATCCCCAACCCGAAAAGCTCGTAGTGATTTGGCAGACGGAACAAGCGCACCCAGAGCAACGCAATGCTCCCCCCATCGCGCAACAGGTCGACTGGAACAAACAGAATCATGTCTTTGAAGACATCGCGCTGATCAGCTTCAACGACAGGGCCAGCGTTTCCGGCCTCGGCGAGCCGCGCCCGCTGCGCACGCAATACCTGACTCCCAATCTTTTCAGCTTGCTTGGTGCGAAACCGATTATGGGCCGCGTTTTTCTGGCCGCGGAAGCGCAAGACAAAGCTCAGACCATCGTGATCAGCTACGAATTCTGGAAGCGCGAGCTCAACAGCGATCCCCAGGTGCTGGGAAAGAGCTTCTCCATCGAGGGCGTGGACTCGACCATTGTCGGAGTCATGCAGCCCCGCTTCTCTCCGTTCTATGGCGGCCGCCTCGACCTGTGGGTGCCCATCAATCCGGAGAGCAGCCGTTATTCGACGCGCATCGATCATTGGCTGATGCCCGTCGCGCGCTTGAAGCCGGGCGTCACGATCGCACAGGCGCAAACGGAAATGGACGTGATCTCGCGCCGCCTCGAGCAGGAATATTCCGCGACCAATAAAGGCACGGGCGCGATCGTTCTTCCTTTGCACGACGATCTTTTCCGCTTCGCCGGACCAATACTCTATCCGCTCTTCGGCTCGGTGGCTTTCGTTTTGCTCATTGCCTGCGTGAACGTGGCCAACCTTTTGCAGTTCCGCACCGAGACACGCCGCAAAGAATATGCCCTGCGTTCCTCCCTCGGAGCCGGGCGGCGCCGCTTGATTCAGCAGTTGCTGACCGAAAGCGGGATCTTGGCGCTTTCGGGAGGCTTGCTGGGCACCGCTCTGACCTATGCCGGAATCAAAATGCTCGTTGCGCTGGCCGGAGATTTTCCGAACGCAGCCGACGTCGGCGTCGATGGCCGGGTGCTGCTGTTCACCGTCGGTGTCTCGCTGCTGACCGCGATCTTGTTTGGTTTGGCTCCCGCGATTCAGGCTTCTCGTCCCGACCTGAATGTTGTGTTGCGCGAGGGCGAGCGCAAGACAACAAACACTTCCGGACGGCTGGCTCGGCATTCGCTGGCCGTGGCTGAGGTGGCGCTTGCGATGGTGCTGCTCGTCGGCGCCGGCCTGATGATCAATACGATGTTGCGCTTGCAGCGGGTAAATCCGGGATTCGACGGCCACCACGAGTTGACCATGGATTTCCAGCTTCCGGAAGGAGGGAAGTACGCGGAGCGCGTGCCGGGTGGGGACATGGAAAAAGTGCTGCCTTCGGTCACCGCGTTCTATCAGCGTCTGCTGGAAAAAACTGGCGCGCTTCCGGGCGTGGAGTCCGCCGCGCTGATCGGCGCACTGCCCACGCGGTGCTGCCCGGAGTTTTATTCCTTTGCGATTCTCGGCCACCCGGCACCGCCGCCGGAGAATCGGCCGCAGGCCGGTTACAGCGAAGTCAGCTCTGGAATATTTAGCACGCTGAAGATTCCGCTAGTAAAAGGACGTTACCTCGACGATCACGACACAGAAGCCGCGCCGTGGGTCATTGCCATCAACCAGGCCTTCGCGCGCAAGTTCTTCCCGAACGAAGACCCCATCGGCCAGCAAATCCTGCTTCGCTATGACCCCTACCCGGTGGACGAACTGCGCCCGCGGCAAATTGTAGGCATCGTGGGCGACGTCAAACATTTTGGGCCGGGACAAGAGACGCCGCCGTTTGTTTATGCGCCGTATACGCAGCAGCCGGCGATTTTTCCGGGTGGAGCGGACAGGGCTCACCTGCACAAGGCGTTGGTGTTGCGAACAGCTTCCGGCGGAAGCGGTGGCGGGACCAACCTGGCAGCGAACGTGAAGAAGGCGCTGGCGGAGATCGATCCCAATCAGCCCGTTACCAACATCATGACCATGGAGGACGTGTTGACCGCGTCCGTCGGTGATTCGCGGTTTTACATGCAGCTACTGGGCATCTTCGCGGGCGTCGCGGTTTTGCTGGCGGCAGTGGGTATTTACGGCGTGATGTCTTATTCCGTGAGCGAGCGCACGCACGAGATCGGCATTCGCATGGCGCTGGGCGCTGAACGCAGCGACGTTCTCGGGCTGATCGCCAAACTTTGGCTCAAACTCACATTCATAGGCGTAGCCATCGGAGTGGCCTTGGCGCTAGGGGTGGCGCGCTTGATCTCCAGCTTTCTGTTTGGAGTCAAACCAACAGATCCGCTGACGTACGCAGCGGTTGCCGTGGGACTGGCTGCTATCGCGTTGCTGGCCTGTTACATTCCCGCGCGGCGAGCGATGAGGGTCGATCCCCTTGTAGCGTTGCGCTACGAGTGATCTTCCGTAGACGCTATCGTCGGCTGAAGCATGCAGCTTTGTTGAGATCGGCGAATGCCGAGCGGACGCGCAGGCAACACACTACTCATGCTCAGCCCTTAGAGTCGCGCAGCACTTCCGTTGCTTCAGACTGGCTCAGCACGCCCTTGCGCACCAACACTTGCACCAGCCTCGCGGCGCAGTCCGTGTCGGGCAATTTTCCCTGCTTTGCCGGGGGAAACGCGTTCTCAAACAAAGTGCGCGGCGGCAAGCCTAGCTCGCCAAGCCAACTCTCCACCACCGCCCGCTGCGTCTCCGTGATCTCTCCGAACACCAGTCCCATCCCCGAACCCGCGTGACGCGAACTGACGTTTGCGAGCACGTCCAGAGTCATGTCCGCCCGCTGAATCTGCAGCCGCACCGCCGCCCCCATCGGAAGCGGGTTCAGCGTATCCACGTAGCAGCCTTGCAAGCTCAAATCCGAGGTGCGCGCCTGAATGCGGGATCCTGTGCGCATTTCCACCATTTCGATCGGCGCGATAAACGGCGCCCTAGTTCCGTTGCGGCGCTCACTTGGCGTGGTGCTCGCCGCCGTTTGCGCTTGCGCGCTGGAGAATTGTGCCGATACGCTTGCGTTAGCGGACTGCGTAGTCGTCGGTTGCAGGCAGGACAACAGCGCCACCGCCACTCCGTACCCGTCTTCCCGCCGGTGCACCCGCACTACTTCCCCGATTTGCTCCAGGTTTGCCGCCCCAACGTTCGGGTCGTAGGGAGAGGTCACCCGGACACGCATCCCCTTGTAATAGCGGTTTAGCTCCGTGAAGAAATAGATGGCCTTTCGCGAAGCGTTTTGCGTCAGGCGCACTTCATCAAAATTGCCGTCGTTGAAATCCGCGCTGCGAATCCGTACCTGCAGGGAAATACCCGCGCGGCGCATCTGCCGGCGTTCCGTCCGAGTTGCGGGGACAGTGGCGGGTTGCGCGGGTGCTACGGCACTCAAGCGTTCGGACATGATTGGACGAGCCTCGGTGCGAGACCTGTAGCGGTCTGCACTTTCTGCCAATATTGTGGCTGAGCGCCCGCGAACTACCCATAGAACAGGGGTACCGCACTGAGGGTACCAAAGGAGGGCGGCGGCCGGGCGATGAGTTCGCGGTGTTAACTACAGTGCTATCGGCACCTTTCACCGGCCGCTGCGCAAATACATTACGCCGTACCGATACATCTTCTGCTCCGGCAGTTCCTGCACGTAGACGATCTGGGCCGATACAAAGATGGCTTGGTCGCCTGGCGAATACGGAACGGCCACGTCAATCAGCGTTTTCTCAAAGTACCTCTGGGTGCTCTTGAAGCGCAGGCCGCCACGCGACATGTCCTCGCAGGTGACAATGTCGTCTTGCAGGTTTGGCCGCCGCACGCAAGCCTTGAAGTTCACGCGTGTCCTTGCATGCTTTCGCCGATTCTCTCGTTCCTTTGTCGCGACGCCTGCAGCGGATGGCGTCGCAGCGGGCGCCGTCTCCGGTGGCGGATCGGGGGCCGAAGGCTGGGCAGTGGCTGGCCCGATCGTGGGTGCGGAGCCGCGCGTTTCCGTCTCCATCCAGGCAGCGCCGGCGAACGCGGACGGTTTTTCCGGTGGGACGCTGGGCATCTCGGCCGAGCGCCACGGACGCGGAGCGGCAGGCGAACCTAAGGTGTCCGGCTCGCCGAGGGTATCCTCGGAGGGCTCGCCTCTTGCGGCCGCCAGCTTCCACAGCGTCGACGACCCGCACTTCTTACAGTACTTCACGATGCCTTCGTTGACCGCCATTACATCGGACGCGAGATCGCTGTGGTCGGCCATCTCCCGCGTACGGCAATTGCCGCACTCGAGAAGAGTCTTGCTGGCCTGCTTTTCGCTTTCCGTCAAATCCGGGAAATCGATGCCCCAGAAATTCATCTTGCTGTCCAGGAAGGCCACACCGTAGATATAGGTGTCGCCGTCGGAGCCGATCTGGCCGACCACGCGGGCCTCGATTTCTTTGCTGGACTCCTCGCTGCGAATGACCAGTTCCTGCTCGGCGGAGAGTTTGTAGGTCGAGGCGATACCCGCGCCGTGGCGGCTGAGCAGCACGGTCTTGGTAACCTCGGAAAACACACGTCCTTCGATGTCGCTGCCAACGAGAGTGATAGCGACCTGTTTGGGAATGCGTGCACTGCGACGTGTGCCGTCTGGAGGCATAGCTCTATGCCGCTGGGGGAAGGGGCGAACTTGAGGCGATAGTAACACAGTAGGTCAATGAATGTGCTGAACCGCGGAATGTCGCATGTCGGGAAGGGCAAGCCGCGAAGGGCGTGGAGTGTACACCCCTGTGGTGACAGGAAGCATGCGCAATCGAATGAGGGCACAGGAGATAGAGGCGCCACGTAGCGCATATGACGGCGGAGGGACGCGCGGATGCGCAGGTACTCCACCCCTAGTGTTTTTGTAAGGGCAACAATATACTAAACACACAAAGGAAAATTTACTGGGATGGTTTCGCGGCGGGCTGGCGTTATTGTATGTAGTTTTTGCCTTTGCAAGCCCTCAGTGCATCGCTGGGTGTGACAGTAACTTCCACATTAGCGGCTTGGCAGAAAACCAAGGAATATTTTGGGTTGGGGGGCGCGAATATATCGGTGTAGTCAATCCGTCCATAGACCACCATTGGCCGTTTGACATCGTCAGGACTTCTGAGCACTTCCGAGAAAGCCGATATCGGCGGAAAGATGCCGGGGGGTACAATGCCGATGTCTTGGTCCCCAGCACGGTTGAAATTGATGCGCCGAATGTCATCGTCTCCTATGGCGACTCTTGCGAAAGCGAAGGTATTGAGAGCCGGAGATTTCCCGTAGTTCTGAATAGGAAGAAGTACCCGAATCCTTCCCTCGTGCACGCCAAATCTGCCACTATTTGGGGCACCCGGTGGAAGTTCTGGAAGAGCTATGTAGGGTCGCTGATCCTGCCTGAATTGTTGCTGAGCAAAAGCCAATGCGCCAGCTGCTGTACTGGCGCTGGATGTCGCAGCATCGGCCGCCTTCTTGGCTGCATCGGCTGCTCTTTTCATTTCGCACCACTGCAAAGCGGCATAATAAGCGTAGAAACCCACGGCCAAAAGAGTAAGAGTGGAGATGATGGTAGTTACCCAAAATCTGCTGGACTTGCTGGCCTCTTTGCTGCTTTTGGGTTCGGTCTTGCAGGATTTGGGCTTATATATTCCACTGGTACTGTCAAAGAAAAACCGGTCTTCGGCATCTTTAATATACCGGTCGCTGTCGGGCCTCTCTTCGCTAGCTGGATTTCTCTTCATGCTAGCCTTGATATATTAAATTTTGGCAGAATTCACTGGGAGCATTTACTGTGAAGAGAGAGTATATCGAAGGTAAGGCAGCTACGGAAGGATTTGATAAGGCAATGAAAGCCTTGTTCCGTGCCCCCAAACCTCCGAAACACAAACCAAAGAAGCGCAAGAAAGGCAAGGATTAGGCCGCTTTACGTTGGCCTCGGCCCCTGCCGTTTCGTGGTGTATTGAGTCTGTGCCTTTGCCAGTGAGTTCTTGGTAAGTGATTCGACGGTTCGCTATATGCTGTATGGCCATTTGAAAACGTTCACCATCTCCGATGAAGTGCTCTTTGGTGGCGCGATTGTTGTAGCGGAACACCTGTTTGTCTACGTAGCGGAACAGGTGAAAAGGTTCTACCGCAATGTACGTGCCTTTCAATCCGCGCTTGAGCAGACTCCAGAAGTTTTCCAGTCCATTTGTATGCACCTGTCCCTCGACGTATCGCTCCGCGTGGTCAATCGTTTTGTGGGCGAAGTCTGGATTGAGTCCCTGATAGGACATGAGCGCATTGGTGTAGATCGCGCCCTTTGCTGCGACGTGAGCGCGAATCTCCGCTTGCAAATGATGCTTGCGCCGAGTGGGAATGACGTTCGCGTGAACCTTCCCGCCGCGTTCCAAGATGCCGATGACAGGCGCCTTGTCCTTTACTCCGCGTTCGGTAATCACACGCTTGCGCCGTGCCGGGTGCATGAATCGCGCCGCGCCGCCGATGAAAGTCTCATCTACTTCCACTTCGCTACCGGGACCGCCGAGTTTAACGAAGTCTTTGTTGTGCATTGCGAGGCGGACGCGGCGCATCATAAACCATGCGCACTTCTGAGTGATTCCGAGCGCGCGCGCGATTTCATAGGAACTGATTCCGTTCTTAGCGTTCACGATCCAGGAAAGCGGGCTAAGCCGCTCGTGCGGAGTGACTGTGGAGTTGCGCGGCTCTTATTGGAAGCAACACTACGAGCGTGAAAATCCCGAGAGTTGTGCCCAGTGGAATATTAGAGAGCGACAAAAATCCTGCAATAAGCGCGAGCAGGCGGCCTGACGAGTTTCCTGCAAGGAGAGCGAGTCCAGCGATAATCCCCAAAATGCCGCAGACAACCGACAAAGCTATCGTTGCTATGTATAGGAGATGGAAATCAGCCATGAGCGGAAATGGGTTAGGAACGCGGTTGAGCAGCGCACCAAACATTACGGTCGCCGTGGTGGTGTAGATGAACAGGCAGAGCGCCATGATCAAGCGAAGGACTCCATAGAATATCCAACATGTTCCCAAGGTTCGGAGGTGAGCGCTTGGGCTCTGTGTAATGGGAATGTCAGAAGACATGCCTGCCCCTTTCAGCTGGCTTGGCGTGGGCCGGAAATCGACTTCAACGCAACAACAACCTGTTACTTTTATAGCGCGGAATAGGGGGACAGTCTGTACACATCTGAACACATGGCGCCCGTGTGTTTTGGTTCAATGGCGGTTGGTCTCGGTTAACGCGAGCACAGCGTAGGCTGTTGCGGCGTCGTTCATGAAGCGCGCGGTACCCGGACTTAGGTGATGCGCTTCGTTTTTGTTCAAGGAGTAGGACAGCCAGAAGCCTTCCGTCTTGTTCTGATTAGCCGCCAGCCACGCGAGGCCCTGTTGCAGTTGGGCATCCTGTCGAGGAAACCCTGCTTGTTGTAGTACGAAGGTGATGAAGCCTGTGGCGTAGCCGTCGCTCTGCGCTTCCTGCGGAGTTCCATCTGCTCGTTTCCACGCGCCAACTAGGGACGATAGGCTCCAGCCTCCGTCTGAGTGCTGCTTGCTCCGCAGTTCGCTCACGATGGCCTGTTGCTGTTCCGGCGCGACGATTCCGGGTAATTTCGCCGAAGCCCACAGCAGGGCAACACGATTGATGGGGGTTTGCGCCGCGCATTTGCGATTCAAGTATTCGCGCAACATCTTCAGGTTATTCTGGATTTCAGGTTGCGCGCGGTAATTTTCGGGGGCAGTGCCTGCCGCGACCGCGGCAAGGGTCGCTCCGTAAAAATCCGAATCGTCGGCTTCCCAAGGCTCATTAGCGAACCGCAGCCACAACCATGCGCCGGCTTTATCTCCGGTGGTTTGCTGTTCGGCCCACATGTTAGCCAGCGCGGCGCGCGTGTCGTTACTGAGTCGCCCCCTTTGCGCGTCGTTGCTGGCGAGGATCAGCGCATTGAGAACGGATTCCGTCCCGCGAGACTCGACGGTCTTGTACACGCCGCGGTCCACGTCGCTGTAGAACGGGGCGACTTCCTTCCAAAGGCGTACGCGCTTGGTGACATTGTCCAGGAGTCTGCGTTCGTTGGCCGAGGGAGCCTCTTCCGCAAGCGCGTGACGAAGAGCAGGCCGCGAGAGCGCATAAGGCACCGCGGTATGGCAGGACACACAAAAGGTTTCGTGATCGCGCGCGGCCTTGGGCCATTCCATCCACCAGCCGGCCCTCTGATCGAGATACGCGGCGGCAGCCTTCTGATCCCAGGAGTTCCCGGCCTTGCTTGCAGGCTGATCAGGGTAAGCAGGTGGAGCTTTAGGTTTGCCCGAGCCGGCGGCTCCGGTTTGTGTTTGCCAACAGATCGCAACCATTCCTGCTACGAGGCACACGGCCACGATGCCTGCAAATCGAAAATGAATCTTGTGGGCCATGAGCGAGACGCAAGAAGCGTCTATCCAACGCGAGAAGATTACCACGAACGCGACTTTGCGCGGCGCAGGCGCATGCTGCGCCTTCGCGGCTCTCTGGGCTGCTAGGGCAAACAGGATAAAGCGAAGGTGTCAGGCACCAAGCTACTTGTGGCGGCGGCGAACGAACGAGGCGAGGCCGAGCATGCCGGTGCCCAGAAGGGCGAGCGTTGCCGGCTCGGGAACAACGGTAGTCGGCGCTTTGATGGTGTCTCCAGAAACGATTTGCATATCGCTGCTGTCGCCGCCGAAAACGCGTCCGTCGAGGTTGGCGTTGGTCAGCGAGAGGACATCGTTGGGGGCCAGAATGATTCCCTGGAAAGCCAGCGGCAACTTGTAGCTGGAGGCGTTAGTATTGAGGTTAATGTTCTTGCCGGAGCCCGTGAAATTCCAAAGGACCTGATCATCGTTGAGACCGCTGAGAGTGACATCGCCTTTCAGGTTCACATCGCCCAGCGTCGCCGAAAAATTGAACACCACTGGATCGCCATTGAGGTCGCCATTGATGGTCAACACGTTCCCATCGACGGCGGTGTACGAGGTGATATTGAAAACGCGATAGGTGACACCATTGACCGTATCCAACTGACCAGCCGATGCGTTGATCGTCTGGGTTCCGCTAATGGCCAAGCCGGTCCCCAACCCTGCCAAACTTGAATTAAGGCTATTGACGTTATTGAGAGCGGTGGTTACCGCGGCGACGCTGTAATTAATCGATGTTGGCCCTGTGTCGCCGGGGGCGCCCGAGAATTGACTGGTATTCGCTGCGGAGAAGTCAAGCCGGCCTTTAACGGTGCTTGGACCGCTGTCAGAAACCTTTCCCGTACCACCAACGCCGACATTGCCGTTGATCGTTACGTTGGTGATGTGCAACGTATTGCCGCCCGTGCCTTCGTACAAGACGGCGTACTGGCTCGCGCTTACGCCGATAGGCACTTCGGTAGCACGGACCGACGGTACTACGAGTACCGCCAGGAGCAGCGCGGCGAGCGCGGTGGTCCAGTGGATTGCTGCAAATGTTTGGCGAGCTGATCGGCGAGTCATGAACGTCCCCCACGTGAAAGCTTCCGTGATCTAGATAGCAATCCGAAGCCCACGAAACGGGCGGGATATAACACCTTTGTTTGCAGCAGAAAGATAGGAAAATAGGGGATTTTACGGATGAAGCGGTTTGCACAATAGAGGAAGCAACCGTGCGGGAAAGGCGACTTGCTCGCGTCGGGCCGCCATGGCACTTGAGGTTGCTGAAGAAGCTGGACGGCCGGATTTCCACTCTACTGTTTGCGGGTGTCGGCCGTGTAGTGGGCTTGCAGGTAGAGAATGATTTTCTGTGTGTTGTCGTCGGGAATGGCGGCGCCGAATGCTTTGTTCATCTTGTTTACCTCGGCTTCCCAGGTTGCGGCGGGGAGCGGCGGCTGCATGGTGATGTAGCGCGGGCTGTGGCAGGTGTTGCAATAAATCTGAACGTCCTGCAGGCCATCTCCGGGGGCGAGCTCGGTAGCCGGCACCGGATACGCGGAAACCTGAAAGTTCGAGTCAGGCGAAAGCTCGACGGGCGCGGCTTGGCGGAGGATGCCAAGCTCCGCGGGGGAGTAGTAGCCTTTTTTCAATTCGGCGTAAACGATGGTGGCCATCACTAAGCTGCAAATCACTAGAAAAGTCGCGCGGGCTCTGTTTTTCATGGCGATTTCTCCCTTAGCTCGCATTTCCCACAACGACTTCCTGCCGCTCGATCCGATTCCAGAGGTAGCCGCCGGGATTCCAGACCGGCTCGTCGGGCTGCGTGTTGCCTTTTTCATCGGTCGCGCGGGCGGCCAGCCAATAGCGGCCTGGCGACTTGGCGGTCCACGACGATTCCCAGGTGCGGAAGGAATAGGCACCGTGGTTCTCTCCGAGTTTCGCGGCTATCCAGTTCTTTCCGCCATCATCGGAAACTTCCACGCGGTTCACCGCGCCAAAGCCGCTGAAAGCGATGCCGCGCAGCGTGACGTTCATTCCCGCAGGAATTTTGGATGAGCCATCGGGCGAGATGAGGAAAGACCGCACAGGAAACCGCTCGAGCGGGATTGTTTTTACCTTGCCGGCTTTTACATCTTCAGGGGTGGTGTTGCCGCGGGGAGTATCCGGCATGCGATATCCGGTCTTCATCCAGAAATTTTCGTCGGGCGCGGTAAGAACGCGAATCCAGCTGAGGCACTTGGTCCAGTAGGTCGCGAAATATCCGGGAACAACAAGCCGCACGGGAAATCCATTGAGCACGGGAAGCGGCTCGCCGTTCATCAGATAGGCGACGACGCTTTCGTCGAGGACAGGATTCTTGAGATCGAGCGATTTCAGAAAAAGATTCGAGCCGAGACCCGCTGGCCCCTGGCCGGTCTCGAGGCCCTGAAACTGGACCTGCAGAGAACCGCTCTTTAGGCCGGCCAGGTCGAGAAGCTCGCGCAGGCGTACTCCGGTCCACATGGCGTTGCCCATCGCGCCATTGCCCCATTGACCTCCGGGGACTCGGGGCAGCAGCCGGCTGCGGCTGTTGCCGGAGCATTCATTTACGGCGGCGACTGAAACCGGTTTGAATTTCTGCATCAAATCGGGAAGGGTGAACGCGAGCGCCTTGTTGACGTTGCCCTCGATCTGCAACTTCCATTCTTTCAGATCCACAGCGTTCGGAATGCCTTCGAGGTGCCAGCGGACATAAAAAGCTTCGTTGGGCGTGAAAACGGTGCGGAAATAATGGCGCGGCGTTTCGAGTTGAATGGGGCGGTCAGTGAGCAGGATTAAAGGAACTTTTTGGGGCTCGGCAATGTAGGGACCGACGGAATTCCAGTGCGGATTCGCGCCGGGCCCGGTGAACGGCTCCATTGTTTTTTCGGGAGACGGCTGCTGGGCCATGGCCGCGACCGGTGCTAGCCAGCGACTTGCGGCGATTCCACTGCTGGCCATTCCCAAAATTTTCAGCAGACCTCGCCGGGAAAGACATCGCTCTGACGCATGCATAGAGCACCCCCCGCCTTGCGGACTATTGGCCAAAGGGGTGAGAGGTGTCAAGCGCGACGGGGTTCGGTTAGGTTCTTATTTTTTCGCCGTCCCATGTGGTGGCGGCTTTGCGGAAGTAGGATTCGTTGGCCAGGTGGCAGGCCAGCGCGGCGTTGTGGCCGAAGACTACGTCTTCGACGTTAGGTTTGCGGGTGCGCACGGAGTCGAAGTAGGTCCACATGTGCGGTTTCTGCTCGTCCCAGGAAACGCTGCGGAAGGTGAGGCCCTGCAGGCCGGGTTCTTTGGCGGGCTTGGGATCGTGCTCCTCGTGCCATTTGTTGACGTACTCTTCACGCATGGCGCGGGGGAAACCGGAGGAGTAGTAGCTAGGCGATTCGTCTTTGCCGGTTTGCGGGTAATAAGTGAGCGCGTATTCGCTGACTTCGAGAATGCCCTTGGAGCCGTTGAAGCGATAAATCTCGGGAGACTCGGTGCCGAGATTCAGGCGAAAGTAGATGGGGATTTCGCCGTACTCGAAGAGCGTGGCGTGAACGTCGGGCATGTTGCGGCCATCTTTCCAGCGCAGGATGCCACCACTGGATAGCACGCGCTTGGGCGGCTCGTTGAGGCCGAGCATGAACATCATGCCGCTGACGAGATGCACGAGGAGATCGCCGGCGACTCCCGTGCCGTATTCCTTCCAGCAGCGCCAACGCGCGAAATATTTCGGTGACATGTCGGGATCCCAGGCGCGATGCGGAGCGGTGCCCTGCCAGGTTTCCCAATCAAGAGTTTTGAGAGAAAGATCGAAAGGCGGCGGATATTCCCAGGCGCCGGTGGGATCGTTGCGGCCGAGAGAACCTTCGACCATCATCAGGTCGCCGATGGTGCCTTGCGCGATCAGTTCCTTAGCTTTGGCGCAGAGCACGGAGCTGACGCGCTGCGAGCCGATCTGGATGACGCGGCCGGTGGCTTTGCCGGCCTTGACCATTTCCAGGCCGTCGGAAGGCGAGTGTGACATTGGCTTTTCGCAGTAAATGTCTTTTCCGGCGCTGACGGCGTCGACGACGACTTGCTTGTGCCAATGGTCCGGAACCGCGGCGATCAGGCAATCGATCTCTTTGTTGTCCAGAAGATCTTTGTAGCGGCGGGTGACGAAGAGATTGGGATTGCCGACGATTTCGCGCGCGAGCGTGTGGCGGCCGTCGTACAGATCGGCGGCCGCAATACATTCCGCGCCGGGAAGCGCCACGGCGGCGGTGAGCAGGCCCGAGCCTTGCATGCCGATGCCGATGATGCCGAAGCGCAGGCGGTCGCTGGGAGCGACGCGGGGATAGCTGGCGGCTTCGAGGCGCGTGTCGCGGAGGAAAAATGTGTTTCCGGCGGCTAGAGCGCTGGCCGCACCGGCGGTGCGTTGCAGGAATTTACGACGCGAGAGATCACTTTTCATTTTTTCTCCAGGTTTAAAAAACTCGAAAACCAAAACGAAAGAAACAGCGGCGATGAAGTTTACGCCTGCTCAACTGGGGCGCAATATATTGCGCCCCTACTCTTACTTCAGCGGCTGCAGGGCTACTTCCCTGAAGAAAACGATGTCGTTGTCGCTGTGATTCTGCAGGCCCATGTAGCCTTCGTTGGGGCGGCGGCCGCGCTGGGGCTCGAAGTCGAACTTTTTCTCGGGAACGGGCTGGCCCTCGGTGTAGTCGGTGACTTTTACGTCGTTGAGAACGACGACGGTGTGCGGGCCGTCGAGAGTGATGAGCATGGTGTTCCACTCCGGGCCGGGCTTGCCGGGCCGGGCGAGCGGCTTGGTGAGCGAGTAGAGCGTGCCGGTGACGTGATATTCGTCTTCCTTGGAATCTTCGGGCTGATTGTCGATCTGAACTTCGTAGCCGTAGTGAACCGGCATCCAAGGCTCGCGCGGTTCAACGGGGATGCGAATGAAGACGCCGGAATTGTCATTGTGGTCGCGCATCTTGTAAACGACGCGAATGCGGCAGTCGCCAACCTTGCCTGCGGTCCAATAGAGCAAGCCCATACCGCCGTGCGTCTGGATCAGGCCATTTTCGGCGGTCATGTTGCCCGGCCCGACGTGTTTCCAGCCGTCGAGATCCTTGCCGTTGAAGAGTTGCTGCCAGGGTTTTTCGCTTTGCGAGTAGCCGGGAATGGCGAGCACCGCAGCCGCGGCGAGAAGCAGAAAAAACAAATTGCGCATAAGCCCCCTTGTGCCGGGGGACATACTACAAGATTGGCGCCATCGCGGAGGAGAAATTTTGGAGTGCGGGAGACTTGCTCCCGCTTTTGAGCTGTAATGTGTAAATGACGGACCGAGCGTGACGGGTGAAAGTCGCACACGTCGGTTTGAATGGGAGTTGCTGTGCCCACCGTAAAAGCGGCGGCACCGCCGCACTCCAAAAAAAACGCTAGTTCAGTTCGCGGAGCCAGATGTTGCGATAGCGGACCAGGTGGTTGTGGTCTTGCAACGCTAGCGGGAGTTTTTCCGGCCCGGCGGCGTAGGGCGGCCGCACGTGGTGGCCAGTCGGGCCGGTCAGCTCGACGGAGCGTCAATTTTCTGTTATATTGTTCCGGTAGAAAAGTGCGTCCAAAAAGTGGGAGATTCCTCCCGCTTTTTTTATTTTAGGCATCTCCTCATCGGCTTCCGCGGATATGTAGAGGCACGACACCGTCGTGCGCGCCCGGCGTCAGTTTGAATTTTCTCCCTCTTCGCAACGACTGTCTTTACACAGCCACGGCCACCTGCAGCCTGCCTGTCGCAGGCAGGGTCGCCGCTACAGTGTGGCCGTGTGTTTCTCAATTTGCCTTCAAACCCATGCCAAACCAACAGCAGATCTTAAAGTCCATTGCGGCTGTGGCAAAGCGACTTGGCCGCGCGCCGTCGATATCGGAATTCGTCGCTCGCGCAGGAATTCCAAAGTATTTCGTCTTCCGATACTTTCCCACGTGGAATAAGGCCGTCAGGGCCGCAGGGCTCCGACCCAGCAAGTTGTACGCGCGGCCGGACGACTTTGAACTGCTCAAAGGTTGGGGCGAGACGGTGCGAAGACTGCGGACGGTGCCTTCGCGGCGCGCGTATCGTCTAAAGGGAACGCATTCGCCGCGCACCCTGGAAACGCGGTTTGGCTGCTGGGCCGCGGTGCCGCAGGCGTTTCGCAATTTCGCGGAAGGCAAGCCGGAGTGGGCGGATGTGCTGGCGCTGGCGCTCGTTCCTGCTCGGAAGAAGAAGGAGAGGCGGGAATCGAAGGAAGGTTCTTTTTGCGTGATTCAGCCGGGGAGAGCGCAACACCGGCTTTTACGCGAACGCCCCACCTACGGAGAGCCTCTGGACTTCCCGACCCTGCGCCACGAACCAGTCAACGAACAAGGTGTCGTGCTCCTTTTTGGGATGATCGCGAAACATTTGGGCTACGTGGTCGAATCCGTTCAAGCCGGTTTCCCCGATTGCGAGGCCAAACGTCAGATCGCGCCCAAGCGCTGGCAGCGCGTAAACATCGAATTTGAATTTGAGAGTCGCAATTTCCGTGACCACGGCCATCCGTTAACCGGCTGCGACGTAATCGTCTGCTGGCATCACAACTGGGAAGACTGTCCCGCCCACATCGAGGTCCTCGACCTTTCCACCCTCATCAAGTCCTTCCGCCGCTCCCAAGATTAGCGCCTGCCTCCCAAATCAATTTCAGTGCTTTGCCCCTCAATATAACTGCCGGTTTGCCCGTGATCCGCTCGCAATCGGCCTGGCAAGGCACGCCCGAGGTTCGATAGAACTACAATTCGTCTTTTGCAGGGTACGGTCAACGGTCAGAAATTCTCTATCTGCCACACATTCTTAGTACCGCTGGCTTCGGCTATAGCCAGGAATCGCCCGTCGCGAGATGGGATTGCAAACCCGATAGAATTGCTGGAACGGAGCAAGAGTGAAACTTTGCCATCGAGTGCAACCTTCAGTAATCCACTATCCCATTCATGATTATGCCAAGCAACGAGGAGACTCTTTCCATCCGCGGACCAATCTATGTTCGTCAATTCGTTCCATCCTTTTACAACCAGATCACGCGTTTTGCCCGAGGATGTGGAGCGAAGCCGGATCGTTCCATTGGGACTGAAAGGGATTATGGCTCGTTGCGAACCATCGGGAGACAAGCTCCAATTGCAGTCGGGATCGATTTGTGGGCGGGCTGTACTTTTCCCGATCCTCACGTCGAACCGGTACGTTTCCGCAGTATTCCCCTTTCTGATGCTGTACATGCAGACCGTTGACGGCAATCGCGCACACTGCACGTTCCAGATGCTGAGGTCCTTGAGGACCAAGCGAGGCGTTCCGCCACGTATGGGAATGGCGAAAATAGAAGAGGGAGTCTCCGGACTGGCAGACTTAGGGGTGGAAATATATAAGATCTCCGAACCGTCGGGCGTCACTCTGGGTTGTGAGAGCTGCTCTGCGGCAGTCACCAGATTCTCCGCCAAAGGCTGATCGGTGGCCTGTTTGAAAATCTCTGAAGTACCGTTTCGATCCGAATTAAACAGGACTACCTTGCTGTCGGGTGTCCAGGAAAATGGGGTGTTTACACTCTCATCTAGGGTCAACCGCCTCTTTGCCAGCAAACGTGTGCCATCCGCTGCCAGCGTACCGATGTAAATACTGGGCGACCAATTCTCTCTTAAGAAGGTAAGTGCTTTCCCGTCAGCGCTTCCAGTAACTTGCCTAATCCAACCGTTTCCTTGCGCGATGCGTTTCGGGGGCTCGGAAATCTTTCCAGATGGTTGCAACGACACCATCCACAGGCTTGAATTCTGCCCGGCAAGGGCGTAGACGAGGTGGCCATCGGGCAGCCAATGCAACGCAGGAGTCAAGTCGCTGTCTGAAAAGACGGTTTCGGCTCTTGCGTTCTTCCATTCATTCACCTCAAGCGAACGCGTCGGCGCGTTGTACACCCATTTTTCTCTGAAGTAAGCGATTCGTTTGCCGTCGGGAGACCACGTAGCCTTTCCCACATGCGAGCCGTCAGCGTTATCGGCTGCAACCTTGACCGGATCGGTTCCGTCGGAACGCATGACCCACAGTTCTCGACCGAGAAAACCGTCGCCGAAGTCGTAAATCGAGTCAATGCGACGGAAGGCAACGCGCGCACCATCCGGAGACACCGATCCTCCCGAAGCGTCTTCTGCCAGAGGACGGGGCGAGCCTCCGAACACCGAGATGCTACACAAGCTGGTCTTCCCAGGCTGTTCCTCACGAGAGACTAGTAAGTGCGAGCCATCTGGAAACCAGTCGTCCACGCGGGCAGAGAAGTTTGGCGGCAAGGGTACAGGGTGGGTTTCGCCCGTGCGAATCTGCTTCAGGTAGATACCTGTGTTGTCTGCGTAGGCGACGTACTTGCCGTCGGGAGAGATGCTTGCGCTGCTCACGCTATTTTCCGATGAATTCGAGGTTAGCTTGTGTTCAATGATCCCAGTGGGCCGCGATGGAACCCGCCGCCACGCTGTCCACAACAGGACAGCGATTACAACGGACGCGAGGCAGAAGACTACGATCCGTCGAGTTGAGGAAATTGATTTATTTCGTTGTGGGGCTTCGATCTCTGCTGCGCTTGGAGTAGAGGAGCCGTTGACTGGAGCGATGAAACGATATCCACGTCGAGCGAGCGTTTCGATGAACACTGGAGCGTCCGCCGATTCGCCCAGCGCATCGCGCAGCCTTTTGACGGCAGCGTTAAGGCCGTGATCGAAATCGCCGAAGGTGTCCCCTGGCCAGAGTCTGCTGCGAAGTCCTTCTCGGGTAACCACCTCGCCGGGATGCTCGAGCAGCATGCACAGGACTTGGAACGGTTGCTCCTGTAGCTTCAGCTTGAGTCCATTCTTGCGCAACTCGCCTGCCGGAACGTCGACCTCGAAGGTTCCGAACCGCAGAACACGCGGAAGCTGGGATTGTTGAGGCATCATTCTTCGGAGTAGAGGAAGTCTACACCGACTAGGAATTCTCGTCACCTTGCGGCGTAAGTGACAAGTGCTAAGCACCTTAGCTCGTTACTTACATTGGTCTAGCTCGGAACAGCGGGAGCATTGAGGTACCTGCCCGCGAAACGCATAGTCGGCGTCGCCTTTGGAGGCGACGCTATGAAGAAAATATCCGGAACTTGCTGCCTACTGACGTTCCTGGCAGTGCCGGCTTTTGCCTTTGCTCAAGACTCGCCGACGAGAACGCACTTGACCCTCGAAGTGAGTATCTCCGTGCATGACTATGCCGATGTTCCTACTCCTTTATTGGCTGCAGCGGAGGACCAAGCCAGGGAAACTTTCCGGCGCGCGAGACTGGTGACGGTTTGGCTAAACTGTTCTCCGAAACTTGAGAAAGTCGAACCTCGGAGCTGTTATTTCTCGGACACCACCCATCTGACTCTTAAGATCAGTCGTCATGCGATGAATGCCAAGGTTCGTGACCGCATCGATGTGCTCGGTACGGCGTATCCGGATGAGAAGGGAACCGGGTATTTTGCCTACGTATTCTATGACCGCGTTCAGGAACTTGCCCAACGGCGACGCCTTGGTCATGCCCTCCTGGCCGATGTGATGGCACACGAAATTGGGCACTTGCTGCTGGGATCGACTTCTCATTCCACGAGCGGAATCATGTGCGCGCATTGGAATTATGAAGAACTACGGAAGGTCGCCGAAGGAACTATGTCGTTCATTCCAGCCCAATCGAGGATCATGCGGGATCGGCTGCGCGTTCGCCAGAGTGAGCGAATGGATCTGACGGCACTTGCGGCAGACCCAAGTTATGAGCTTCTGCATTAAGTTGTAGTTCGGGCCAAGCGAAAGCAGAACACGTCCTCGACGCGGACCACACGAAAAGAATGTCCTAAGTCCTTGTAGCTTCCGCGCTCAACCCACGCTGAATATTTGCAGTAAACTCGGGGCGAAGGCAAGTTTTGACGGGCCTCAACTCGAAGAATCTGGGGCGGTCATCGCCGTCGTGTTGTTGAAATATCCCTACAGCACTCACAAGGCCGGAATCGGTTCGTCACTGGGCGGTTGGTCGGCAAACAGGAAATTGGGATCCAAACGATAACTTCAGGGTAGCCCGTGATCCAGGAGCAATCCGGAAATCACGTTCGACAAGCCGACTTACCAGGACTTTAAGGAACCGTATTCGTTCGCTTGACAGAAGACACGCATAGAGGTACACCGAAAATGGAGGTGGCAATCATGAAAATCGTAGTGATCGGCGGCAGTGGGCTTATCGGATCAAAGCTCGTCGGCAAGCTTCGTGAGCAGGGACACGAGGCCGTGGCCGCGTCACCTAATTCGGGTGTCAACTCGATCACCGGCGAGGGACTTGCCGAAGCGCTAAAGGGTGCATCGGTGGTCGTTGATGTAACGAACTCTCCTTCCTGGGAGGACGCGGCGGTGATCACGTTTTTCGAGACATCAACCCGCAACCTCCTCTCCTATGGAGCGGCCGCAGGCGTAAAGCATCATGTTGCGTTGTCAGTCGTTGGAACGGAACGCCTGCTCGCAAGCGGTTTCTTCCGCGCAAAAA